>Ga0335071_10001598_pt1 | contig 24376 bp, 18 predicted proteins | sample Lox_Sample_15_FD_206724 | JGI IMG/M metagenome (GOLD analysis project Ga0335071, IMG submission 206724) | Soil microbial communities from Loxahatchee National Wildlife Refuge, Florida, United States - Lox_Sample_1.5 | ecosystem: Environmental > Terrestrial > Soil > Wetlands | place: USA... | reverse complement strand
AGATCCAATTCACTAAGGATTTCCAGAAACTAGGTTCCTCCGAGCCGCGATGGCAGGACGTGCAGGAGCTAGTAGACCAGGCAGTCTCCACGCTCGAGATCGGGGACATGGACATCAGCGTCGACCTGATGGGCCTGGAGGTGTTCGCCGACCCCATGCTCGAGAAGGTGTTCTACAACCTCGTTGACAACACCCTGCGCCACGGTGGCAAGGTGCACTCGATCAAGGTCACCTGCGAGAAGGAAGGGAGCGGACTGCGCCTCAGGTATGAGGACGATGGAGTGGGCATCAAGCCTGAGGACAAACAGCGCATCTTCGACCGCGGATTCGGGCACAACACTGGATTCGGATTGTTCATGCTGACCGCGATCCTTCGGGTCACTGGCATCAGCGCGGAGGAGAATGGAGAGTTCGGCAACGGGGCGAGGTTCGACCTGCACCTGCCCTCAGGATCGTTCCGCTTCCGCGAGTGGGACGACAAGGCCTAGCGGGCGCTGACCGAATGAAGAAATGAAAAGTGAAATGAGGAGAGGTCTCCTCGGTTTGATTAACCCTTTATCGCCTTGACGAGCGCGTGCAGGTTGGCGGCTGGAACGCGCGCCGCGAGCCCGCATCCCGGCGCGACCAGGTCGAAGCCGGCGTTCTTCACGCGGATCGCTTCCTTGGTCACGTCCTCGGGGGTTCCCTGAAGGAGCGGCCTGACGACGCCGATGTTGCCCACAAGGGCAGCACGGTGGTTCACGATCTTGACTGCCGCCTCAGGCTGGACCTTCTCCTCGATGCTCAGAGCGGTGACGCCCGTGTTGATCATGTGATCGAGCAGGATGGTGGTGTCACCGCAAATGTGAAGGACCGTCTTCGCGTGCTTCACTCCGGAGAAGCACTCCTTGATGTACGGCTTTGCGTACTCGTCGAACATCTCGCCCGACAGCATGTCGGTCGAGGCGCTTGGGTCGCTCATGACGATGACGTCCGCGCCCGCCGCGTCGAGGGCCTCGATGTAGGCCTTCTCTAGCTTGGTCGCGAGCTTGATGGCCTTCACGACCGCCTCCGGGTTGGTGATGATCCAGAGCAGCAGGTTCTCGGTGCCGACCATGTGGCCGGCGATGGTGAACGGGCCGGTGGTTCCGGCGACGATGGGCAAGTCATTGCCATACTTCTCCTTGGCGATCCTAGTGGCCTCGACGACCACAGGGATCCTTCCCAGCTTCATGGCGTTGGCGGGCAGGTCATCGGGGATGTTGCTCTCGTCGAACGCGTGGGCCTTGACCATCGGGGTGCGGTCCATCTTTCCGAGGTCGACACGGCAGCCCATGACCTCTGCCTCGACGGTCAAGCAGAACGGCAACCGGACGCACTCGAGCCCGAACAGCTTCGCGGGGGCGGCTCCGAGCTCGGCCATCTTCTTGGCATCGGTGTGAGCGTCAGGCCAGTAGACCTTGACGGACTCCATTGCATCAACGGTCACGATCTGCGTGAAGCAGACGACAGGGGGCCTGTCCAACTTCTTTCGGTCGAGTGCTGCGAGCACCCGGTCCTTCGCGGTGTGGTGTGGCATTACACAATCCTCCTTAACAGTCTTAAACCCGTTCGGTGGCTGGCACAACGAGATAGAGTGTAATTAAGCTTTCGTCCCCCCGCCGACCGCCCCTGGCTTGCCGCTTGCGCGCGCATGCACCTCGACCCAGTTGACGTACTCCTGAACTTCCTTGGCGCCGAGGCGAAACCGGACCTCTTTGATGTCGACTTTGACCGCGATTTCGACGCCGCCCGCATCCTCCGCCCTCTTGCGCGCGATCTCTTCCGCGACGTTCTTCGCGTGGGCGATCGCCTCTTCTTCGTGCTCGAAGTCGACGGGCTCGCGACCGGGGGCATAGACATGCAGCCTTTCGTCGCGGCTGTGGATCTCCACCATGACGCTTTCTGCCACGATCGAGCAGACAGCACCGACGGCGTTTCCCACCTCATGGTTCTCCGGAACGACAACATTCGTTCCGAGCATCTTCTCCACCATTGGGACGTATACGTGCGCGGGTGCGCCAATGGCCACGATCGGACGGTCAAGTGTCACCGCCAGGTGGAATCCCTGGTCGGGATGGGCCCCAGTGATCGCGTCGAGCACATAGGTCCCGAGCCTGCCGCGGAGCATTTCGCCGGAGCCGTCCAAGAATGCCTTCTTCGAGACCTCCTCGGCTATTCTTTCCCCCATGCGCTTGAGGATCAGCTCCACCGCTTGTTCGGTCGTGCAGTCGAGCTCCTTCGCGAGAAGCTCAACCCCCGCTCTGGAAGCCTCCACGGAACCGCGCCGATATGCTCCTGTTACGTGGAGCACGTCGGTCGGCGTCAGGCCAGTGGAAATAAGATGGGTCTTCTCGGTGAGCCGTTTGATGTAGTGAGAAGCAAGGTAGACGTTCGGAAGCAGTTGATGCACCTCGCTCGCGGCGAGCGGCCCTTTGTCCCGGATGGTCTCAAACACCAGACGCTCTCCCTCGGGCAGCCCAGAGGGATCCCTCGGGATCGCGACCAGGAACTCGGTTCTCTCATGGTCGACGATCTTCTTGAGCAGCGACGGGTTCTGGATGCACGCTTCCTCGAGCGGCAGCACCCTGTCCGGTCCGATGGTCAGCGCTCCGCTCTCCGCGCTCAGTCTCGAGTCGCCGCCCAGTCCTGCCGTCCAGATGTCGATCGCGCGCACTCTCGTCCGCCATTCGCCCACGGTCGCCCCTTCCGCCTTCAGCCTTGGGAATCCGGCGTCCAGGAAGGCGATGTCAGTGCTTGTCCCCCCGACATCGACGACGATGCAATTGTCGACGCCTGAAAGAGCCTGGCCCCCCATGAGGCTGGCCGCTGGCCCCGAGAGAATCGTCTCCACTGGATGCTCGCGTGCCTTCGCGAGACCCATAAACGTGCCATTTCCGCGGAATACCATGATGTTCGCGGTCACGTTGCGCGAGCGCATCGAGCGCTCCACGCCATCAATGAATTCACTCAGTATCGGAAGCAGGCGAGCGTTGAGGACGGCCGTGACCGTCCGCTCTCTGATCCCGAGCTCCGACGTCAGCTCCCTACCTGCGACGACCGGAAGGCCGGTCAGCTCCCTCACCCGTTCTCGGACGGCGTCTTCATGCACGGGGTTCACTATGCTGAAGAATCCCGAGACCACGATCGACTCTACGCCGTCCATCACCGTAGCGATCGCAGCGTCGACCTGCCCGGGGTCCAATGGGGCGAGCGTTCTGCCTCGCGCATCGTGACCTCCGTCAATGAACGCCGACCTCGCGGCCCCAAGATGCCAGTCTCCATCCGGATGCCAACCGATGCCAATCAGCCCAACCCTTCCTCCCTTCCCCTGGAGGAGCGAGTTCGTGGCCAGAGTCGTACTGATGCCGACGAGCTCGATCTGCCCGACATCCACGCCCGAAGCGAGGACCTCGTCGACCGCCTTCAGAAGCCCCTGTGAGAGGTCGTGATAGGTCGTCTGCGCCTTGGCCTTCGCGAGCACTCTTCGCGTCGCCATGTCCACGATTGCGGCGTCCGTGTACGTTCCGCCTGTGTCGATGCCCAGGCCGAGCGATTTCCGTGACTTGACCGGCTCTTGCTGCACTCTGGTCCCCCCTAAGGCTTCAGCGTCTGATATACGTCGCTCAGTCCCTTGAGGACCCGGAACCCCTTCTCCGTGATCATGTAGTCGCCTCGGTCGTGACGCTGAATTATAAGCCCCGTGTCCACCAGCTTCTGGATGTGGAATAGGAGATTGCCTCCGCGTAGGCCAGTTATTTCCGCGAGCGATGAAAAGGTGCGAGCATCCTGACTGAGGGCCTTGATGATCTGCATGCGCTGCCGGTTCGACATCGGCTCGAGAACCTGCTTGACAAGTAGCTCCTCAGGAATCTCTGAAATATGCTCTCTCGTGTCAGAAGAGGTCGAATAGATTCGCATCGAGCGCATCAGGCGCACCTGCTTCCCGAACAGGCGCGCGACCTCGTCGAAGCACTTCTCGCACTTGTCGTATGGCGCGGTCTCGCGAAGCCTATCCAGCTCGCCCTGGTTCGTGATGATCGTCTCCTCCCGAACCGTGTCCTGCTCGAGGAGCGAGGCGTTCTTCTGCAGGAAGGCGGTGAATGTCGCGCGGCACGGCTCCTTCATGTCGCACCGCTTCACCATGTTGCGCGATAGCCCGTCGCCCACGTCCTCCATGTTCTGCGAGACCATTACCTCGAGCAGGTCGCTCCGGGCCCTTCCGGACGTGGAGTCGATCGGACGCCGCCGGACCTGCATCTGACGCAACGAACTCTCGATTTCGTCGAGTCTGCGCAGGACGAGAGTCATGCTCTTTGCGTTCTGGTCCTCATCGCTCATTGAGGTTGGAAGGCGATCTGGCTTGATAAGGTTTCCCGAGAAACCTTCACGGTCTGACAAGTGCACCGGAATGCACTAAGTGCATTTCGCTGCCGGGCATCGATATCTACCCGTGGCAATGTTCACTGGATAAGGTGTACTATGTCACTCGCGAAAGAAGTGATACGCAAGCAAATCGAGCGGGCATTGGCGGACGCGAAGTTCCCGATCAAGACGCCTGGTGACCTGATCAAGGCATTCCCGAACGGTGCGGACACCACCTGCAAGTACGGGGACATGAAGATGACCGCGGGAGAGGCGGGCAAGCTCCTCAAGCCAACGGACTTCCCGTTCCAAAGCGCGAAGGCAGTCGCCGATGTGATAGTCACACGCGCCGGTCTCTGACCTCCAACCTTTTCCCTTTCGTTTTCAGATTCAAGCGCCTTCGCTGGCAGGGAACCAAAATAAAAGAAGTGAAACGGAAGGGGTTTGTCGAACGAATGGTCTCGGATCGTTTAGCCCTTTACGAGCGCAGTGGCGATCTTGACCGCCTCGATGGCGTCGTATCCCCAGGCGTCCGCGCCGATCTGGGCCGCGAACTCCTTCGAGGTCGCACCGCCACCGATCATCGTCTTGACGCCAGGCTTCATGTTGGCTTCCTTGAGCATGCGCTCGATCTCCTTCATGCCCGCCAGTGTCGGGGTCATGAGGGTGGAGGTCGCAACGATGTTCACGGACTCCGCCTTCGCCTTCTCGACGATGTTCTTCAGTGGCACATCGCGCCCGAGGTCGAAAATGGTCATGCCGGCGCCGGTGAGCATCGCCTTGACGATGTTCTTGCCGATGTCGTGCACGTCACCCTCGACGACGCAGATGACGACCTTGCCCGCCGCTCCGGCCTGTCCGACCTTGAGCTTCGGGAGCGCGACGTCCAACGCCGCGTACATCGTCTGCGCGGAGAGCAACACCTGTGGCAGGAAGTACTCCTTCTTCTCGTACTTCTGACCGACCACTTCCATACCCTTGGAGAGTCCGTTGAAGATGATCTCCTGGGCTGTCACTCCGTTGGCCATTGCCTGCTCCGCGAGCGGCTTGGCCTCCTTTATCTTACCCTTCACAACAACTTCAGCGAGCTGTGCGAGATAGTCTGCCAAACTCAACTCCCTCCTTATGGGAATTGCCTGCGGATTACAGTCGTCAATATTAAAAGCTTGGATGGATGGATGTAACATCCAAATACACTGGACGTACAGTTCAATAACCTAACAATTGATGACTGAACGTCCGGGGCGGAAGCATCGGATGAGGGCTTAACAGACTCAAGACCCAAACTTGCGATTTGCGCACTTTCGGGTGAGGACCCTGCTCGCCAACCGTTCTTCCTTGATTCAACGCATCGATAGGCGCACCAAGTCGGGTGTTCGTCGAAGAGCGATCCGCTGAGGAAAGGATTTCGCCCTCCGTCGCCAAACGCCGCCTCCCCGCATCATGGCCACCGAGGGCTCGTGTTCAGTAATCATCCTCCTCGAACTGCGAGGCCCCACAGACCGGGCACTTGCCCTGGTTCTTCTTCAACACGCAACCGCAAACGATGCACTCCGGCAAGTGAACCGCCTGGTAATAAAAAGGAATGCGTGAATAAAATGGTTTGCAGCCCGTTCTATCTTCTTCGCGTACGAGGGAGGCGCGAGAGCAAGCCAAGCGGGAGCAGCCCGATCTCGCTGCAGGCGTATGCGACGGCGCCGGAGAGATCGCCACGCTGAAGCACCGGAGACATCGTGCCCTCGGAGCTGATGCCAGTGAAATCCGTGCCCCTTGCGAGGGGGCTGAATGCGGGCATCACCACGATCCTTTCTTGGGGAACGTGCACGAAGCAGGGCATCTTGACGCAGGCCCCGATGTCGTCGTACAGCCTCACAGAAGGGTGCTCGTGCCCGATCACAAGCGGGCGGTCGTCGCAATCCTCGTGACCGTGCACGAAATGGACGCCACCAACCTCGCACTTGTCCTTCATCGTGACGCCGAGCTTCGAGGCGATGGTCGCCAGGTAGTTGTCGTGGTTGCCCCTAACAACTATCACATCTCCTTGGTCCTGAAGCAGCGAGAGGAGGGCGCGCACCTCGGACCATTCTTGAGCGAGGTTGCGGGAGAATTCATGTTTGAGGTCACCAAGGATGATGAAGCGTTTCGGGGAATGGCGTTCGATGATGCGTGTGAGCGTCTCCTTCATGCGCTCGGTCTGCATTCGAGGAAGATGAAGGCCACTGTCCTCCAGTACCGACTCGTACCCGAGGTGGAGATCGGCGATCACCGCGGTCGACTCGGTTGGGAGCAGGGCGCAGAGATCGTTGCTGATCAGCAGCCCCGGGATTATCTCAAGATCCTTCATTCGCCCTCGACCTGATTTCCCAGGGGCGCTATTTCAACCTTGCTGGGCGGCGTTGGGTTCGGAATTTCGGACACTTTCACCGTGCCATCCGAAAACGCTTAGAGTTGGAAACCATACGAGTGGACGTGATCCGGCGCACATTCATGATCCTTCCTTCCATAGGCGGAGCGACTGAGCGCCGACTTTGGCGAGAGGGCATCCTAGACTGGGACTGCTTCCTCGGATGCCGACAAATCACTGGGATCTCCGAGACGAGGAAACACAGGCTGGACGGGCATCTCGGCATCGCCTCGGAGTTCCTGGAGCGTGGCGAGACGTCGTACTTCTACAAGCTCCTTCCATCCCGTGAGCACTGGAGGCTCCTCGAGGCGGCCGGCGATGACGTCGCCTTCCTAGACATCGAGACCAACGGTCTCGGGCAGGATGCGATCACCACCGTCGTAGGCGTGCACAAGGGAGGCGAAGACACTGCGCTCGTCCGTGGAAGAGACCTTTCTGCCGCAAGCATCTCACGAGCCCTCCATGGCGCCAAGCTGATCGTCACTTACAATGGGTCCACGTTCGACCTACCGATGCTGGAACGCGAGTTTCCGTTCGCGGTGCCGAGGGTCCCTCACTTCGACCTCCGCCACGGCTGCTCGAGATTGGGATACGCCGGCGGACTGAAGAGCGTCGAACGGCAGCTCGGGATCGCGCGCGACAAGGACCTTGAGTACATGACCGGTGAGCAGGCGGTCTGGCTCTGGCACGCATGGGAGCGGAAGGGGAGCGAGAACGCGCTCCGAACCCTGCTCCGGTACAATATGGAGGATGTGAAGAACCTCAAGCCGATCTCCCGCATCGTTTACGACGGTCTGATCGCGCGCTCGCTCTCGCAGGGGACGGTAGTTTGAACCCTCACGAGCCGCAGGACGTCGAAGGCTTCCTCGACGCCGCCCGAGAGGCGGCGGAGGGTATCCTGACCGCAAGCAGCGCGACGGTGATCGCGCACATAGACGCCGACGGCGTCTCCGCCGCATCGATAGCGAGCAGTGCTCTAGCCCGAGCTGGCATCGAGCACCGAGTGCGTTTCGTCAAGAAGCTCGACGAGGAAGAGGCGGCGCGTGCGAACAAGGATGACAGCGAAGCCATCTGGCTGGTCGACCTAGGTTCGTCGTTGTTTTCCAAGCTCGAACATCAGGTCGTGTGCGTCACCGACCATCACATCCCTCAGGCGCACGCCGACACCGCACTACCCAAAGGGGACCTGCTCAGCTTCACCTCGATGGGCTTCCATGTGAACCCGCACCTTTTCCACATCGATGGAGCGATAGAGCTCAGCGGCGCTGGTACCACGTACGCGGTCGCCAAGAACATGGACCCGAGGAATCAAGCATTGGCGCCGCTCGCAATCGTGGGCGCGGTGGGCGATCTGCAGGATTCGGCGACCTGCAGGCTGCGCGGCCTCAACCGCAAGATCCTCGCGGACGGCGAGCATATCGGCTCGCTGAAGATGCAGCGCGACCTGCGCCTCTTCGGAAGGGAGAGCCGACCGGTATGGCGCATGCTGCAGTACTCCACCGACCCGATGCTCCCCGGGCTCACGAACAACGAGGAGGGATGCATCTCCTTCCTGCGATCACTCGGCATCGAATTGAAGCAAGGCGACGACTGGCGTTTCTGGGTCGATCTTACTTTCGAGGAAAGAAAGACGATCGCCACCGCCCTCTGCGAGCTTCTGCTGGACGGAGGAAACGGACACGCGGGGGTGCGTCGGCTGATCGGCGAGGTCTACACGCTCGAGAAGGAAGCGAAGCGCACGGAGCTGCATGATGCGAAGGAGTACTCCACGCTGCTGAACGCCTGCGGTCGGTACAATCGCGCGTCGACCGGGCTGAGCATCTGCTGCGGGGACCGGGGGGAGGCGTACTCGAACGGCAAGATCCTCCTGCAGAACCACCGCGGCAACCTTGCCGAGGCGATCTCCCTCGTCAGGGAGCTGGGGGTGCAGCGCCGTGGGCACCTGCAGTGGTTCCATGGTCGTGATGAGATCCTCGACAGCATCGTCGGCATCGTGGCCGGGATGGTGCTCGGTTCCGGGGAGGTGCCGATGGACGTGCCGATGGTCGCGTTCGCCTTCGCGGAGGACGAGAAAGTGAAGGTGTCCACGCGCGGCACGAGGCAGCTGGTTGAGTCTGGATTGGACCTCGCCCGGGCGGTGAAGCTTGCGTCCGAGAAGGTAGGCGGCATCGGCGGCGGGCACAACATCGCCGCGGGCGCGACCATCGCGATGGGCAAGGAGGAAGAGTTCCTGGACGCGATCGATGCGGTGATCGCGTCGCAGCTGCGCCCTAGCGAATGACCATCAACAGCACTGCCTTCTCCGTGTGCATGCGGTTCTCCGCCTGATCGAACACTACGCTCTGCTTGCCGTCCATCACTTCGTCGGTGATCTCCAGTCCGCGATGCGCAGGCAGGCAGTGCATCACTATCGCGTCCTTCTTCGCTTTCTTCAGAAGCGCCGCGTTGATCTGATAGGGCTTGAAGGCCTTCTCGCGTTCCTTCATCTCCTTCTCCTCCCCCATCGAGACCCAAACGTCGGTGTAGAGAACGTCGGCGCCCTTGGCTGCCGCGACCGGGTCGGTCGTTACCTCGATCTCCGTGCGGTTCTGTTTCGCTATCTTCCTACCCTCCTTGAGAAGCGCGGCGTTTGGATCATAGCCATTAGGACAGGCGGCCACGAAGTCCATGCCCACGATCGCGCATCCGAGCATGAGCGAATTGCAGACGTTGTTACCGTCGCCCACGTACGCCAGCTTCTTGCCCGCGAACTTGCCTTTCTTCTCCTTGACCGTCATCAGGTCTGCAAGAGTCTGGCAGGGATGCTCCAGATCATCGAGCGCGTTGATGACGGGGACGGTGGCGTTCTCGGCCAGTTCGATCATGACCTGGTGGCTGAAGGCGCGGTACACGATCGCGTCCACGTAGCGGCTGAGCACCTTCGCGGTGTCAGGGACCGTCTCCCCCCGCCCCATTTGCAGATCCTTCGGGCTGAGGTAGAGCGAGTGCCCTCCCAGTTGCGTCATCCCCGCTTCGAATGAGACACGAGTGCGCGTCGAGGACTTCTCGAAGATCATCGCCAGGTTCTTGTTCTTAAGAGGCTCCCTGCCCTTGAGCGCGCCACCCTTGAGGCGCATGGCGGAGTCCAGAAGGTCCTCGAGGTCTTCCTTCACGTCGAGGATCGAGATCAGATTGAGCTTCATGAGCGACGCTTGAATCTCTAGCATCATAAGTCTATGCTGTGCGCTAGGAGACAGGCGTGGAACGGAACTGAATGGGGAAGGACAAACGCACACTCGCAGAGACTTATGAGACACGAGCGCGTTTGACCGGACGCCATGACCCGCAAGCCCCTAATCGTGATCGGCGCCGGCATCGCTGGCCTCTCCACCGGCTGCTACGCCCGCATGAACGGCTACGACGTGCAGGTATTCGAGAAGCACGACAAGCCAGGCGGGATGTGCACTTCCTGGGTGAGGAAAGGGTACACCTTTGACTATTGCATCCACAACCTGATCGGATCGAGCGGGACGGCGAAGGCGCACCGATATTGGGCGGAGCTTGGCGCGCTCAGCGGCATCGAGGTGCTGACGTTCAGGGAGATGGTCCAGCTCGAGGATCAGAAGGGGAACAGGGTGGACATCGTCTCGGACGTGGACGCGCTGGAGCGGAGATTGATCGAGCGGGTGCCGGCGGACGCGGACCTGGTGCGCGAGTACGTTAGTGCGCTGAGAAAGCTGCGGAAGGTGGAAGTCATGGCGCTGATGCTCGATTTGAGACCGCTGGACCAACTCAGCCTGCTGCCCAAGCTCGGGCTCTTCAAGAAGCTCGGTTCAATCACGGCGGCGCAGTTCTCGGACAAGTTCCAGGACGAGTTCCTGCGGCGGTCGTTCCGGTACGTACAGTACGGCATCCCCGAAATCCCGATGATCGCGCACGTTGGCATGTTCGCGGCCGTTATTTCCGGTGATGGAGGCTGGCCTCGGGGAGGTTCGCTGACGCTCTCGAGGAACATCGAGAAGCGCTTCCCCGGGCTGAGGGGCCAGGTCGAGGCTTGGGACGTGATCACACCGGTCACGACCGAACGCTACCTCGGCGCCTACCGCGGATTGCAGGCCTGGCCATCGAAAGTCGAGATGTCGACGCTGATGAAGGAGGGACTATCCACGACGCTACCTGGCCTTGAAGGCTTCTACATGGTCGGTCAGTACGCGCAAGGCACGATCGGACTGACCACCGTGGCGGCCGCCGGACGCAAGCTAGTGAAGCGCCTCTGCAAGGAGGACGGCAAGAAGTTCCAGACGAGCGACGCGCCCTGAGCCACGCGTCCCCGCGAACAAGGTTTTATTACCCGCGAAGCGTTCAGAGCATCCCCTCATGGCCGGGATGGGGTAGCCTGGTTATCCTGTGGGACTGTGGATCCCTAGACCCGAGTTCAAATCTCGGTCCCGGCCCCTTCTCCCGACCACACGATCTCGAAATCGCGTTCGAACATCGAACGGTAGCGCTCTTCGATGGTCTCCGGATCGAGGGGAATGAGAAGTGTCGCGCCAGTCATGATGACCTCATCTCGCAGCGATTGCACGAACCTAACCACCTTGTCTGGCTGGTTGTTTGAGAAGAGATACTCGAGTCCGTCGATCATCACCGCCGCCGTCGGGCTCTTCTTCAGGAACTCGCGCACGGTGTGAGAGAGTATCGAAAGGTTCGTCGGATCGAGGCGGTTCTCGCCGACCTGGCCTGAGAGCGTGAGGACCGTGATACCGGCTTCGCGCATCCCTTCCTCATCCATCCCTGGGATCATGCGCGTGACCAGCAGCGCCGGGTTCGCCGGCGAGGCGAGGCTGCGGAAGATCTCGTGCGCCCCCTCGGTCTTCTTGTCCTCAACCAGGACCAAGCGGCCTTTCACCTCACCGACGCTCCGGTTGTCGGTGTGTAGCGGGGATTCGCGCTGGGGCTTCACGTCCACGTTGAAGTATCGATATCGAAGGATCGCGTAGGCGAAGATCGCGACCAGGAAGATGAGCCCGGGGGAATAGGTGTTCGGCACATCGAATCCCTCAACGAGGAGAATCGAGACCACCAGGACATAGACATAGGGCGAGGCGACGCCGAGTGAGAGCAGGGTCGCTTGTCGTCTCACCGCCTTGTCCTTGCTTCCTAGGCAGGTGTCGGTCATCATGTAGATCGCGGCCAGCCCGATTCCGACCATCACACACATCCAGACGACGAAGCCCTCGGTGATCGGAAAGCCCCAGCCATAGTCGTATAAGGTGACGTCTCTCGGCGCGTAGGCACCGAGGAACGCGGCCAGGAGCGAGATCAGAGCGAACTCCTTGTGGCGGGTCGTGAACCAACCAGCGAAGCGTTCGTAGGGAAGGAACGAAGACAGATAGAGCATCCCACAGAACGCAAGCACCAACATGAACAAGCTGATGCGCCCAATGAGCAGCGCTGATGCAGCATCGTCTTGAATGCGAAAGAGCAAGTCCATTGGGCCGTAGGCAGCGAAAAGCATCATCACGATAAGGAACGCCTTCGCTGGAGGGACGTAGGGGTTCCTGCGATACACGTACACCCCGGCCAGCAGCCCGATCAGGCCCACGGCTATAGGAATCAAATGAACGGTTTGCATCCCAACCGACATTTCGCTCCGATGTAAGCCTCTGGGGATTTAAATTGAATCGGCGCGATTACCAAAAGCGATTCGAGCACCCACAGGTGCACAAATCATTATAGGGAGGGCCGGATGTCCGTTTCCCGATTAGAATGAGCTGGAACGGCCCACTTAACCAGATCGACGATTACCGCTGGGAGATCCCGAGCACCTACAAGAAGTGCATGCGCACGAGCGCGGTCATCTTCGCGGACAAGAACATGATCAAGCACATCCGCGAGGACAACGCGCCGGAGCAGGCGGCGAACGTCGCGTGCCTTCCGGGTATCGTCGGGAAATCGCTGGCGATGCCGGACATTCATTGGGGCTATGGGTTCCCGATCGGAGGGGTCGCAGCGATGGATTTCGAGACCGGCGTGATCTCGCCTGGCGGTGTTGGATTCGACATAAATTGTGGGGTCAGAATAATAACCACGAACCTCACGGCCAAGGACGTGAAACCCGGCATTAAGGATCTCATTAACATCCTCTACAAGAATGTGCCCGCTGGGGTTGGATCGGAGGGAGTGACGAACGTAGCAGCGTCCCAAATCGACGACATCCTCAGTCGAGGGGCCGAGTGGGCCGTGGAGAACGGCTATGGGTGGAAGGAGGACCTGGACGTTACCGAAGCAGGGGGAAGCCTGAAGACAGCCGACCCGTCAAAGGTCAGTCGAAAGGCCAAGGAACGCGGAATTCCGCAGGTTGGATCACTCGGGTCTGGAAACCACTTCCTCGAGGTTGACGAGGTGGCGGAGGTTTTCGATCAGGAGGCGGCGAACGCATTCGGCATCGGACAGAAGGGCCAGATCACCGTCACGATTCATTGTGGTTCGAGAGGATGCGGACATCAGATAGCGACCGATTACATCCAGCAGATCGAGCGACACGTCCGCGACAACAACATCGAACTCCCTGACCGACAGCTTGCCTGCGCCCCCATTTCTTCACAGGCAGGGAAGGATTACTTCACAGCAATGTGCGCCGGGGCGAACTTCGCCTGGGCGAACAGGCAGATGATCCAGCACTGGGTGCGGCAAAGCTTCGAGACGCACTTCAAGCGCTCGGCCGAGGATCTGGGGATGCATCAGGTGTACGACGTCGCGCACAACATCGCGAAGGTCGAGGAGTACGAGGTCGACGGCAAGATGCGCAAGGTCATGGTGCATCGCAAGGGTGCGACGCGCTCGTTCCCGAAGGGGCATCCTGAGGTGCCTTTGAGGTACCGAGCGATCGGGCAGCCCGTCATCATTCCGGGCGACATGGGGGCTGGCTCGTACGTGCTCGTTGGCACGGAGCGGGTGATGAAGGAGGCTTTCGGCTCCACCTGCCACGGCGCCGGCAGAATGATGTCACGCTCGGCCGCCACGCGCAACTACAGCGTCGACGACGTCAGGAAGCAGCTCGCGGACCGGGGTGTGTTCCTGAAGGCGGTCACGAAGGACGGCATCATCGAGGAGGCGCCTGGCGCTTACAAGGACATCGATGAGGTGATATCAGTCGTCGCCGGTGCGGGGCTCTCCAAGCCTGTCGTGAAACTGCGCCCGATCGGCGTGATGAAGGGCTGAGGTCAGACCGACAACGCTCGTTCGGCCGCCTTGGCTACCTCGTTCCGAGAACCGTTTGGACACGAGACCATGATCGCCCAGTCGAAGACGCTCCTCGCCTGCAGCGCCTTCGCGAGCGGGGAGTAGCGCGAGAGCGGCCGCACCTTGTCGTCCTCGAGGATGCGCACCTCCGTCTTCCCGATCCGAGGTTCCGAGATCAGAAGCTCCCGCTCGGGCATGTCCACGATCACCTCGGATGGGTGGACGCCAGCCCTCGCCGCGATGTCCGCCTCGATGCGTTTGCGAGCATCGTAGTCCGAGAACTGCAGCAGCGCTTCCATGCTGGTGTCGTCTAGCTCGGCCATCGAGATCGAGAATGCTTTCTTGTAGAGGTCACGATACTTCAGGCGGAGCATCATGCGCGCCGGGTATCCCCCTTGCGCCACCAGCTTCTCCGAGAGCGAGCAATCGTTCTCGGCATGGATGCTCCCGAGCAACGATTCGTCGGCCATCTCGACCGCCTTGCAGAGCATCATCTCCGCGATGCGCACGGTCTTGTGGAAGTAGACAGAGGAATACATCAGAGCGCGGGCGACGATGAGTCCTTCGACCGCTGCAACCCCACCCTTCTCAATGACCAGATCGCCGTGGAACAGGCTCATCGTATGCATCAGGCGGTCGATGTCGATCGTGCCATGCGCCACGCCGGTGTAGTGTGAGTCGCGAAGTAGGTAGTCCATTTGGTCTGCGTCGACGGGCCCGTGAATCATTTGATGCAGGTACTCGTGACGGCCACGGCCGAAATGCGCCTGAGAGTTCTCAACCGGAAGCAGGCTTTGATCCGGATTGTCCAGGCTGGTTGATAATGCGACCAGTTCGGCGACCTCTGAAGGATCGAGGCCGTGCCGGTCGAGGACGGAACGGATGCTCTCCGTTTCTCCGAGCACCTTCCGTTCGAAGGAGGTCAGGCAGCGCTTCTCGCCCAGAATGATCTGCCTGCTCAGGCTGACATGATCGAGACCGAGCGCGTGCGCCATGACTTCCTCGAGGGTGTGCGAATAGGGAGGATGCCCAACGTCGTGCAGCAGCGCCGCGGCGCGCACGGTCTCTGTTTCGTCGGACTTGATCCCCAGGGCTGAGCACATCTGCGAGACGATGTAATAGGTGCCGAGCGAGTGCTCCAGGCGGGTGTGATGCGCACCTGGGAAGACGAGATGCGCCAGGCCTAGCTGATGGATGCCATTGAGTCGCTGCATCTCCGGGCGCGAGAGGAGGTCAACGAAGACCCCTTCGAGGCGCACGCTCCCGTGCACGCTGTCGTGTATCACCTTGAAGTCTGGCACTGCCTATGAAATCGCCCAGGCGATATTTATCCCTGATTGCTGAAATAAGAATGAGACGAGAGCGGCTGCGGCCGCTCTTGGTCTAAGCGAAGCCGCCCTTGATCTTGTGGCGGTCGATCTTGATGCCGTTCGGCGCGATGACCAGCAAGTTGTGTCCGATGGCCGCGACATCCCCGTTCGTGTCCCTCGCCACCGCCTTGAGCTCATTCGTGATGCGCTTCAGCGTCACCTGGTCGTTCGCGACCGACGAGTAATCGATGATCACGATGTTGCCGCTGTACGCTGGCTGAACCACCGGCTGGAGGTCCTCGTAACGGTAGATCTCGGCGATCTTGATCATTCCCTTTCCGCCCAACGGGTTCTCTTCCTCGAAGTTAAGGGCCCCGAGGTCGATGTACTGGTCCGTCTCGACCGTCTGGACTTCATCCTTGCTCCGTGCAAAAGGCTTCTTCAGCAGTGGCATGACATGCATCCCTCGGGATTGTAATGAGGTCCTCGATATTTAAATCTGAATGCGTCGTTGGCTCGGAACTTTCCGACTAGACGAGCTCTAACCAGAAAAACCCCGGAAGGCTATTTAAGCGCAAGAACGGTAGCACTCGCAGTCCATGGAGGAGACGAGCGCCAACGACAACGGTGCTGTGCATAGGGACTGACGGCCACTTTCTGGAGCAGGCGAAGTCCTACCTCGAGTCGAGGGATGGCGTTAGCGTCGTCACAGCGACCTCAGCACGAGAAGCGCAGGCGCTGCTGAACGGAGGCCGATGCGAAGCGGTCATTTGCGCTCATTCTCCGCCCCATAGCGACGCCCTCCAGGTCTTCACCGATCTGCGTGCGACTGGGATCGTGCTCCCCTTCATCATCGTCGCGGACGTTGAGGATGACTCTTTCATCGAGGCGGTGATCCGGTCTGGAGCTGACTTCTGCCTTCGCAAATCGTCGCGACCGGAGCACGTCCTTCCCGAGCTCCAATACCGCCTGGGACAGGCGATCGCGAGGGAAGAGAGGGGGAGGCAGCTTGAGCACCGCTCTACCATGGAGCTTATGATCACCGACGTCTGCAAGCGCGTCCACGCCGCGGACGCGGAACACATCGACCTGGAGATCCAGGACGCTTTGCATCGCATCGGGGCGTTCGCGAAGGTGCGCCGGAGCTTCTTCGGGCTTATTGACGACAGTGGGGACGGCATCAAGAAAATGCTCGCCTGGCCCACGGACCTGTATCCGGAGCCGACCAAGGAGCTTCCGTTGGTGTCCCTCAACCATCTCTCTTGGATGAAGGAAACGTTGATGCGGGGCGAGCCGCGGCTGGTGTCGGGACCGGAAGAGCTGCCGTCGGACGCCGTCGTGGAGAGGAGCGTTTGGCAGAATCTCGGCATCACGCAGATGGTGGCGGTGCCGCTCTTCCTGAAGGGCAAGTTCAGGGGATTCTTTGGTTTCAGCACGACCGTCGCGTCCGACCCACTGACCGCTGAGGATATGCAGCTTCTGACCCTGCTTTCGCAAGCCGTCGCAACCAGACTTGAGCGTCAGATGCAAACGGAGGACCTGCGGGCCGAGAAAGACAAGTTCCAGGCGATCGCGGACTACACCTACAACTGGGAATCGTGGATGGACACGGACTTCAAGCTGCTCTGGGTCAACCCCGAGGTGGAGAGGATCACAGGATACAACGTCGAGGAGTGCATGACGATGGGCGACTACCCGTTCCCAATCATCCTGGAGGAGGACCGGCTCATGGTCCGAGGATGGTTTGAGCATCCTCCTGGTCCGGAAGGAGTCGCATCCCTCGAGTTCCGCTTGCGACACAAGGACGGCAGCGTCCGGGACGCAGCAGTCTCCTGGCGCCTGGCGGTGAGCTCGGACGGCGAGCAACTTGGTTTTCGCGCTTCCGTGGAGGACATCACGGAACGGAAGAAGATGGAAGAGGAGCTGCAACGGGCCTATTCCCAGTTGGTGACTCTGAATCACGCGACCAGGCACGAGATGACCGCAAACCTCCGCGTGCTGCGCAAGGGGATTGAGCTTTGCGCCTCCTCATCGGGTGGACACACGTCGCGACTGCTGGAGCGCATGGGGACGAGCGTAGAGAAGATGGAACGCCTCGTGCGCACGCTGGAGGACTTCCAGAACGTCGGCACGAAGGACCCACTTTGGCAGAACGTGGAGGAGGTCGCGTGCTCGGCGTTCGAATCGTTGCCCAACGAAATGGAGGCGAGAGTGAACGTCGGAGCTCTAGAGATCCTCGCCGATCCGCTGCTCGAGCGCGCTTTTGCCCATCTCGCCGAGAACTCCGTAATCCACGGCGGCAAGGCGACACGCATCAGAGTCGACAAGAGAGCGTCAGATGAAGGCATACTCCTCACATATCGCGACGACGGCGTCGGCATTCCGTTCAACGACAAGCCCGGCCTCTTTCTCAAGGACTACCGGCATCACACAGCTCGCGGCCTCGTCCTCACCCAAGAGATACTGGGTGTGACAGGAATCTCGATCCGCGAGAACGGCGCTCCGGGAGAAGGCGTGCGTTTCGAGATGCTCGTGCCCTCCGGGCGATACCGCATCGCGGACGGCCTCCGAACTCGCTAGATTGTGCGTGAGCACACCGCGCGCTGGAATTCAACTTGCAGGGGGTATGGCGACCACGACCGTGCACTCCGCTCTCTCCGCCACCCCGCGCTCCTTCTTGAACATATAGCCGCTCCGCGCCTCATCCCACTCGCCCTCGAGGATGATGAGGTCCACGTTCCTCTGCTTCGCGAAGAGCGCCACGTCCCTGCCGGACTCGCGCACTAGCACCACCATCGGCCGGTAGCGCCTGATCACCGCCCAGGTGGGCAGGGTATGGAAGACGCTCAGCTCGCGCTCCGTGTCCACGAGTGACTCGGGACGGTACACCGAGTAAAGGGGCACGATCGAGGGCATCTCCACGACCTTCGCGGCAACGATATCCACGCCCGGGAACGGCGCGCCTTCTGTCAGGGCCTGGGCGAGCTCGACCGGCTCTCCCTTGAGCCGCGTCAAAGCAGGGATGAGCACACGCGGCGCGCCTGTGAGCGGTATCGATGGGGCCTCCCAGTTACTGACAATGATGACCTTGCGCTCCCGGAATTCGTTAACCCAGGCGATCCTCGAGAGCGCGCGCCGCCTGCCCTCGAAGACTTCGCGAGCGGCGGGCACGAAGATGCGCGAGGCGCCAGAATCCTTCACCACTTCCCTGAGACTGACGGAGGTCGCGCGCCAGCCGCGTTCTCTACCAGCCACGCGGATATCCTGGATCTCGAACGGCACTTTCAGATGCCCAGCATGCTGCACGATCAGTCGCTCAAGATCGTCCAGGTTGTGCTGATCGGAGTCGTTGTCGATGACGCGCACGAACAACAGCCGTGAACCGGCGGACCTCGCCGAGTCGACCGCCACATGGACCAGGTTCACCTCGTTGCCAACGCCCCGCAGCACGACGACCGCGGGCGGTCCCTTCTCTTCGTACGGAGGGAGCTCCCTGTCGTAGCCGATCTCCACCGGGACCCCCGCGATCGGAGCGGCTGGGACAGGTGTGACCGGAACCGGAGGAAGCAAGTAGGCCCTCAGTATCAGCTTCCGGACCTCCTCCAGCCCGAAGAGGACCGGGGCGATCAGATAGAGCACCAGGATGTCCTGTAGCGGGACTCCCGTCGCCCCGAAAGCCGAGCCGATGGGCGGGAAGTAGACCAGGATCAGCAGCAACCCGAAGGATGCCGCGACGGCAACGAGCAGCCACTTGTTCTTGGACAGGCTGACCGACAGCGAGGACTTCACGTTCGTGCGCATCGCGAAGACCACACCCAGTTGGCCGGCCATGACCGCGGCCATGAAGATGGTGGTGCCCTGCTGGTAAGCCATCTGGGATGACACGGAGCCGAGCCCGAGGTGCCACCCGGCGCCTTGCCAGAGGTTGAAGCACCAATAGAGGGCGACCAACCCGGCGATGACCCCGAGGTAAGTCGAGCGGGCGAGCGCGCCCGAGCTGAAAAGGCGGACGGCCTTGCTCCGCGGGGCGCGTTCCATGATCCCCGGCTCCGGCGGCTCCACCGTAAGGGCCAGTGATGGTGGGATATCCATCATCAGGTCGATGGCGAGCACCTCGATGACCGTGAGCGGCAGCGGAACGCCGATCGTGACGAAAGCGATGAACGCGATGAGCTCGGCCCAGTTATGCGTGAAGACATAAGCGATGAACTTCCTCAGGTTGTCGAAGACCGCCCTTCCCTGTTCGATGCCGTGCACGATCGAAGCGAAGTTGTCATCCAGGAGCACCATGTCCGAAGACTCGCGCGCGACGTCGGTGCCGGAAAGCCCCATGGCGATGCCGATGTCCGCTTCCAACAGAGCCGGGGCGTCGTTCACTCCGTCCCCAGTCACCGCCACCGTCTCGCCCCTGTCGCGCAGCGCCTTCACGATGCGCAGTTTCTGGTCTGGGGCGATGCGCGCGAACACCAGCTCCTTCTTCTCGAGCACCCGCCCGAGCTCCTCATCGCTCATCGCGGCGAGGCGGGACCCGCTCACCACCTCTCCCTTCGAAGTGATCAAGCCGATGCTCCTGGCGATCGCTTCAGCGGTGAGCTCGTGGTCTCCGGTGAGCATCAGTACTCGTATGCCGGCCGCCCTCGCCTCCCTTACAGCCTTCGCGCTCTCCGCCCGAGGCGGGTCCAGGATCGCGACCAGTCCGATGAAGGTCAGCTCCTTCTCAAGGGATTCAGCTTCGTAGGACGTAGGATCTGCCGGCAGAGCGCGCTCGGCGAGTGCAAGGACGCGATAGGCCTCGCGCGCATATTGATCCATGCGGTTCTTGACAACCCTTCTGATATCGTCTGTTAGCGGCACGACCGCACCGTTCCAGTATGCATAGGTGCTTCGTTCCAGCACGTCCGCTCCCGCGCCTTTCGTGTACGAAACGATGCGACCTTCTGGCTCCCGATGGACGCTCGTCATCATCTTGCGCTTGGATTCGAACGGCGCCAGGCCGATTCTCGGACTGCGAGAGAGCTGCTCCTTGTACTGCATGCCCGCCTTGGCGGCGAAGACAAGCAGCGCGGCCTCGGTGGAGTCTCCAATCGCGGTCCAGCGTGACTTTCTCGGATCTAGTGGTGGAACGACCGTGGCGGTATTGTCCAGGCAGGCAACGCGCATGAGCTGTAGCAGGTCTTCCGCGTCTCCTGCCTGCACCCGCCGGCCTTCGATCGTCACCGCGCCCTCTGGCTCGTACCCCTCGCCGCTGACCTCATAGTCCTTTCCCCCGATCCAGGCCCGACGCACGGTCATCTGGCCTTCGGTGATCGTTCCAGTCTTGTCGGAGCAGATGACGGTACAGCTGCCGAGCGTCTCGACGGACGAGAGCCGCTTTACGACCATGTTCCGCTTTGACATCGTGAGCGAGCTAATGGCGAGAGCGAGAGTGAGGGTGACTTGGAAGCCTTCGGGTACGAGGGAGATCATCACCCCGATCATGAAAAGAAGGCTGGGGGCGAGCTCCAGTCCAAGGCCGAAATAGGCAATCAGAAGGAAGATGAGACCGACCGCGATCGCGACGATGAAGTTCATTCTCGCGGCACGGTTGATCTCAAGCTGCAAAGGGCTAGCTGGTTCCGCAGTAATCTGGGTGAGCTTGACTATGCGGCCGAATTCGGTCCGCTCCCCAGTGGCGAAGACGACCGCGGTCCCGGACCCTGATGCCACCGTCGTCCCAGCGAAGATTACGTTCGCGCAGTAGGCGAGCTCCTTGTGCGATGCGACCGTTGCGACCCCAGGCGCCCGGTGAACTGGCTCCGACTCTCCGGTCAGGGCGGAGTTGTCCACGGCCAGCTCGAAGCATTCGACGACGCGCGCGTCCGCAGGCACCTTGTCACCCGCCTCGAGCATGAGGATATCGCCTGGCACCACCTCCGCCACCTGCACTTGAACGACCTCATTTGCTCGCTTGACCCTGGTGTTGGCAGGCACCAGCTCCTTTATCGCGCGCACCGCGCGCTCGGCACGGTACTCCTGGAAGAGGCTGAACACGACGCTTATCAGAACAACGACCAAAATCGCGACGCCCATTCCGATCGACGTCGGATCGTTCGTGCTGAAGCCAGTAATGAAGGAGAGAGCGGCGGCTACGACCAGAAGTACCGTGAATAGGTTCTTGATCTGCGCAATGAGGCTCTGGGAGAGGCGTCTCTTCCTTTCCGGAAGAACGTTGCGGCCGTATTTCGCTGCCCTCGCCTTCGCTTCATCCGGCGTCAGACCGGCCGAGCTCGTTTCGAGGCGCCCGTACAGCTCCTCAACGCTACATCCGAGGCACTTCATAGCCTCGGTGGCTTCCTCCTCGTTTCCCTCCGCCACGCTCTCGCCCCTTGGCGTCTGCGGCCCAGTGGTCGTGAACCCTTGGGGGATGGAGAGCATCGACGCTGCTATTAATGCGCTTCTGAGCTACCTTCTCTGAAGACTATCGTTAAGAATCGAGTCGCCAGAGCTGTCGAGCCTCGTCAACGCTCGTCGTACTTCCAGAGCTTGTCCGCGACGTAGAACAACGAGCGAATCGCCTTGCCCGGCCTCTTCGCTTTCATTTCTGCTCCGCTGACGAGCGCCTCGCCTACCGCCAGCGGCTTTAGGTTCTTCTCGTCCCTCACCCAGACGAAATCGCCTGGCTTGATTTCCGGGTCTGCATCAACGATTCCTGGCCCCATCACATCCGCGCCGTTGATCACGAACTTGATCGCGCCCATGTCCACCGTGGCGAACGCCTTCGATACCTGGTATCTCAGCAGTCCGCGCACCGTGAGGAAGGCCTTCCCCTGGGAAACGAAAGCGAGCACCTGGTTACCGACGAACACGACGTCGAAGTCAGGGCCCTCCGCCATGTCCACGGTGTCCCCGATCCCGAATACGGGAGCACCCACCTTCGCTGATATCTCGTTGGCCAGGGCATTGATCTCCTTCTCCCTCAGGCGGCGCCGCTTCCGGATGCGCAATTCCGACATTCTCTGGAAACCTCAGAGGTTACTTCTTCCGCTTGCCAAAAAGCTTGCCTAGGCCGCGCTTCTCCTCGCCATCTTGCTTCGGCTCCGCAGGCTTCGGCGCCTCGACCGGCTTCTGCTCCTTCGCCTTCTCCTCCGGAACCTCCATCTTCGGCGCTTCCGCCTTGGGCGCAGGTTTCGGGGACTCAAGTCCCGATTTCTTCGGTGCTTCCTTCAGGGGTTCCGGCATAGACCTTGGCGTCTCTTTCGGCTTTTCGGGGTTGGAGAGGCGCTTTGCAATCGACTCAAGCTCCTCGAGCGTGGACATCGCCAGGTCGGAGCCGCACCCGGGGCATTCCTCCTGCTTCGCGGGCACGATGCGCCCACAAACCGGGCACTCAACAGAATCGGCTGGTATGGACATGCGCTGACGCCAGTCCAAACGAGCCCTCCCGATTTAACCATTTTGGGAGCAGTATCAGTGTCGGAATTACTCAAATCTGGAATCTGGTCGCGCTCTTTATCAGGCACTTGTCACAAATCACCCGCATCGCACCGTCGGGGTGGGTTTGTGAGCGCCAAGATAAAGGAGGAGAAGCCTGAGAGATACGGTTGGAGCGGGGCGATCCTGGCGGCGCTCACACCGCTCCTCGTGATGATCATCATCCCCGTCTTCATCATGTTCGCCGGCATCGAGTTCGGCAAGGCCGGGCCGCAGCTGGCATCCGAACTCGAGAGCCTAATCGTGATGCTCGTGGTGATCGGCCTGCCGGCGGTCGTGGTCACGTTCGCAGCGCACTACTTTCGCAAGGGCTCGGTACCGAGGGTCGTCCTCGGCGTCGCAGAGGCGGTCACGGTCTTCCTCTACATCGCTCTTCTATTCTACTACCTCAATCTGCAAACCGTCTTCGGACTCCTGAGCTTCAACCCAGATCTGGACACTCTCTTTCTGGCCTTAATGTACGCGGTTGTCCTGCTTGGCTGGGGATTCGTGGGCGATTTCTTCTCGAAGCGCCGAGCGTATCGCGCGACGATCGGCAGGCCTCTTGAGGCGAAGCCGATGCCAATCGGGATCGCTCTAGACTTCTCGCCGCGGGCGGGTGACGCGAGGAAGGGACAACGCACAGCGGTTATCGAAGCCGCGGTGCTGGTAATCGTTCCCATTCTGCTGCTCGTCCTCGTTCCAGCGATCGCCTCTTCGCAAGTCACCCCTCTGCCTGCCAACTTCGCTTCGCTCTTCACGATCTTCAACTCAATGGCGAGCGTCGTCCTCGTCATCGGCCTCATAGCCGTCCCGCTTGCCTGGCTCATGGGATTCTACCGTCCGGGGACGTCTACGCGTGCGCTGTTTTCGAGCGCGTTCGCAATCGCGCTCCTGGCTTACATCTGGTTCGTGCTCATGGGACACGGACTGAGCGACTGGCTCGCACAGCAGGGAATCTTCTTCGACTACAGCTTCATTGTCACGCTGCTGCTCGTCGTTCCGTTGTTCCGCGTCCTTGTCGCCGTCGGCGAGCTCATGGAGCAGCGCAAACCCTGGAAGCGCTCGTGGGGCATCGACGCTCCTGACCGTCCGATAAACACAGCCTCTGCGTTCCTCGATTTCAACCCGCGCACGGGCAGCATCGCCGAGGCCGCTCGGGCCGGAAGAAGGGCCTGGCTCGCGTGGCTGGTGCTCCCGTTCTTCCTCTTCAATCTGAGCTCGCAGACGATCGCGACCATTGCTAGTGTGGCAAACCGAGGCCCGCTCTCCATCGTGCTCGACAACATATCCTGGTCGCTGTTCACCATCGCCCTGGTCATCGTCGCGCTCAGCATGGTCTGGGGCTTCTATCCGAAGGGATCGTTCGGTCGCCTGATCTTCGGGGCCGCGAAAGCGATCTTCATCGTGCTGTTCGTGGTCGCGATCTTTCATGGCGGTTCGCTCGGCAACGAGATCTACGGCACCGGGTTCAAGGTGGACCTCGACCCCGTTGTGGGATTGTTCGTCATCCTGGCGGCCATGTTCTTCATCGTTCCGTTCGCAGAGCTGGCCGACAATCGCCGCGCCTGGAAGAAGCGATTCGGGCGCTCACTGAAGAAGCTGA
>Ga0335071_10001597_pt1 | contig 24388 bp, 21 predicted proteins | sample Lox_Sample_15_FD_206724 | JGI IMG/M metagenome (GOLD analysis project Ga0335071, IMG submission 206724) | Soil microbial communities from Loxahatchee National Wildlife Refuge, Florida, United States - Lox_Sample_1.5 | ecosystem: Environmental > Terrestrial > Soil > Wetlands | place: USA... | reverse complement strand
GCGCGGTCACGATGGATCTCTATTACCCGGTGGATCCCGGCTCGCAGCCGCTTCCCGCCGTCGTGATCGTGCTCGGATATCCCGACGTCGGCGTGCAGACGCCGTTTGGTTGCCAGTTTCGCGAGATGGGAATGATGATCTCCTGGGCACAACTGTTCGCTGCCTCAGGGATGGTCGGTGTCGTCTATGAGACTCGCGAACCGGCGGCCGACGCCCAAGCGGTGCTGGCTTACTTGCAGGAACACGGTGCTGAACTGGGGATTGATGGAACCAAGATTGGCGTCTGGTCGTCCTCCGGCAACGTTCCAACGGCGCTGTCCGTTCTGATGGACGGGAAGGCGCAATGCGGCGTTCTCTCTTACGGCGCCATGCTGGATCTGGACGGCGCGACCGCCGTTTCACGAGCAGCTGCACAATACCACTTCGCGAATCCATGTGCGGGCCGGCGAGCAGAAGAGATGCCGCCGAGCACGCCGCTATTCATCGCTCGCGCGGGGCAGGATCAGTACGGCAACGATTCGCTCGATGCGTTCGTCGCGGCGGCCCTGCGCTCGAATCTTCCTCTTACGCTGATGAACCACGCGACCGGTCCGCACGCGTTCGATTTGCTGGAGGACAGCGACGCATCGCGCGAGGTTGTCCAAGCCATCCTCGCGTTTCTCCGCGCGAAGCTGCTTGGGTGACCTAGATCTTCGGCGCGGGCAAGCGGCCCAGCACCCGCTCGACGCTCAGACCAAGCGCGAGCAGTGCGCGATCAGATCCGGAAGGACCATCCAGTTCCAGCGCAACGGGCAGTCCGCTCGCCGTGAGCCCGGCCGGAAGCACCAGGCCTGGAATTCCTGCCGTGCTGCCGGGTGCAATGTTGCGCGCCACGGCTTGTTCGAACGACACCTTCTTCGTTCCGATCAGGATGTCGGAAGTGTCGCCGATTTTCGGTGGCGGAACGCTCGTCGCGGGAAAAATGATTGCCGCAACGCCGGTCTTCGCGAAGTAGTCCTTGTAAGTCTGGCGAAGCTTGGGCAGGTGCACGTTGACGATGGTCTGGTACTCGGCGTCGGAGACGAAGCCCGGGCCTCCGGGCAGCACGTCATGCACGAAGTCGCGCTTCACGTCGGCGCTCATCTGGGCGACGACTTGATCGAACGTTACGCCGGAGCCGTACTCTTCCAGGTACTTGGGTAGCGTGTAACGCGTGTCGTGATTCTGGACTTGATTTGTGATAAGGCTGACCAGGTGCGCCACATCCGGCACCTCAGCCTCCACCAACTCGACGCCGGCATCCTGCAGTTTGCGCAGCGCCTCGCTCGTAATTCTCTCGACCTCAGGATCGAGATCGGCGAACCAATAGCCGCGGCCCACGCCGAGCTTCAAGCCCTTGAGCGATGGCACGACCAGAGGGCTCGCGTCGCCCGTCACCACCGTGTCGAACAGCGCCAAATCGGCTACAGCGCGTGCGTGCGGGCCTACTTGATCGAACAGCGTCGAGATCGGCGCGGTGCCCATCGTCGGATAACGCCCCGTCGTCGGCCGCAAGCCAGCGATGCCGCACATCGCCGCAGGGACGCGAATCGATCCTTCGGTATCCTCGGCGATGCCCAGCGGAGCCATGCGCGCGGCCACCGCTGCTCCTGTTCCGCCACTGCTGCCGCCGGGGATCCGGCTCGCGTCGTAGGGATTGTGAACTGCGCCGAACGCCTGATTGTTGCTGGTCCAGCCAAAGGACAGCTCGTGCAGGTTCGTCTTGCCCAGAATAATCGCGCCGGCGTCCCGCAGGGTACGGACGATCGGCGCATCCTGCTTCGGCGTCTTGCCGCGCAGCGCCGGCGTTCCCGCGGTCGTCGGGTAGTCCTTCGTGTTGACGCTATCTTTGATCGGAATCGGCAGCCCGTGCAAGGCCCCCAGCTTCGCGCCGGAGCTTCGCTTCTGATCCGCCGCGCGCGCCGCTTCCAACACGTGATCCGGCTCCAGTGTGATGAATGCGTTCAATTGCTTGCCGCGATCGCATTGCGCCAGCAATGCCGAGGCGTATTGTTCGGCTGTGACGTCCCCGCGCGCGATCGCCGCAACCGCGTCGAGCGCCGAGAACTGGATCATCTGCTCGGGCGTCCACTTCGCGGGCGGCTCTTGGCGGCGGCTCTTGCATGCAACGGCCGACCCGAAGCCCACGGCGATGAACCCTCGCCGGGACAACCCGCCACCGCGACTGTTCGACGTGTCAATAGCTTCCACTATAGGACAAACTAGACCGCCGGGTCCCGCAAAAATGACAAAACGAACCCAACCTGTATACAATCGTTGAAGTCCACTCTGTCAGGCGTTTCGGTATTCTCGCCAGGCGCCAAGCGAAATTAGGAAGGTCCAATGGAACGAATCCAAAGAATGGCCTGCGCCGCCGGGCTGTTCCCTGTGCTGATGTTACTGGCCGGCGCGCCCGCCGCGGCCCAGGTGAATCTGGCCGGTGTGTGGAACAATCTCCAGATCCTGCATGAAGACGAGCCCGAGCGCCTGCCGGGTCCCGAGCTGGGCGACTATCTTGGCGTGCCGATCAATGCCGCCGCCCGCTATCGCGCCGACGCTTGGGACGCGTCGCTGATCACGCTGCCCGAATACCAGTGCCGCGTGCATCCGTCCGACTACGCGCCCAGCTTCGCGGGGATTCGTATCTGGGAAGAATTCGACAAGGACACACAGAACCTCATCGCCATTCACATCCATCATTTGGCCTGGGGCACGGAGCGCACTATCTGGATGGACGGCCGCCCACATCCGCCCGACTACGCGCTGCACACAGCCATGGGCTTCTCCACCGGCAAGTGGGAAGGCGACACGCTGGCGGTTTACACCACGCATTTGAAAGAAGGCTGGATTCGCCGCAACGGCTTGCCGCGCAGCGACCGCGCCACGTTTACCGAACATTTCATCCGCCACGGCGACAACCTGACGTTGATGACCGTAGTCCGCGATCCAGCGTATACGACCGAACCAATGATCAAGACGCGCGACTACGTCTACGAAGTCGGCGGAAAGCTGGTGCCGTATCCGTGCGAGAGTGTCGAGGAAGTCATCCGGCCGAAGGGCGTGATTCCACACCACCTGCCCGGCACCAACACGTTCCTGGATGAGTTTCCGGCACGGCACGGAATTCCACCGGAAGCAGCGCGCGGCGGGGCTGAGACGATGTATCCCGAATATCAGTACAAGATCCGCGCGGAAGCCGCTGCGATCGCGGCGAAGGCAGCCACGAAGGCGGCTTCGAAATGAGAGTCCGACACTTCCTGACTATACTTGCCGCGACCGCAGGATTGGGCTACGCGCAGCCGCGGCAGCAGCAGAATTTTGATAACGTGCAGGTCCACGTTCTGCCGGTGCAAGGCAACGTCTACATGCTGGTGGGTGCGGGCAGCAACATCGCCATGCAGGTGGGCAAGGACGGCATATTGATCGTCGACACCGAGTTTGCACCGCTGGCCGACAAGATCCTGGCCGCGATGCGCACGGTCTCCGACGGGCCGCTCCACTACATCATCAACACGCACTACCACGGCGACCACACCGGCGGCAATGAAAAGCTGCGGGCGGCGGGCAGCACCATCGCGGGTGCGAACGTCGCCGGCGATTTGAAAGACGCGGCCGTCGGCGCTCAGATCATCGCGCACAACAACGTGCTCAACCGCATGAGCGCGCCTACCGGCGCTGCCCCGCCGTCGCCCGAAGGCGGCTGGCCTACCGACACCTATCTCGGCGACCAGAAAAAGCTGTGGTTTAATGGCGAGGGTGTCGACATCATCCATCCGGCCAATGCTCACACGGATGGCGACAGCATCGTCTACTTCAAGCGCTCGGACGTGATCGCCACCGGCGACATCTTCACCACTACCAATTATCCGGTGATCGATCTCGCCGCCGGCGGCAGCATTCAGGGCACCATCGACGCGCTGCAGCGTATCATCGACATGATCATCCCGGTCTACGGCCAGGACGGCGGCACGCTCGTCATTCCCGGTCACGGCCGCCTGTGCGATTTTGGCGACGTGCTCAACTACCGCGAAATGACAGTGATCATTCGCGACCGCATCCAGGACATGATCAACAAAGGCATGACGCTGGAGCAGGTGAAGGCCGCGCGGCCGACGCAGGATTACGACCCGCTGTACGGCTCATCGGGTTTTTGGACCACCGATAAGTTCGTCGAGGCTGTCTACACCAGCCTCAAGAACGGCAAGAAGTAGCGGAGACTGATATGAAGTGCAAATTTCTATTCACCGCAGTGATGTTCGCCTTGCCCTTCGCGGTCTTCGCGCAGTTTCCGGGCGGTCCGCCTCCCGGCCCGCCCAGGCCGGCCAAGGCCATGGCGCCCATCGATCTCACGGGCTACTGGGTCTCGATTGTCAGCGAAGACTGGCGCTTTCGCATGATCTCCGCGCCCAAGGGCGATTTCGCGGGCGTACCTTTGAACCCGGATGGCGTGAAGGCCGGCAATCAGTGGGATCCGGCGAAAGACGAAGCTTCGGGCGACACCTGCAAGGCGTACGGCGCGATCGGCGTCATGCGTTTGCCCACTCGCCTGCACATCACCTGGCAGGACGACCAAACCCTGAAGATCGAATCCGACAACGGCACACAGACGCGGCTGCTGCACTTCACGGGAACAGCTAGTGGTGCGCCATCGCGGCAAGGCTACTCGGCCGCGACATGGCGGGGAACCGCGGGCGGCATCGGCTATTTTGGAACGGCCTTCGATCCGACGAAAGGCGGCTCGTTGACCGTCGTCACCACCAATCTGCTGCCCGGCTACATCCGCCGCAACGGCGCGCCCTACAGCGATAAGACCACGATGACTGAGTACTTCGACGTCATCAAGGAGCCGGAAGCCGACTGGATCGTTCTAAAGACCATCGTCGACGATCCGAAATACCTGTTCCGGACCATGGTCTACAGCACACACTTCCGCAAGCAGACCGATGCAGCAGGTTGGAATCCGCAGCCCTGCTACACGCGGTAGCGATTACGGAATTACCCAACCCTCGCCGGGCTGGAACACCTTGAATCCGACCGAAGGCCGAAACCCGAGCATGTGATCGACGAAGCGGTTTGCGTCGGCGGCCTGGTCGGTGAACGTGCCGTAGTGCATGGGCACAAGCCAGCGCGCCCGCACGTCTTCGGCTAGCTGAGCCGCTTGCGCGATGTCAAAGTTGCCGGCGCCGTCAATGGGTAGCAGAGCCACCGTGACGTTGTAAGGCCGGAGGCGCCCGACAATGCCTTCATACCAGCGGCAATCGCCGGCGTGATAAATGGTGCAGTTGCCGAATCGGATCAGGTAGCCCAAATGCGGGTAGCCGCCGAGCGGCGTCCAGTCCAGCTCCGGATGCGCGGACGGCACCGAATACACGCGACCGTAGGGCCCGTTCTTGAAGAACTCGATGCGCAGGTCGGAATCGGTCGTCGTCATGCGGTCGAAGGGAATGCCCAGCGAGCAGGCGAACTCCGCGGTGCTCTTGGGCAGGACTACCTTCGCGCGCGGAGAAGCCTTCAGCATAGGCGGCACCGTCGCCGGATCCAAGTGCGAGGGATGCGCGTGGGTGCACAGAATCAGATCGGCGTTGTGCACCTCCGCGGCGTCCAGCGGCGCGGCGTGCCGCCGCATCCGGCCCGGTGGCGTCGAAAGGCAGGGATCGACGTAAAACACAATGTCCTGGAACTTCACCGCGAAGCCGCAGTGCCCCAGCCACCATAGGACCGGTGACTCCGCCTCGGTGTCCTCGATTGCGCGGAGCAGATCGCTCATCGTGCGGCTGCCCTCTCCAGACGGTCGCGAATCGCAGCCCACTCGTCGCCCGCGGGCGGGTGCTCCAGCGCGATCCAGTCCCATCCTTCCAGGTCGGCTTGATGCAAACGCTGGTAAAGCACGGCTGCGTATTCGCGCGGGTCCTTTGGCATGTGGATTAGAATTCCGCGGCCGGTGGCCGGAAGTTGTCCGCCATCCACCAGCATCAGCGGCGTCTGCGGGCTGTAATGTTTCCGATGCAGCCCGGGTGATGGGTGCGCGCCTTCACGCGCGCCTTGCAGCACCCGAACTGGTCCGATCACCTCTTCGATTTGGGATTCCGTCACCATGCCCGGTCTCAACAATACCGCGTCCGGCCCGGCGAGCGAAAGTACAGTGGATTCGATTCCGATCGTGGTTGGTCCTCCGTCGAGAATCATTGCCACGCGATCGCCCATGGCGCGGCGAACGTGCTCCGCCGTAGTCGGAGAAAGTCCCCGGAAGGGATTGGCGCTGGGCGCGGCGAGCGGGAGGCCCGCTTCCTTGATCAAAGCCAGGGCGATGCGGTGATCCGGCATTCGAACACCCACCGTATCGAGTCCCGCGGTTACGCGATCCGGCACCTGTGGCCTCTTCGGCAGCACCAGCGTCAGCGGACCCGGCCAAAACCGCTGCGCCAGTTTTTCGGCGTTCTCCGGCCACTCGCGCACCAGACTACGCGCCATCTCGATGGAATCCACGTGGACGATGAGCGGGCTCTCCGGCGGGCGGCCCTTCGCCGCGTAGATCTTTTCGATGGCTGCGGGGTCCAGCGCGTTCGCGCCTAAGCCGTATACGGTCTCGGTGGGGAAAGCTACCAGCTCTCCTGCGCGAATCAATGCGGCCGCGCGGGCAAGCTCCGACGACCACGGCTCACTCAGGCAAGTCCTCTTTCCCATCCCCCGCCAGTTTGCCGGTGTGCTTCCAAACCAGGAACGCGTGCATGAGCCGATCCAAGTCCCCGTCCAACACGCGATCCACGTCGCCGATGGTGAGCCGGGTGCGCAAATCCTTCGCCATGCGATACGGGGCGAGCACGTAGCTGCGGATCTGGCTACCGAAGTTGATGTCCAGCTTGGAATCCTCCAGCTTGCTCTGCTCGGCGCGCTTCTTTTCCATCTCGAACTCATACAGCCGCGCGCGCAGCTGCTTGATGGCACTGGCGCGGTTCTTATGCTGCGAGCGCTCGTTCTGGCACTGCACCACGATGCCGGTAGGGATGTGCGTCATGCGCACGGCCGATTCCGTCCGGTTCACGTGCTGGCCGCCCGCGCCGGAGGCCCGGAACACGTCCACCCGCAGGTCTTCGGGCTTGATCTCGATGCTGATGTCGTCCTCAATCTGCGGATAAACAAAAACCGAAGCGAACGACGTGTGCCGCCGCGCATTCGCATCGAAAGGCGAAATGCGAACCAACCGGTGCACCCCGATCTCCGATTGCAGCAGGCCGTAGGCGTTGTCGCCATTGATTTCGAGGGTGGCCGACTTGATGCCCGCGCCTTCGCCCTCCAGCCGGTCCGTCACGACGGCCTGGAGACCGTGGCGCTCGGCCCAGCGCAGGTACATGCGCAGCAGCATCTCGGCCCAATCCTGGCTCTCGGTGCCGCCCGCGCCGGGATGGATGGCCATGATGGCGCTTTTGGAATCATTGGGTCCCGAGAGCAGCATCTGAGTCTCCAGCGCGTCCACTCGCTCGGAGAAAAGCCGCATCTCACGCTCCAACTCAGCCGAGACATCTTCGCCTTCGCGGCCCAGCTCGAACAGCGTGTCCAGATCGGACGTCAGGCGCGCGACCTCGGACTCGCTGGCGATGGCCTCCTCCAGCCGCTTCCGGTCCTGCATGATCTTCTGAGTTTTGTCGGAGGGCTGGCTCCAGAAATCGGAGCCCGAGATTTCCTCTTCGATTTTGGCTAGCTGTGCTTTTTTGCCGGGGGCGTCAAAGATAGCTCCGCACAGCGTCGGCCTGCTGGCGGAGCGAAGCGTACTCTCTTTCCTGCTCTTCGAGGGTCATGAAACTTCATTCTAGCAGGGCGCTTAAATCGAGCACCTGCCCGCGCGGGCCGACGTTCCAGCACTGCGTCCGGCCGATGACCTCGTGCACGCCGGCCGCTTCGTGAATATGGCCGCAATAGAAAAAGCGCGGCTGGTAGCGATCGATGAAGTCGCGGATGGCGGTGCTTCCGAAGTGCTTGCCCTCGCCCGCGCGATCCAGCTTGGTGTCCTTCGGCGGCGTGTGGCAGATCAGGATCAGCGGATCGAGCGGCGCGAACGCCTCCAGACGGCGGGCCAATTCTTCTTCCGTGTACTCGCCCGGCGTGTTGAAAGGCGTGGGATTCGAATAGCCCAATCCGGCGACGTGAAACTTCCCCACTCGGATGCTACGGCCGTGGAAATTATGGAACCCGAACTCTTCGCAAAGCCGGGCGATGTCCGCTTCTGACTCGTGATTCCCGGGCAATATGTACATGCGATCTGCGCGCTTTTTGAGGATGAGTCCAAGCTCGTCGAGTCCGCGGCCCCAATTGGCGAGATCGCCGTCTGCGAAGTAATAATCGGCGTCCATCGCCATCAGCGATTCCAGGGCGGACTTCTTGCCGTGGATATCGGAGAAGATCAGCAGCCTCATTCCCAAGAGAGTACCAAGCCGCGGCGGCCGGTCACGACGAAGCCACCGGATCGTCCGCGCACGGACACCACTTCCGCAAAGCCTGCTCGAGCCGGTCTGGAGACACTGGCTTGGTGATGTAGTCGTCCATGCCGGCGCGCAGGCATTCCTCGCGTGTGCCCGCGACAGCGTGCGCGGTCAGGGCAATGATGGGAGTTCGGCAACGGTCCTGTTCGCGCGCCCGGATTTGCCGCGTAGCTTCGTAGCCGTCCATCTCCGGCATGCCGCAATCCATGAAGATGGCGTCGTAGGCAACGGCGCCGGACATCTCGACGGCCTGGGCGCCGTTGTCGGCGACATCCACGCTGCAACCGCACTTTTCCAGCAGCCGGACGCCGATCTTCTTGTTGACGGCGTTGTCTTCGGCCAGAAGTACGCGCCGCCGGTCGCAGGCGAGGTTCGCCGTCAAAGCCGCCAGCGATGCACTCGCGTCCGAGCCGGAGAGGTGTTCCGGGTTCACCAGCGGCAAACGGACAATCAGAAGGAAGGTCGTGCCTTTGCCAGGCTCGCTGGAGACCGTGAGCGAAGCGTTCATCATGTCGGCGAGGCGCCGCGAGATGGTCAACCCGAGCCCGGTTCCCTGATGCCTCTTGCTCATCGAGGAATCCACCTGCGTGAATGCCTCAAACAGGCGGGCCAGGTCCTCCGCGCGGATTCCCACGCCCGTATCCGCCACCGAGACCGAGAAACTCACTTGTCCACAGGCCGGTGGCGACCCGGTCAGTTTCAGCCTCACTTCGCCGCTGTCGGTGAACTTGATCGCGTTGCTCAGCAAGTTCAGCACGATTTGCCTCAGGCGTCCCGCGTCGCCGCGCACCCAGCAATCCGGCGCATGCGCGTCAAAAACGAACGCGAGCCCCTTGGCCTGGGCCTGCGGCGCCAGCAGCTCACCCACCTCCCGCACACAGGCGACAATATCGAAACAAACCGGCTCCAGTTCCATCTTGCCCGCCTCAATCTTGGACAAATCGAGAACATCGTTCACGATGCGCAACAACGCGCTGGTGGACCTTTGGATGACCTCCACATTCTCCCGTTGCTCCACGCTGAGGGCAGTATCCAGCAGCAGAGCGCTCATGCCCAGAATGCCGTTCATGGGAGTCCGGATCTCGTGGCTCATATTCGCCAGGAATTCGCTCTTGGCGTAGCTGGCTTTCTCGGCTTCCACCTTGGCGCGCTCCAGCTCTCTCGCCTGCCGGCGCGCCGCCGCCTCGGCCTGTTTGCGATCGCTAATGTCGCGCGCTACGGCGAGTATGGACAACCCGGCGCGGTACTCGAACAGGCAGGAACTAATCTCTACCGGAAGCTCCTTGCCGTCCTTCCGGACATGGACAGACTCGAAGAGCGACTGCCCGTATTCCACCAGTTCCGTCAGCCGCGCGTGTTGCTGATCCCGGAAGGCCGGCGAATCCACGTCGTGGACGGTCAGCCGCGTCAACTCTTCCCGGCGGTAGCCCAGGCGCCCGCACGCAACCTGGTTCGCCTCCAGAATGTGGCCCTTCATGTCCACGATGAAAATCGCGTCGTTGGCGCTGTTGAATAAGGTTCGGAACTCCGTCACGGCCTGCCGCAGGGCTTCTTCGGCGCGTGCCTGGTCGGCCCGCCTCCGGTGCCCTTCAATTCCGTACGACAAATCGCCGGCTAGTTCGTTCAGCAGCGCCACTTCTTCGGAACCGAATGCGTCCGGCTCGGAGGCATAAATCGTGAGCGTACCGATGACTGTCCCGTCACATTGCAACGGGAGCGCGATTAAGGACTTGTAGCCGCAGTAGGCGGCGCTTTCCCGCCAGGGCTGGAAAGCCGGATCGGTCGCGGCGTCGTTGCAGATCACGATCTTTCCCGAGCGCACGCAACTGCCGGTCGGTCCCAAGCCATCGGGTCTTTCTCCCCAGGTCACCTGGAATGAGTCCAGGTACGCCGTGCTCTGCCCCGCGCTGGCTGCGATGCGAATTGACTTGTTCTCGTCGTGCTCCACCAGTCCGATCAAGGCCAGCGAATATCCGCCGACGACCGTGGCCGCTTCGCAAATAGCCTGGAACAGTGCGTCTTCGTCCAGGGAGCGTACCAACGCCTGGTTGCTCGCCGATAGAACCCGCATGGCACGGATCGCGCGCCGGAGCTCCTGCTCCGCCCGTTTCCTTTCGCTGATGTCGCGAACGACGCACTGGCGAAATGTCCGCCCGTCCACCTCCACCGCGCGCGAACTCACCTCCACGGGCAGTTGCGAGCCGTCGCTGCGGCAATGCACGCTTTCGAACAGATGGGAGCCCTGCTCCATCGTCCTCCGGACGCGCTCCGGTAATTCAGGCCAATGCGAGCGATCCACGATGTCGCGGACCGACAGCCGCAGCAGATCCTGCAGATCATAGCCGTACGCGGTAGCGGCGCGATCGTTAGCCTGAACGACACGATCTTCGGGGTCGAACAGCAGGATCACGTCGAGAGTCCGAATGTGGTCAGGCAACCCGCCAGCAGCAATCCAACGATCAGACCGACGGTGTGCGACCGCTGGCGGAGCGGAGCGAATACCTCTTCGGCGTCGACTTTGACGACCAGCGCCCAGGGCGTTCCCGGCACCTGAGCCAGGGCCGCCACTACCGCAACACCCCGGTAGTCGAAGCCGTAATGGATCCCTTGCCTGCCCTGTGCGTCCAGAGCCGCAGGCAGGTCCGGCCCGGGGGGAAGCGTAAAGCGCGACTTGGCGCCGTCAGGAAACCGAAGCTCATTCAAATAGACGACCCGGTCACCCTCGCGGCGCACTAACAGGGCTTCCGCACTGGGGCTCTCGCCGGGCCAGGCCTGCACCAGGTCACGCAGGAACCCGGACGCATCCGCGCGGAGCAGGACGACGGCGCCGGTTGGGGCGCCTCCCGGAGTTCGTACCGGAGCCAGAAAGTCAATGACCGCGCTGTAGGCCACATTGTGCAAGTCCGACATGGCCGCTATTCCCGCTCGCGCCGTTCGCACCGCCAGTTGAACTGTGGCGCCGTCATTCGGGAGCGCATATTCGGCCGCTGAGTTGAGTACCGCCCCGCCTCCGTTCAAAATCGAGACCTCGGTGTAGCCGCAGTGCTCTCGAAAACTTTCCAGCCAGTTTTGCACCTGATGCCGGCTCTGCACGCTGGCGGGCGCTTGCACCATTGGATCGGCGGCCAACAGCGCCGCGTCCGCGGTCCGCTCCCCAAGCCAGGACTCGATTTGTTGAACCTTCAGGTGCGCCACTGCCGAAAGCTGGCTCGCGATCTGAGCCCGTATGCTATGGCGTTGGGCGTCGTAGTACAGATACCCGGCTGCGACTATCCCCGCACAAAGTAAACCCAGAATGGCCGGCAAAACCAGGTTCGGCCGGGGAGAGTCCGGGGCAGGAGATGAGCGTAGGCCCACGAAACCCTCATCGGCCGGACCTTCTGGAATCTGAGTCTAAGCGTCGGTCATTGTGCACTGGGTGTGGCGCCGGTCGCCACCGGGCTGGGCACGGTATGCGCAGCGCCCAGGGTCACCAACTTCCGCCCGCTGAGCGTGTCGAAGATTTCCAGATTGCCGATCAGCCTGCACGGGGACGGCACAGGAGCCGTGGAGGGTGGAGGCGGAACCGGGGGAACGGTGATCGCTGCGCGAATCATACGTCGTTCTCCCAAAGGCAGGGCCAGATCTTTGACACTGTCAATATCCAGAGACATGCTCGCGCCCGGCGCGACGCTCACGATCTTGGATTTCAGAACAACGCCTTGTCCGTCCAGCAGCATCAACAATCCCGTACATACCGATCCCACGGCCGGTGGCAGCACGCCGGGATTGAGAGCATCGAGCTGCGCGGCTTGACCTTCTGCCAGCCCCACCATCGCTGTGGTCCTGGTTACCTGCGCCGGCGTGGAAGGCGCCTGGGCGTACAGTCCCGCGGCAGCCAGAGTGAAGACACAAATCCCTTGTTTGAAATTGAACATTTTCCCGCTCCTTGTAATTTCTGCGGATCGCACCGATCCGGAGAGCCTCGCTCCCGTGATTGCAAACACGGCGCACGCAGCAAAGTTGTGCGCGCCGCTACTGCTCCTGTTTGGATCCGGTGGAACCGAGATTGCGAACCTGGCTCAACAGATCCTGGAAGCGCGGGTCGCTGCGGAGCGTCGTCCAGGCTTTGTCGGCAGCCAGAGTCTCAGCGTCGTTGAATCCGTGTTGCACTGCGCCGCGCAAGTATTGCAGCGCCGGACCTGTGTGTCCTTGGAGCGCCTCGACGGCGCCCAGGTTATACCAGACGTAGCGGACTTCCGGATGATTTTCTCCGAGCACGCGGCGCTCGCCCGCCAGAGCTTCCTCAAGGAGCTGCTTGGCATCCTGGTAGCGGCTCTGCTCCACCAGGATCTCGGCCAGGTTGTTGACCCCGAACAAAGTTTCCGGGTTCTCGGCGCCCAGCACGCGACGGCGCACCTCCAAAGCGTCGCGCTGCAGCTTCTCCGCTTCCGCCAGTCGCCCTTCTTCTTTGAGCGTGTTGGAAAGATTGCCCATCACCATGAGCGTTGTCGAATGCTCCGTGCCCAGGATGCGCGAAGCGTCGGCCAAACCGGCTCGCTGCAGGTTCTCCGCCTCCGCGTACTTGCGCTCCCGATACAGCACGTACGCCAGGTTTTGGCGTGAGGACAACGTGCTGGGATGATCCGGCCCAAGCGATTTGGTCTGCGCCTCTGCCAACTCGCGCCACATGCCTTCCTCCTGGCCATAAAGCTGAAGTCCGTCGTAAGCCATCGCCAGGTTGTGCATGGCCTGCAGCGTGTTCTTATGCTCCGGCCCGAGAACGCGGCGGTTCGCGTCGAGCGAGCGCGAGAGCGTGTCCCTGGCTTCCGCGTAGTGGCCCTCCTGGTAGTACAGGCCACCTAGGATCACCTCGGTGTAAAGCGTATCGGGATGCTCGCCGCCCAGCTTGCGGCGCTGCCGGTCCAACGTCGCAAGGAGCCGCTTCTCCGCTTCCGGATAATGTCCCAGCCGTTGCTCCAGCCACCCGAGCTGCCGCTGAGAGTTGAGCGTGTCCGGATGATCCGGTCCCAGAACAAGCTCGCGCGCCGCCACGGATTTTCCCAGCAACTGTGCCGCCTGCTGGTACAAGCCCAGGCCCGAATACACATCCGCGATATTGGCCATCAGCCGCGCCTGCACTTCCGGCTGCCCGGCCAGGCTGGTCTCGATTTGACGCGCACCTTTATCCAGAATTTCGCGAGCGGTCACGGTATTGCCGCGCGCCTCGCTGGGATCGGCGACGTTGAAGATGCCGGTCAGAAAATCGGCCACCTGGCGCGCGGTCTCGGCCTCGCGATTGGCGCGGTCCCGTTCGCGCGCGATCCGCGCGGATTGAACGGTCATCGATACCGCCAGCGCGATGAGTGCCAAAGCCACGCTCGCCGCCGCAACAACTCCCCAGCGGTGCCGCCGCGTAAACTTGCGCGCCCGGTACATCGCCGAAGGGGCGCTGGCCAGCACCGGTTCGTCGCGCAGATAACGCCGGATGTCCGCCGCCAGTTCCGAGGGCGCGCCGTAGCGCCGTGAACGCTCCTTCTCCAGCGCCTTCAAGGCGATGGCATCCAGATCGCCGCGCAGCTGCTGCGTCAACGCGGCTGCTTCCGTGCGCCTGTTCTGAGCCGCCCGTTCCGACTTTTCCCCCAGCGAACGAAGGCGCGTGCTGGGACGCGGCGCATCCTCCTCGCGCAGGCGGCGCATCAGCTCGCCAAAAGAGAGCTTGCGGGGATCGCCCAGCTCCAGTGGCCGCGAGCCGACCAGTAGTTCATAGAGAATAACGCCCAGCGAATACACGTCGGCCCGCGTATCGATGTCTTCCAACGAATCCGCTTGTTCCGGGCTCATGTACTCCGGCGTGCCCACGATCACGCCCGCGCGGGTGAACAGCGTCTCTTCGGTCAGCCGCTGCGACAGAGCCTTCGCGACGCCGAAATCGATGATTTTCGGCCTGGGTTTACCGTCTACTTCCGTCACCAGGATGTTGGAGGGCTTCAGATCGCGGTGCAGGATTGCCTTTTGATGCGCGTGCTGCACGCCGTCGCAAACGCCGAGAAACAGTTCCAGCCGCTGCCGCGTGGTCAGGCGCTGTTGATCGCAGTACGTCGTGATCGGCGGTCCAGCGGCATATTCCATCGCAAAATACGGCAGCCCCTGGGCGGTGGAGCCGGCGTCAAACACCTTCGCGATGTTGGGATGATCCATCAGCGCCAGGGCCTGGCGTTCGGACGCAAAGCGCGCCAGCACCTCCCGCGAGTCGCGCCCGGCCCGGATCAGCTTCACGGCCACCCGCCGGCGCACCGGCTGCCTTTGCTCCGCGAGCCAGACTTCGCCCATGCCGCCTTCCCCGATCTTCTGCAATAGCTGGTACGGGCCAATGACGGCTGCCGCTGTCGCACCGTGACCAGCGGACGCCGTCGGCGCTGCGGGAGGATTTGGTTCGTCGCCAGTGGGTGTGGCGGAAGGGGGAACGTCCGGCATTGCTTTTTCTATATCACGAAGCTTTCGAGGGAAATCATGGCGCGGGAGTCTTGCCGGAGGAAGCGAGGTTCGGCTCCCAGAGCACTTCCGCCACGCCGAGCCGTTGATTCACCCAGCGGCTCCAAACGAAGAAAGCGTCGCTCAGGCGGTTCAGATACTGGATCGTCTCCGCCGGGATCGGCTCCTCGCGGGCCAGCCGCACGGCGATGCGTTCCGCGCGGCGGCAGATCGTGCGGCAAGCGTGCAGTTCCGTGTTCAGGCGCGACCCGCCCGGGAGCACGAACGAGCGCAGCGGTTCCAGTTCTTCGTTCCTGTGATCGATCTCGATTTCCAGTTGCCGCACCTCGGCCTCGGTGATGCGCGCCTGCTTGGGATGCACGTCTTCCGGCCTTGTCGCGAGAATCGAGCCGAGGTTGAATAACTCGTGCTGCACCCGCCGCAGAGTCGCCGCCAGCTCCGGGAGCGTTTCTTCGGCGGAAACGCAGGCCATGCCGACGAAGGCGTTCAGTTCGTCTACCGTGCCGTAGCAGGCGATGCGCAGGCTGTCTTTGGAAACGCGCTGGCCCCCGGCAAGGTGCGTCTCGCCTTGATCGCCGGTCCTGGTATAGATGCGGTTCAGCGCGACGCGCGGCTGGTCGAACTTGGGATCGGACATTGAGCTGGCTCCCTCTCCATTGTCCCGCACCAGGCGACGTTATAAAACGTTAAATCAATTGGCGGAAATTCGAAGGGAGTTTCGCCTTATCATTGTAGGAACACAGGGACAAACCATGCCCGAAATCAAACACCTTGTCGTCCTCATGCTCGAGAACCGTTCCTTCGACCACATGCTGGGTTGGCTCCAGAGCCCGAATTATCAGATCGACGGCCTGGACGGCAGCCAGTTCAATCTGGACGCCAACAATCAGAAGGTTCTCGCTACCAAGGACGCGAGCTACTCGGGCGACTACGATCCGGACGTCGCGCACGATTTTCTGGACGTCTGCCAGCAGCTCTTCGGAACGCAGAACATCCAGCCGGGAACCCTGCCCACGCCGAACATGTCCGGCTTCGTGAAGAACTATGGATCGGTCTCGGGCAGCATCGACAAGTCGCACCACGTCATGAAATGTTTCGATCCGCAGAAGCTTCCGGTGCTCACGACGCTCGCGCAGCAATACGCGGTCTGCACGCGCTGGTTTTCCTCCGTGCCCGGCCCGACCTTGCCGAATCGCGCTTATGCCCACGGCGCCACTTCCGTCGGTCATGTGGACATGACCATCAACTGGTGGAAGGAAAGCAAAACCATCTACGAGCTGCTGGTCGACCACGGGTTCACGGCGAAAATCTACTACACCGACTCCACCATCGCGCTGACCTACGGCGGAATGATCGGCCGCCAAAGCGAGTTCTTTATTCCGGATTTCCGCGCCTTTTTTGATGACTGCCGTAACAACAACCTGCCTAACTATTGCTTTCTTGAACCGCGCTACAACGCCACCACCGGCGACGATCCGATCGCGGCCAGCGACCAGCACCCCGATCATGACGTGGCCGAAGGCGAAACACTCATCCACGATGTCTACAAAGCGATCACGTCGAATCCTGAGACCTGGAACGACACGCTGCTGGTGATCGTGTACGACGAGCACGGTGGCTTGTTCGACCATATTCCCCCGCCCGCCACCGTCAGCCCGGACGGCATCAACTCCAAAGATCCGTTCTTCGCCTTCGACCGGCTGGGCGTGCGTGTGCCGGCGATTCTGATTTCGCCTTACATCGAGCCAGGTACTATCATCAACGACCGGATCTTCGACCACTCCTCGCTGGCCGCAACCGCGCAGCAGATTTTCCTCGGCGACGGCTGGCGCGCTGGAGGCCTCACCGCTCGCGACCGGCAGGCCAACACGTTTGAGCACGTCGTGACCCGCGCCGCGGCGCGAGCCGCCAACGAAGTGGATGTCAGCGGCAAACACCGCCAGATGATCGCCGGGCATCCGCTGACCATGCCCGAACGCGCCATCCAGCAGGCCGCCATGCCGCTGTCCGACCACCAGCAGGCGCTGATGCAAGTCATGATGTCCGCCGCGTCAGCTTCGACGGTCAACATGACGCAGGCCCAGGCGTCCGCCTTCAACGCCGGCGTGAAGTCCGTCATTCATCCACCGCTGGTCAAGAAAGCCGGCGGGTAGACGTCGCGAAAGGAGTCTCAATGATCAGAAGATGCTTTGTCGCGGCGGCTATTTGTGTGCTGTCACTGCCGCTGGCATGGGCAGGCGAATGGGACAAGGAGGGCGAGGAGCTGAAGGCGAGCTGCTCGGATTTGTTTACCAGCTTTGCGGCGATCGGTAGCTGCGGCGCCTTCCTATTCAATTCCGGCAAGCCGGTGCGGATGACGATTCCCACCAGCGTGGTCCCCGGCGGCGGAACGGCTCTGGGTGTCATGTACGCGCAGCCGCTCGACATCCACGACTGGACCGACAGCAATCTCACCATGGCCGCCGGTAGCTCGATCCGGGAATTCTGGTTCGCCGATTCCACGCTGAGCTTCTTCCACCGCAAGTGGGGCGGCGACTGGAACACCGCGCGCGACCGCAATCGCTTCCGCGCCTACGCGCATGCCAAAGGTCTGCCGCTCATGCCCTTTTACGGGATCGGTCCCAACACCGCGCGCGCGAATCTCACCAACTTCGGCGAGCGTCAGCTTTGGGGCGGCATCGACGCCTTCATTCCACTCAAGTCGTGGTTGGCCGGCGGCGCCGCGCTCGAATACGTCGCACCGGAGATCAAAGGCATCAGCTCGCCGTCGGTGCAGTCCATCACGTCGCTCTACTCGGAAGCCACGGCACCGGGCCTGGCTCATCAACCCGTATTTGCCCATTACCGCGTCTTTGCTCAGCCCCGCCGTGAGTGGAAGTGGACCAAGTTCTACTCCCAGGCTGCGTACGATTTCTACCAGGACACCGGCAGCGGCCACTATTCGTTTCACAAGTTCCGCGCCGATGTGATGCAAACGATCTATCCCGAGCGCCAGACTGAGCCGACCGGCGGCGCCGCCGGCACGCGAACGCAGCCCAAGTACGACAGCGTGCTGTACATCTTCGGCCGATTCACCACCGAGCAGACCGCCGCAGGCAACGTCGTGCCGTTTTACATGCAGGAGACCATCGGCGGCTCGGACATCGACGGAATCGCCGCCCTGCGCGGCTTCCAGGACTATCGCTTCCGTGGCCCAGACCTGTTCATTATCCAGACGCAGTACGAACGGCGTCTGCTACCGCCGATCCAATCGGGCGTCCAAGCATCGACGCTTCGCAAAGTTGCCGGCGCACTGGGGATCATGGCCTTCTACGATACCGGCGAAGTCGCGGTGCGCGCTGGCGACCTGAGCTTTTCCAACCTGCGCCACAGTTTCGGATTCGGCATGACGCTGTGGAGCGGCGAGCGCGCCTGGTTCCGCGCCTACGTCGGCCTGGGCAGCGGCGAAGGCGCGCATCCGTTCTTTGGAGTCAGCGATCCCGGGACGCAACTGCTGCATCCTTAACCCACTAGAATGGAATGAAGAAGGAGCGCGTGCCAGCCAGCGCTGCGAAAAGCCTACCCAATCTGGTGAGGGCGTCGTCTGGCCCATTTTCGCCGGACCGCCTATTGAGCCACATCGACCCGGGACCTGCTGAGGAGTCCGAGGCCTTCGTGCACTTCATTAATGAGCAGCGCCGTATTGACGTCTCCTCCGAGCGCGGCAGCCAGACTCGTCATTGACACGGACAGAGCCCTGCGCGACTGCTTAACGTATCCAGTCCGATCGGGCTGCTTGAACCTCACCCATCCCAGGTTGACGCCACCTTGCAGACGGCATTAGGCTCAATAACTGAGCAAGGGCGCCCACTATGACCAATCTCAAACCCGTAGATGTCGTGATCGTCGGCGGCGGCTGGACCGGTCTCGCCATGGCCAAGGAGCTCGTCACCCGCACCTCGCTCAACGTCGTCGCGCTCGAACGCGGCCAGCCCCGCTCGCTCGCCGACTACGCCATGGACATGGACGAGCTCGACTACAACATCCGCCTGCGCATGATGCAGAACATCGCCGAAGAAACCGTCACGCACCGCCACTCGGCCACCGACGCCGCGGTTCCCGTGCGCCAGTATGGCTCCTTCCATCCCGGCACCGGCGTCGGCGGCGCGGGCGAACATTGGACCGGCATGTGCTTCCGGTACCTTCCCAGCGTTTTTACCCTGCGAACGCATCTGACCGAAAAACATGGGGCGGCCCGCCTGCCGGCCGATCTCGCCGTGCGGGACTGGGGCGTCACCTACGATCAACTGGAGCCCCACTACTGGTACGCCGAACAAATGATGGGCGTCAGCGGCAAAGCCGGCAATCTGCGCGGCAAGCAGATCGACGGCGGGAACATCTTCGAGTCGCCCCGGATGAATGAATACCCAACGCCGCCGCTGAAGCATTCCTACGCGTCCCATCTCTTCGAAGAAGCCGCCCGCAAAGTGGGCTATCATCCTTACCCGACGCCCGCCGCCAACCTCAGCCAGAACTACACCAATCCCGATGGCGTCTCGCGCGCTGCCTGCGCCTATTGCTCCTACTGCTCGCGCTTCGGCTGCATGATCGGAGCCAAGGCGCAGCCCACCAACACGCTCTTGCCGGTGCTGCGCAAGCATAAGAGCTTCGAATTGCGCACCGGAAGCTGGGTCCGCAGGATCGTGCACGAAAACGGACGCGCCACCGGAGTGCAGTTCACCGACGCCGAGGGCAACGAGTTTTTCCAGCCCGCCGAAACGGTCCTGCTCTGTTCGTTCACGTTGAACAATAACCGGCTGCTGTTTCTATCCAAAATCGGCATGCCTTACGATCCCGCGTCGGGCAAAGGAACGCTGGGCCGCTTCCTCACGCATCAGGTGGAAGGCGGGATCCGCATCTATTTCGACAAGCCCCTGAACCTGTTTATGGGCGCCGGCTCGCTTGGCAGCCGCTTCTCCGATTTCGACGGCGACAATAATCTCCCCGGCAACGACGGCCTGCTCCGCTACGGAATGCTGAGCATGAACGGCAACGGCAACTTGCCCATCGGTGCTTTCGGCAACATCCCTCCGGGCGAGGCGAAATCCAATTGGGGCGCGGACTGGAAGGCCGCGTCGCTCCGCTGGAACGACCGCGCCACCCAGCTCAACCTGTACGGCGAGCACATGTCCTATCGCCAGAATTACATCGACCTGGACCCCACCTACACCGACAAATTCGGCGATCCGCTGCTGCGCTTCACCTTGGATTGGACCGAGCACGAGCACAAGCAGCGCGATTTCGCCTACGATCTTGCGGCCAAGATCGCGCCGGCCATGGGCGCCAAAATCGATACCCGCCGCCCGTCGCGCGCAAAATACAACGTCATTAATTACCAGAGCACGCACATCCAGGGTGGCGCTGTCATGGGCGCTTCGCCGGAGCTGAGCGTTGTGAATCCTTACCTCCAGCATTGGGACATGCCCAATCTCTGGGTCGTCGGAGCATCTTCGTTTCCGCAAACCGCCGCGGGCAATCCCACGCTTACCGTGATGGCGGTAACCTACTGGTCCGCGGACGCACTCATCAACAAATACCTGAAGCATCCGGGGAGGCTCGCATGAAACGCCGCGAATTTCTGACCATTCCCGCAAGTGCGCTGGGCGGTACGTTGCTCTACACGCTGGCGCGCGAGCCCTTCCGGCTGCAGGCGCAGGACGGCAACGTGAAAGTGCCCCTGCGCTTCTTTACGGCCGCCGAGGCTCGGGTGATCGCCGCTGCGTGCGAGCGCATCTTCCCCAGCGATGCGAGCGGCCCCGGCGCGAAGGAAGCCGGCGTAGTGATCTACATTGACCGCCAGCTCGCCGGCCCCTACGGCGCCGACAAGTATCGCTACACCAAAGGACCGTGGGTCGAGTCGGTGCCGGAGCACGGCTATCAGGGCAAAGCCAACCCGCGCGACACATATAGGGACGGCATCGCCAAGCTCGGCGCGAATTTCGACGAGCTTTCCGTAGCCGACCAGATCGCCAGGCTCCAGTCGCTCGAGAAGACCCACTTCTTCGCGCTCCTTCGTGCTCACACCATCGAGGGTATGTTCTCCGATCCCATGCACGGCGGCAACGCGGGGATGATTGGCTGGCAACTCATCGGGTATCCCGGCCCCCGCATGAGCTACAAAGACGATGTCGACAAGCATTTCGGCGAAGTCTTTCGGCCCAAGCCGGCCAGCCTGGAGCAAATCATGCGCCGTCCGGGAAAGCCCTGGGAAGACGAGAAAGTCTAGGAAAACAAAAGAACTTCCCTCAAGAATAAGGCGATTCCTGCCGATACTCTAGTTGGACATGCTAGGCCAACTCGACAGCGAAGCTCGCCTGAACCGTTTCAATCGCCTGATGCAGGAGCTCATCCGCGGCAACATGAACCGTAATACGTTCCAGCCGTGGGAGATAGAGCTTCTGCTGGACATCGAGGCCTGCCAGCTTCGCGACGGAGTCAAGCGCGAAACGCTGCGCCGCTACCAGAAGGCCGTTCAGCGCGCCATGGAAAAAGGCGCCGCCCCCACACCTTTCCCTCTTTCCGAGTACCTCAGCAACAAGAAATCGCACTTCGCCGCCAAGCCGGTCGCCTAAGGTATCCTGAAGGTCGAAGGAGACTTTCATGGGTTGTAGCGACGGGCCCCCAATCCCGCAAGTGGAAGAGCAGGCAGGAGGGCACAAGGTGTTCTGCGTGAAGTTCCAGCGTGAGATGCCGGGGCTGGACGAAGTCCCCTTTGAAAACCACCCGCTCGGGCAGAAGATCTACGACAACGTTTCCAAAGAGGCTTGGAAATTGTGGATCGAGCGCATGAAGATGATCATGAACGAATACCGCCTCAATCTGGGAACTCCGGAGGCGCAGGAATTTCTCCTGAAGCAGATGGAAGACTACTTCTTCGGTGAAGGCGCAGCCCTTCCGCCCGGATACGTGCCCCCGCAAGCCAAGAACTAGCTCAAACTACCGGCAGCGCGGTCGCGATTTCAAAGTGTAGTCGATCGTGCGCCGTGCGCAGCGCGCGTTCCGCGAAATCAGGCGACGCACTCCTGGCGAAAATGAACCCCAGGTAGCTGTTGCCTTCCGGCAGCGGGACCAGTTTCTGGCCTGCCTTGGCGGTGATGACGATGTCCTCGATGCCTGGCACGGCGCGCGCTTCTTCCAGGCCTTCCAGATTCACGTAGATTCCTTCGCGTGGAATCGGGATCATCATCACGCCGCCGGCGTCGGCAGGCATCGGGAATTGCTCGATGTCTTCGCCCGCGGCGTACCGCAGAATTAGCTCCTCCAATCCCGGCAGGACGCGAGCGCAGAGACCGCCAATGGGCCGGGCCGCCACTTCCAGCATCCACACGCCGCGGGAGTTCACACGCATCTCGGCATGGATAGGCCCATGCGTGAGACCAAGGGCGTGAATGGCCGCCTCCGTGGTGCTCACAATCTCGAGCTGTACCGCCGCGTCCTCGCGCGACGGCGTCACGTAAATCGTTTCCTCAAAGTACGGTCCGTCCAGCGGATCCGGCTTGTCGAACAGCGCCAGCACCCGCAGGCGGCCGCGCGTGAGAATGCCTTCGAGTGCGAACTCGCGGCCCTCGATAAAGCTCTCCACCTGGAGGTAGTGGTCGAAGTCTTCGCGGAGCCGCGCGATGTCGGGATCGGCCAGCAGCGCCTCGATCCGCCGGAATGCTGCGGCGAACTCGGCACGATGATTGGCCCGGATCACGCCGCGGCTGGCTGACAATCCGAGCGGCTTCAAAACACACGGATAACGCGTCTCACGCGCCGCCGTCTCCGGATCATCCGCCAGCGAGATCCGCCGATAATCCGGGACCAGCAGCCCGGCCTTGCGAAACCGCTCCCGCGCTAGAAATTTGTTGCCCGCGGCCTGCACCGAGTCCGGCGAATTGTAAGGGATGCCCAGCCGCCCGGCCGCCAGCGCCGCGATGTAAGCCGGACGGTCGCCCACTGCGACAATGCCCGTAACGCCGGCCTCCGCCGCCAGCGTCTCCGCCGCACCGTCTGGATTTTCAAACCGCAGGGCCACTGCCTGATCGGCCCAGGGATCGTCCAGAATGTGGCAGCGGTCGGTCGCCAGCACCAGAGCGTAACCCAGTCGCGCCGCCACTTCGGCGAAGACGCGCGTCTGGTAGCCAGTCGTCGCGCCGATCAGCAGCAGGCGCATGCGTTCATTGTACGCAGATGCCCGCGCCATCGAACGAGAAGTTCGACCCGACGCTGACCGTGAGATTGGACTGAACCACATTGCCGCCCGCGACGATCGTGGCCGGGTCGACGCATGGCGCCAAATCGGCCGGTATTGGCGGCACCGTGAAGTTGATCTGGTAAAGGCCGACGAATCCCGCTGTCGCGCCCGTATAGACCGGCGCAGGCGCATTCGCGGCCGGCTTGGTTGCCAGTGCATTTGGCCGGAAATTGAAGTCAATGCCAAACACCGTCCGTGTGGGCGACGCCGCGGGAGTTGGATTGATCTCGCCCAGCCCGGTTGCATACGCCACCAGCTCTTCGCCGCTCTTGGCCGGACGCGAGAAGTTCACCGGCGTCCCATCGGCATGAGTGATCACCGGCGGGCAGGGTAGACCACCAACGGTGGAATTGATCGACGTCGTCGCCACGATAACATCGCACTGCGTCAGGAAGTGAACCTGGTCAGCCAATGGCTGCACTCCCAACGGTGTGCTGGGCACACCTTTGACGCTGACCGTGATGGTAGACGTCAGAAGCAGTGGATTGGCGCACAGCGGGCAGAACGTCTGGATGCCGTAAGGGACTTGAACCGTCACGCCGCGCACCGTGGCGGCGCATGCCGAGATCGGGCCGCTGCAGATTCCACGCACGTCCAACACCGGCATCGGGATGTCGGCGTTCTGGTGAAATACCGCCGTAATGTCGGAGGGAAGGGCATCGCCGAAATTTTGCAAAAACAGCGTGACGACTTGTCCGGGAGCGACGGAGAGCGGGAATGGTGAAACGAACCCGCCGGCGCCGATCACAGGCGCCCGGGAAGTCGATTGGGCCAGCGCGCTGGACGCTAAAACTATTACAAGGAAAAGAGATCGCATCGAGTCATACTCCTGAAGCAGAGTTGGACGCGATGACTCTATTGTAGAACTAGAACGCCACCTTCGGCGCGTTGCGCGCGCCCGGCTCGGTTTTGAAATACGCATCGTTGCGCTCGAACCCGAACATCGAAGCCGCAATATTATTCGGGAACAGCGCAATGTCGGTGTTGTAGCGCTGCACGGTTTCGTTGTATTTCCTCCGCTCCACTGCGATGCGGTTTTCGGTGCCCGCCAGTTCGTCCTGCAATCGCAGGAAATTCTCGTTCGACTTGAGCTGCGGATAATTCTCCACCACTACCAGCAACCGGCTGAGTGCGCCGTCCAACT
>Ga0335071_10001596_pt1 | contig 24390 bp, 16 predicted proteins | sample Lox_Sample_15_FD_206724 | JGI IMG/M metagenome (GOLD analysis project Ga0335071, IMG submission 206724) | Soil microbial communities from Loxahatchee National Wildlife Refuge, Florida, United States - Lox_Sample_1.5 | ecosystem: Environmental > Terrestrial > Soil > Wetlands | place: USA... | reverse complement strand
CTACTCTTCTTCACGGCGGTCCCCTTGCTGTTGGTGTGTCTTGGCGGACGCCCGACACCTACCACACGGCAGGTCTCGAGCGGGGGACCGCCACCTCAAAGTTCTACGAGACCCGGGACAACCTCCGGAAACCTTTCGAGTCGATTTTGGTATGGGCGAACTGCACCACCGCAGGAGCTGGGTATTGCGGTGGCGCAGTTCTCCCAGCCAACTGGATTTAGGCGGCGGGCTTGCCCGTGCCGCTGGGCAACGCCGACGACGGCGAGACCTTCGGCGGCGTGATGACTCCGGCGAGCGGTGCGCCTGCGGCACGAAGCGAATCCGCTCGGAACGCCACGCCGCTGCGCCCCTCTTGGCTCCATGGAAGCGCCATCAGGCCTTCGACGTGTGCTGGCTGTCCGACGGTGATGTTCGGATCGCCCGGCACGGTCACCGCGATGACGTCAGCGCCCGAGGCGTCGAGCGCCATCAGCTGCACTTGCCACAGGGGTCGGCCGGTCTCGCGGTCGACCTTCGGCTGGCCAGTGTCAAACGCGACTCGTTGCTCCGGTAACCGTGTGCAGATAAACGACACGGCGGAGGTATCGATCTTCAACTTCATGGGTGTTCTCCTGGTTGTGGTTGTCGTGACCCTTGTGACCGTGCGGCCACGACGCCAGGACATCAGCGACAACCCGGGATGCGTAAGTGAGCGCTGGTGAGATGAGGTGATTCCGAAAACGCGCACAACGACCGTCGAATAGGCCTCTTTGGTAAGGGAAAATTAGCTGGTGGCCCACGCCGCCCCGGACCTCCCTGAGAGCGCACAGCGGCTGCGTACGGCGCGCAAAGCATGGGGGTGGAGTCAGCATGACCTTGTGAGGGAGGTCGAGCGGGTTCGGAGTCGGCGTGGATTGGAACCAATCGTTCGGGACTCGATAAGTCGCCAAATCAAAGGGTTCGAGCAGGGTGCCAAGCCGGGCCCGCTATGGCGACAGCTGCTGGCCGAGGCCTTGCAAGAAGACGAAGACAACCTGTTCGGTCTGACTGTTGATGCTGCTTTACCGCGTCCTTTGCTCGTTCAGACGCCGGTGAATGCGGACGTGCTGGCGGTGATTTTGGCGCAGCGGGAGGCCCACATCGGCGCCGAACACCTTTTCGGTCCTGATTACGCTCGCGCTCTGGTTGACCGGGACCTGGTCACGATCGAGAAATTGCTCCCCAATGCGCCGTCTACCCTGCGTTGCGACGTTCGCCGCGCGGCGGGCAGAATTGCCGAACTGGGTGGCTGGATCGCCCAGGACAGCGGGGACCCGGTTAAAGCGGACCAGCTGACCCGACGGGCACAGGATCACCTTCTTGCTGCCGCTGATCCTGTTCTGCGGGCGATGATCGCCATGCGCCGCTCTAACATCCTGCTCATGGGTGATCCAACCCTGGCCGTGGACCTGGCCGGCGAAGCCGCCCAGCTCATTGACGGACGCTCCGTCGGGCGGCTGCGGGCCAGCATTGCCCGCCAGCAAGCCCTAGCTGCGATGGCCGATCACGACCGCGCTAGTTTCGTCCACCATGCGGCCCGCGCCCTGGACGTTGCACAGACCGAACCCGTCGCGGACGACCACGCCGTATACGCCACCCGCGCGTATGTGGCGTCAGAGATTGCGCCAGGGTTCAGCAGTTTCGGTGAGCCCGAAAAAGCGCTTGAACTTTTGCTTGAACATCACACAAGCTGGCCAGACGACCAACAGCGTGACTACGCCGTCGCGTGCGCGCGCCTCTTGCGCACGTTCATCGCTCTGCACGACTATCATTCGGCACTGGATCATGTTGATCGCGCTACCCGTACGTACCTGGCTACGCCGTCTGATCGAGCCCGGCGCGAATTGCGGTTGTGTCGCAAGATCATTCGCGATCGAGCCCGCGCTGACAGGAGCCTTCGACTACACACGCTGCGCAAGCGAATTGAGGCCGCGTTGCAAGGAGACCTACAACCATGACCGAGCACCGTGCCGCGGCTGGCCTCTTCCTTCCGGCCACCACTAGCGCCGATCACGACACCGTCCATGCCGACGTCGCCGTACTACCCATCGGCGCCTTCGAGCAACATGGCCCATACCTTCCGCTGGTGACCGACACTTTGATAGCAGTCGCTATCGCTGGGGCAATCAGCGAGCACCACACGATATTTCAACTTCCCGCGATAACGTTTGGATGCTCGCACGAACACTCAGCGTTCCCTGGCACAGTCAGCTTAAGCGCAGCGACGCTCGCCGCCGTTGTAACGGATATCCGCACATCGCTTGCACAGCAAGGTATTAGCGCCCTGATCGTGGTGAACGGTCACGGCGGCAACTATGTGCTCGGCAATGTGGTGCAGCAGGCCAATGCGGACGGCGCGCTGCGCGTCGGGCTCTATCCAAGCCGCGCGGACTGGGCGGAAGCGCGCCGTGCTGCCGGCATCAGCAGTAGCAACCACGACGACATGCACGCCGGCGAGCTCGAGACGTCTGTCCTGCTCGCCGCTCATTCGAGCTACGTGCGCGACGGCTGGCAGGACCACGACCACATCGCCCCTGATCGCCGCTATCTCACCACCGTGGGGATCGGCGCATACACGACCAGTGGTGTGATCGGGTATCCATCACGAGCCACCGCCGCAAAAGGCCATGCCGTCCTAGATCATCTAGGCCAAGCTGCCCACGCGCTCATCACGCTGCTCACCAGTCAGTCGACCTGAGCAAACCCGCACGTGGCGGCTACCGTCCGCTGACGCTCCCGTCCGCCGCCACGGCGAACTCGGGATCGCCGTCGTAAGCAGCCGCACGATGCCGCCAGCAGCATGCTGTGAGAAGTTTCTTTACTGATATCAAGGGTTTCATCGGCGGTATTCAGGGAGCCGCCAAGGGAGTCCACGACGGCTGGAGTACGGGCAGTCAGTCCCGCCGACCGCCGCGTTGACGTTGGCTCGGCGGCCGACGTGGTGACCTGGCCTTTGGTGTCTGCTGGTCGTGCGTCACGCCGCGTATTCATACCGCGGCCGCCGACGCAGGGCGGCCCGCGCCAAGCGGGTGAACCGCTGCTCGGCGAGGGCCGAGGCGTCCTGTGTTGAAGGGACTAAATGTGTGTGACGATCGCCGCGACGGCCGTCCAGATAACCACAACCCAGATCGCAACCGCGATGGCCGCGGAGATCAGCGACATCGTGTCCAGTTTCACTTTGTTCACTTTGATGATTCTCCGCTCAGTACGGTTCGTGGTTGTATTCCGGGCAGTAGAACCCGAAACAACCGGAAGTCGCGCGCCGGCGCAACCGAGACTCTGCGACGAAAACGACGTGCTGTGTCAACAACTCGCCGAGGTTCTCGGCCAACTCCGCGCTGTTAGCCGTAACCCTTCATAGCGTGTGTAGGACAGCTACCAAACGTAGTGTCTCCGGCCGCCGGTTCGTTTTAGTACCCGGTGAGCCGTGAGGTGACACCATATTGATGTGAGCGACGCTCGGCTGCCCTGCAACGGAGACGGCGACGTCCGCCCGCAGGGTGAGGCGTCGATTGATGAATTGCTGGATCGGGCGGTGGCGGCGATTAACCGTGGTGATCGGGCGGCTGCGACGGCGCTAGCGGGGCAGATATTGGCCACTGACCGCGACAACACCGAGGCCGAGGACTTGCTGGCAGCCGCTCCAACTGTGAACGGTGAGATCCGGCGGTTGACGATTTTGTTCGCCGACTTGGTGGATTCCACGGTGTTGTCCACCCGGGTCGAACCGGAGACTTATCGACTGCTGGTGGGCCGCTACCACGAACTGGTGCTGAAGATCGTGGACCGCTATGAGGGGCATATCGGCTCCACTAAAGGCGACGGGCTACTGGTCGTGTTCGGTCACCCGATCGCGCACGAAAACGATGTGCGCCGCGCGGTGCAGTCCGGACTGGAGATCACCCGGGAGGTGCAGCGGTTCAGTGAACAGGCGCAGCGCCAGCTCGGCGTGGACATCACGGTGCGCGTTGGGGTTCATCGTGGCCTCGTATATCTGGACACCGCCCAAGATGACGTGTACGGCTTAGCGGCGAATCTGGCCGCACGGGTGTCGGGACTTGCCCCGCCAGGGAGGGTGGTCGTCTCCGGCGCGGTCGAGCCGCTGGTCCGCAAGCATTTCGACTTAGAGGATCGCCCCCCCGCGCCGGTGAAAGGTATAGAGGAATTGATCGCCCATTACCGAGTGGTGGGTGAGCGGACTAGGTCCTCGCGGGTGGGGCGTGGTCCGTTGGTGGGCCGAGCGCGCGAGACGTCACGTCTCGAACGGAGCTGGGCGCGCGCCGAGGCAGGCACGCTCAGTGTGCCGGGGCTCGTCTTTCGGGGTGAACCCGGGATCGGCAAGAGCCGACTGGCGGCCGCCGCCGCGCATATCGCGGAACGCTCGGGCGCAGTCGTGCTCGAATTGGCCGGGTCGCCCTTCCACACGGATGTGGGTCTACACCCGGTGCGGGCCCTGATCGAACGTCGATGCGGCATTGACCGCTCCACCGAGATGACTGAGCGATTGCGCTTGTTACACAACGAGATTGGCGCCTGCGGTCTCGATCCCGCAACCACCGTGCCATTGTTGGCGCCGGTGCTCGGCATCGCGCCGGAACACGGCTACCCACCGGTGCCCGCCGAAGGTCGTAAGTTGCAGGACCTGATCGCCGCGGCGGTGCATGAGTATCTGCACGCCTGTCTTGGTGACGCATCGGCCCTGGTCGTTGCCGAGGATGCGCACTGGTTCGACCCGTCGACCTTCAACGTACTGGGTGCGCTGCTCGACGCGCATCCGGGCAAGTTGCTCATCGTCATTACTGGCCGGCCCGGGGGATGGCTGCCCGAGGCTTGGCCAGTCAAAGTGTTCGACCTGGCACCGTTGACCGATGAGCAAACCGACGAGCTGATCGCCGCACTAAACCCCATGATCAGTGCCGAGCAGAAGGCGGCGGTGCACGACCGCTGCGACGGGATTCCCTTCTACATCGAACAGATCGTGGCCAGACTCGATAATCACAGCGGAGATGAGCCTTCGGTTCCCGAGGCGCTGTATGAGCCGCTGTTCGCCAGGCTGCGCTCCAGTGCGAACGTGGTCCCGGTGGTCGAGGCGGCCGCTGTCATCGGCCGACACGTCGAGCGGGGCTTGCTGACCAGGGCGTCCGCTCTCAGCGCCGACGAGGTCGACGACGCCATCGACGAACTCGAACGCGCCCTGGTGCTCGAGCCGTGCGGAGTCGACCGATGGCGGTTCCGCCACGAGTTGCTGCGGGAGGTCGGCCTCGAGCTCGCACCACTGAGCGTCCGACGCGAACTGCACGCTCGGGTCGCCGACGTACTCGTCGACGATGCGGCCGGTGGCCAACCCGACTGGCGTGTCGTCGCCGGCCATTACGAACGCGCCGAACGGTACGCCGCGGCCGCGTCGGCCTACCAACAGGCGGCAACCGACGCCGGGCGCCGCGGCGCCGTGGCGGAGGCGCGTGATTACCTCACACACGCACTGGCCGGACTTGACGGGACCGCACCCGGAGAGGACCGCGACCGCCAAGAGCGGGTCTTGCGGCTACAACGCGGGTTCTTCGCCTCCGCCGCCGAGGGGACGGGATGCCAGGCCGCGGCCGCCGACTTCGAACGCTGTCTACAGTTGTGCGGCACGGACCTGTGCGACGACGAATTTGTCGCCACGCTCATCGCTGTCGCGGCGTATTACTTCACCCGCGGAGATCTGCGCCGTACCGCTCAGGTGTTCGAGTCGTTACGCACGGCGCCAGAGTCAGGCCGACCTTTTTTCCGCACCGTCGTCGATGCGATCCTGGCGATATTGGCGTGGTTCCGCGGGGATATGGACGCCGGCAGACGTCGCGTCCAGGAGGCGATCGGCGACTTCGCCACGTCGGACGGCGAGGAGATCTACCTGGCGTGGTGGTTCATACCTGCGGATCCCTTCGCGCTGGCGTTTCAAGTCCTCGGCTTGGATTGCCTTGTTCATGGTGATCTGGCCGGCGCGCAAGCACAGCTCTCCCGCGCGGCGGCCAGGGCCGATCGCCTCGGGTTTCCGCAAGGCCCCTGGAGCCGTGCCTACGCGGGCTTCTTCCAGGCCTGGGCGTGCATTGAGGCAGGCCAGCTCGAAGACGCCGCCACTCTCGCGGCTGATGCGATCGAATGGTCCGATCGTTACGGCATCGATGGATGGCGACTGATGTGCGCCGCCGAGCAGGTGGCTGCAAGCGCGCTGACGTCACTGGCGCAGGCGACAACCGCCGACCGTCCTGCTTTGTTGGCGCACGTCGCCACCATTACCGAGTCGCTTGACGAGGCCTGGCGCATCTCTGGAATCGTTATCTACCGGGGTTTCCTAGAGTGCGTACGAGCTCGATTGATCATCGCCGCCGGAAAATGCGACGACGCGCGCCGGATCCTCGACGCCGCGCTGCAAAGGGCTGACGACAGCAACGAACACTACTACGACGCCGAACTTCTGCGGATTCGCGCCCACACACTCGCCGATCTCGACGCACGCGCAGAAGGGTTGGCGGACGCCGCCGAGTTGGCCCACCGCCAGGGCGCGTTCTTGTTCGAACTGCGCGCGGCGCTCGACGATTTCGAGTCGCGTGGCGAGCTGGCGCGTGCCGCACTCATCGACGCGGTCAACCGAATGCCGGCCGACAGCACCATGCCCGAAGTGGCGCGGGCCCGCCGCGTTCTCACCTAGAACCCTCGGCCGGAATCATTCCGAATTGATAACAATCGGTCCTGTCGAAAGCCACCCCATCCAGACGGAAATAGCGACGACGACATCGTCCCCGACACAAAGCAGCCCGTGTTCGCGCGCTCTAATACATCCGTCTGAACAACTCAACGACCGGTGCGAGCTCGGCGGCGTTGGTGATCAGATCGACGTGTCCGCCGGAGTGAAGATGCAGAGTCGAATTGGGGAGCAGCCGATCCAGGATCCTGGCGTTGGCGAGCGGGACGACGGGGTCGTCGAGTCCGGCGACAATCATTGTCCGTTGCCGGATCATGGGTAACGCGAAGATGCTCGTCCACACCGAACCGGCGAGCAGCTGATGCAGATATCCCACGCGGGAGCCGGCCATCAGCTGGCGGTCGAACAAGCGCTTGACGACCGACGGGTCGGTGCGGACCGTCCCACCGTAGAGGTCAGCGGCGATCGAGGCCGCGTATTGGTGGTCGAGGAAGCGGCGTGGTGTGAGCAGTTTGGCCAGCACACCCGGTTTGGCGGGCACCATGATGATGCCGTTCCCGGCGGAGACGAGGATCAGTCGCCGGCAGTAGCGTGGGTTCTGAAAGGCGAACTGCTGTGCGAGCGCGCCACCCCACGACAACCCGAGGACATCGACCGCCCCGGTGTTGAGATCGAGCTTGCGCAAAAGTTGCCGCAGTACTGCGGCGAGGTAGGGAAACCCATAGGGCACTGGTGAACCCGGTGAACCGCCGGTTCCGGGTGCGTCGAACCGCACCACGGTGGTGTCCGGATCAAGGTGTGCCACCACTGGATCCAACACTTCGAGGCTGGCGCCGATGCCATTGCACAAGACCAGCGGCACCCCCGTGCCGGTGCGGACGTTGACCCGGATCTGTTGCCCCAGCACCGGAATGAGACGGTCCATGCCGGCCCGATTGGACGCTGACGCGTTCATGGTTGCGGCACCATGACATCGGCAACGCAGGCGGAGCGATGTGCACCGTCGATGTCGTAGGTCAGCTCGAACACCGACTCCACACCCGAGGTCTTTTGGTGCGCGTTCCGCACGGAGACGGTGTCGAAACGGTGGGCGACATCATCAAGCAGATCTGTCGGTTTGTCGAGAGGGATGGTCATAACGAGTCTTTCGGTCCTCGGAGGTCAGTGTTGGAGTACGTAGCTGCCCGGTGCGGGCTCCACGGGCATCATGCCGGCGCCGCCGAGCGAGTCCGGGGCGTCCTTCTTGTTGCCGCTGCGCTCGGCCAGCCAGGCGACGTAGTCCGGCCACCACGATCCGGCGTGCTGCTCGGCGGAGTCGGCCCAGGCGGCCGGATCGGGCTGCTCGGCGTCGGCGACGCAGTAGCTGGCCTTGGCATTGCCCGGCGGGTTGACCAGCGCGGCAATGTGCCCGCTGGACGACAGTACGAAGCGGCGGTTCGTGCTGCCCAGCAGCCGCGCGCTGCGGTAGCAGGCCTGCCAGGGCGAGATGTGGTCAGCCACCCCGGCCACCACATAGGAATCAACGCCTAGCTCGCCCAGATCCACCGGCGTGCCCAACATGGTGACCCCGCCCGGGGTGGCCAGGGAATTGTGTACCCCCATCATCACGAGGTCGCGGTGCAGCGCGGCGCTCATCCGGGTGGTATCGGCGTTCCAGAACAACACATCGAAGGCCGGCGGCGACTTGCCCTCCAGATAGTTGTTCACCCAGTAGCGCCACACCAGATCGTTCGGGCGAAGCCAGGCGAACACCTCGGCCAAGAACCGGCCATCCAGATATCCCTTCCGGGCCGAGAGCGCGACCGCGATGTCGGCCACCTCCGCGTCAATGGCTGCCGCGGCGACACCGGCTTTGTGCTGATCGAGCACCGTCACCATCAACGTCAAGCCGGCCAACCGGTCGCCTTGCCCGGCCGCGGTCAGGTGCGCGGCCGTCATCGCCGCCAGGATGCCGCCCGAGCAGGACGCCTGCACATGCGTGCGATCAGAGCCGGTGATCTTCTCCACCGCGTCCAGCGCGTCCAGGATCGCGCGCCCGTAGGTATCAAACCCCCAACTGCGGTGCTCAGCGGTGGGATTGCGCCACGAGATCGCGAGCACCTGCACGCCTTGGCGCAGGAAGTATTCGATCATGCTGCGCCCCGGCGAGATGTCCAGGATGTAGTACTTGTTGATCACCGGTGGCACCATGAGCAGCGGCACCGCATACACCTTGTCGGTCTGCGGGGTGTACTGGATCAGCTCGAACACCTCGGTCCGAAAGACCACCGAGCCGGCGGTGGCGGCGACGTTCTCCCCCACAGTGAACGCGTCGGGTTCCACCATCGACGGCACCCGCGGCGCCGACACCATGTCAACAAGGAAGTGCCGCAGCCCCCGCACCGCGCTGAGCCCCCCGGTGTCGATGAGCGCCTTGTATCCGAGCGGGTTCAGCAGCGGGTTGTTGCTCGGCGAGAGGCCCTCGGTGATCACGTCTAACGCGAAGCGGATCCGCTCGGCGTCGCGCCGATCCAGATGCGCATCCGCAAACAACTCATCCACCGTGGTGCAGCCGGCCAGATAGGCCTGCATGGTGCGCTTGAGCAAGGGATTGCCTTGCCACGCCGGATCGGCGAAACGCCTGTCGCCCCTGCCCGGTGCCAGATCCGAGCGGCCGTCGGTGATCGACACCAATTCCCGGCCCAGACTTGCCGCGCGGGACGCCACCGTACCCGGCTGCCGGGCGAGGTTGAGGGCGAACCTGCTCCACGTGGTGTTGGGCATCATCCGCTCGGCAATACCGACCGCCGAACTGGTCAACAACAAATCCAACGGCGCCGCCAACTCGTCAGCGCCCCTAGTGGTCACCATGGTGTCATGCCTCCTCACAGACCGGTCCCGTTGCGGGACAGAAGCTTTCCCTCGTCGATCACAATCCGCAGCGCCCCGTCGCGTGCGACTACCAGTTCAGTCCGCGGCGGCGCCGGCAAGCAGATCCACAAGTTCATCGGTGCGCTCCGGCAGCTTCCCGGCAACGGCAGCGACCCGTTTCCTGCACCATGTTGCAATCCATGCCTGGCAGATTAGATCTCGATCAGGCCGCGGCCATCGGCCGCAGGGAACGAAGATCATCCTCACTGTTGTCGCTGACCGATGAGCGTGAGAGCCGCGACCATGACCGCCGCTGGGGCATCGCGCCCCGAACCGAGCGCGTTGTCTCCGGAATACAAAGCGATCTCCGGAATTGGTTGATTGGCGACCCGGCAAAGACCAGCCACGCTCGCTACGGTCTTGCTGAACCCAAAGGCCGGTTGTCCAGCACGCCACCCCGTTGCTAACCGCGGCAATTGGAATTCCAACCATTGCGAAGCAACATGAGAAGGGATATCCCGATGACGCGTAATCCGTCGTTCGATCTGTTCAGGCTGCCTGATGAGCACAACGAGTTGCGCGCGGTGTTGCGGGATCTGTGCGAGCAGGAGATCGCGCCTTACGCCGCGGATGTCGATGAACATTCGCGTTTCCCGGAGGAGGCGCTCAAGGCACTCAGCGCGTCGGGGTTTTCCGCGATCCATGTGCCCGAGGAGTACGGCGGGCAGGGTGCGGATTCAGTGGCGACCTGCATTGTGATGGAGGAGGTGGCCCGCGTTGATGCGTCGGCATCGTTGATCCCCGGGGTGAACAAGCTGGGCACGATGGGTTTGATATTGCGGGGTTCGGACGAGCTTAAGAAGCAGGTGCTGCCGACGCTGGCGTCGGGGGAGGCGATGGCCTCGTATGCGCTCTCGGAGCGCGAGGCCGGCAGTGACCCGGCCGCGATGCGCACCCGTGCGCGCCGCGACGGTGACGAGTGGGTGCTCAACGGCGCGAAGTGCTGGATCACCAACGGCGGCAAGTCCACCTGGTACACGGTGATGGCGGTGACCGATCCGGACAAGGGCGCCAACGGGATCTCGGCGTTCATCGTGCACAAGGACGACCACGGGTTCAGCGTCGGGCCCAAGGAACGCAAGCTGGGCATCAAGGGCTCGCCGACCACCGAATTGTATTTCGAGGACTGCCGCATTCCCGGTGATCGGATCATCGGTGAGCCGGGCACCGGGTTCAAGACAGCGCTCGCGACGCTGGATCACACCCGCCCGACCATTGGGGCGCAAGCGGTCGGCATCGCGCAGGGCGCGCTGGACGCGGCGATCGCCTATACCAAGGGGCGCAAGCAGTTTGGGCGGTCGGTCAGCGATTTTCAAGGTGTGCAGTTCATGCTGGCGGATATGGCGATGAAGGTGGAGGCCGCCCGGCTGATGGTCTACACGGCCGCCGCACGGGCCGAGCGCGGCGAGCCGGCGTTGGGCTTTATCTCCTCGGCCTCCAAGTGTTTTGCCTCCGACGTGGCCATGGAGGTGACCACCGACGCGGTGCAACTGTTCGGCGGCGCCGGATATACCAGTGATTTCCCGGTCGAACGGATGATGCGCGACGCCAAAATCACCCAAATCTATGAAGGAACGAACCAGATTCAACGCGTCGTCATGGCACGCGCACTGCTGAAGTAGCCGCACCGACCGGCGGCACAGTTTCGACCGATGAAGTGCACGCCCACGGTGGCTAACGATCCCCGGCAAGGACCGCCGTGCCGTACCAGTCGCACAGCAGCAGCGCCAGTTCGATGTCGAGCCGGTCGCCGGCTATCGGGCGGCCACGCCGGCTCATCGCCCGACCCAGGCGGTACTTCACGGTGTTGACGTGCAGGTGGAGTTCTTCGCCGGCCAGCTTGTAGCTGGAGTCGCACCCCAGAAAGACCCGCAAGGTGTGCCGCAGCCGGGCGTCGTTCTCGTTATCGGCAGCCAGATCGCCAAGCACCTCGGCCACAAACCCCCGGGCCGGATCGATGTCGTGACACAAAAGCGCCGCCGCCGCCAGCCCTGCGTCGGCGGCCGCGATAACCGTCGACCCCTGCTCACCCCGAGCCAGCGCGACGTCGCGGCCGGCCTGCGCCTGGCGGTGCGAGCGGCGGAAGCCCTCGACACCGGCGGCCATTGTTCCGATCCCGACGCTGGGCGAACCAGAATTCTCCACGGTGAACCGACGGACCTCCTCGACGGCATCGCAAGCGGCCGCGCGGAACGGCAACCACCCCCATCCACACATCCGGTCAGCGGCGACGAACAGCGGACTGGACCCGACATCGGCCGCGCTGCCTAAATCGCGAACGAACCGCTGGAGCCGGGCGACTTCGTTGCCTTCGGTCCCCGTGTCGGGATACCACACGACGATCGCCAGGTGATGCCATCGGATCGGATAGCCGAGCGCTTCGGTTGCCGCGTCGACGTCGATCGTGCTCTTTCCGGCCAGAATCTCCCGAACCCGCAGCGCGCGAACACTGTTCTGGTTTTCCAGCCATCGCTCGCGTTCGCCTTCGTACACGACAACCACCTGCTGAGAAACCCAGTCGATGTACTCGAACAGCATCGCGCCGATCGCCTCGATAACGGCAAAACGTACTGTTGGCTCGATATCGAGCGCGCGTACTTCGTCGAACACGATCTCGGTCAGCCGGCGCTGGCCGAGACGATAAGCGCGGACGAGCGCGTTGACCGGGACGCCGCGTTGCGCCAGCCGCCGCGCGTATTCGAGTGCCGCAGTTGGTGCCTCGACACGTTCCACCGCGATGTCGTGTCGCAATGAGTGCACGATGGTGTCCACGTTTCCCTCGACGCTGGTGCCGAGCAGCTCGACCAGGCCCGCGTCTGCCCGCAGCTCGGGGATGTCGTCCTCGAGGGTGCGGCGGATCTGCGAGGCCACCTCGGCGAGTCGATCGTTAAGCCGGACTGCGGTCTCGGCGACGTAGCGGCTCACATCGACTTTGTTGTTGACGCGAGAATTGCTCACCCTACGACGGTAGATCCTGCGGCTACTGCGTGGTGCGAATTCCCTGTGCGGGCTTTGGCGCCGGTCGACAAGAGCCGGACGCTTCTTGGTGGAACGACGACGGTGTCAAGCCTCACGCCGATTCGTAGCGTTGTTGCACATCACACCGCCGCCGCCAGGCAGCGGCACCGTATTCGGGTCGGCGCTAGCAGGATCGCGCCGCCGTTGAGAGGGGAAATCCGTTGACCGTCACCACAACTGAGTTTGCGCCGGACGAGACCGAACTCGACGCCATGGAGACGGACCTGCTCGCCGGCGACTGCGACATCGTCATCCCCGGGGACGTCGAGGTCGGCGACGCGGCCACCGGGATCGGTGGCCTCGAGGTCCGCGGGGTCGGCCTGACCATCGGTCGCGCGCGCACCCTGCTGGACGATGTGTCGTTCTCTGCGCGGCCGGGCACGGTGACGGCGGTGATCGGGCCCTCGGGTGCGGGCAAGTCGACGCTGGCGAAGGTGATCGCCGGGGCGATGCGGCCGACCCGGGGCGCGGTGTCCTTTGAGGGCCACGACGTCCACGGCGCTTACTCCGAGCTGCGCAGTCGGATCGGAATGGTGCCCCAAGACGACGTGGTGCACTGCCGGCTGACCGTCCAGCAGGCCCTCGGCTATGCCGCCGAGCTGCGGTTGCCGTCGGACACCGGCAAACAAGACCGCGATCTGGTGGCCGCTGCGGTGCTCGCGGAACTCGAGATGACCGATCACACGCAGACCCGGGTGCACAACTTGTCCGGCGGGCAGCGCAAACGCGCATCGGTGGCGCTGGAGCTGCTGACCGGCCCGTCGCTGTTAATCCTCGATGAACCCACCTCGGGGTTGGACCCGGCGCTGGACCGGCAGGTTATGACCATGCTGCGCAAGCTCGCCGACGCCGGCCGTGTCGTCATCGTCGTTACCCATTCGCTGACCTACCTGGATGTGTGCGATCAGGTGCTGCTGTTGGCCCCCGGCGGCAAGACGGCGTTCTGCGGGCCCCCATGCGAGATCGGCGCCGCGATGGGCACCACCGACTGGGCCGATATCTTCACGCAAGTCGGCGCCGACCCCGACGCGGTGCACCGCAGCTTCCGGCAGCGCACCACAGCTCTGCCTACGCCAGCGGAGCCCGACAAGCGCGCCTACCCCAGCAAGCCGGTGCGCACCAGGCTCTGGCGACAGTTCTCCACAATCGCGCGCCGCCAAGTGCGGCTGATTGTGTCCGACCGCGGATATTTTGCGTTTTTGGCGGTGCTTCCGTTCATCCTGGGCTTGCTTTCGCTGGCCGTGCCCGGGCACGTCGGCTTCGGCATGCCCAATCCGCTCGGGGACAACCCCGACGAGCCGGGGCGGATCCTGGGGCTGCTCAACATTGGCGCGGCATTCATGGGCATCGCGCTGACCATTCGCGACCTGATCGGCGAACGCGCGATCTTCCGGCGCGAACAGGCCGTCGGCCTGTCGACGTGGGCGTATCTGCTGGCCAAGATCTGCGTGTATGGCACCGCCGCGGTGATTCAGTCCTTGGTCCTAACCGCGATCGTGGTGTACGGCAAGGGCGCCCCTACCCGGGGTGCGGTATTTCTGGGCAGTCCTAGCCTGGAATTGTTCGTCGATATCGCTGCCACCTGCGTTGCTTCGGCCGTCCTGGGCCTGGTGCTATCGGCGTTGGCTCGGTCCAACGAGCAGATCATGCCCATGCTGGTGGTCTCGGTGATGGCGCAGCTGGTGTTCTCCGGCGGCATGATCCCGGTGACCGACCGGTTGGTGCTCGACCAGATGTCGTGGGCCACACCGGCCCGCTGGGGTTTCGCCGCCGCGGCCTCGACAGCCAATTTATCCCTGCTGGAACCCCGGCCGCTGGCCCCCACGGACCGGCACTGGATACACGAGCCGTCAGCGTGGCTGGTCGATATGGTCATGCTCGCCGTCCTCAGCTTGTTCTACGCCGGCTTCGTACGGTGGAAGATCCGCCTGACCCACGGGTAAATGCGACACGCCGTCCAGCCGCTAGCGAGCCCGAGCGCGGTCGCCCGCGCGTGAATCTGCACGATGTCCATTCATGGTCCTCTAGGCGGATCCTCTTGCACCAGGCAGGGTTTCGTACTATCCGCCGATCCCCGCGGGCCGGGGATGTCTTCTATAGGGAGTGTCCTGTATGCAGTTTGCGCCGAGTGTCGTTTGCGGTGGCCGTGCTGTCGTCAGAGGACAACAGCCGGACCTAACTTCAGCGATCAACGACGATGGCGTGGCTCACCTGAATTCCTACCGTTATCGCATGTCACATTTCGACACCCATCCAGGAGAACACATGAACCTCCGGGCACTGCCCGAGTTGCGGGCGGCAATGGATCCCGAGAGGCCCGCCGTCGCCGACGACAACGTCAGCCTGACCAACGGCCAGTTCCTGGAGGCGGTGCGCCGGGCGGGCGCATCACTTCGCCGACTCGGTGTGTCGCGCGGCGACGTGGTGGCGATCATGCTGCCCAATACGGCCAGCTTTGTCGTGTCGCTGTTCGCGGCGTGGCGGCTGGGTGCGGCGGTCACACCGATCAACCCCTCGCTGCGACCGGCAGAGGTGCAGTATCAGCTCGCCGACGCCGACGCCAGGGTGGTGATCGTCGACACCGCCCCCGAGTTCGACACCGGCGGACGGCCGGTGGTCATCGCCAGCGACTTGACCGCGCAACCCGCCGACGGGCGGCTGTATTTGGCGCACCTTGACGATGACGCGCTGGCGCTGCTGATCTACACCAGCGGGACCACCGGCCGGCCCAAGGGTGTGATGCTGGATCACGCCAACCTGATCGCGATGTGCCGCAACGTAATCGACGTGTTCGCGCTGACTGGTACCGACCACAGCCTGCTGATCCTGCCTTTGTTCCACGTCAACGGGATCGTCATCGGCACTGTTTCGCCGCTGCTGGCAGGCGGGTGCATCACCGTCGCCGGCCGCTTCAGCCCTAAGAAGTTCTTCAGCAGGGTAGAACAGAGCGGCGCCACGTATTTCTCAGCCGTGCCCACGATCTACACGATGCTGTCCGGGCTGTCCGAGGACGTCAAACCCGACACTTCGTCAGTGCGGTTCGCCATCTGCGGTGCCGCACCGGCCAGTGAGGAGTTGCTGGAGCGGTTCGAATCACGCTACGCCATCCCGATCATCGAGGGCTACGGTCTGTCGGAGGGATCGTGCGCCAGCACCGTCAATCCGTTGCACGGGAAGCGCAAGGCGGGCACCGTCGGACTGCCCCTGCCCGGCCAGACGATTCGGATCGTTGACGCCTCCGGGCGACCGGTAGCCGACGGTGAGGCCGGCGAGGTGGTGATCAAGGGCCCCAACGTGATGCGCGGCTATCTGAACCGGCCCGAGGAGACCGCGAACACGATTGTCGACGGCTGGTTGCACACCGGCGACGTTGGGCGCTTCGACGAGGACGGCTATCTGGTCCTGGTCGACCGGGCGAAGGACATGATCATCCGCGGCGGGGAGAACATCTATCCCCGCGAGATCGAAGCCGTGGTGCACCAGCTGCCGCAGATCGCCGACGCCGCGGTCGTCGGCCGGCCCAATCCGGTCTACGGCGAAGAGCCGGTGCTGTTCGTCTCGCTGCATCCCGGCAAGCAACTCGAAGTCGAGCTGATCCGCGAGCACCTAACCGAGTCGTTGTCGAAATACAAACTGCCCGTTGAGATCACGATCCTCGATGAGCTGCCGAAAAATGCCGTCGGAAAGCTCGACAAACGCAGTTTGCGGCAACGGCTCGCCATAACCCACTGAACCCAAACCACAACAACCATCCACCACCCACCCAACACACATATAGGAGAGCAGAGATGAGCTTCACCAAACCCGAATTCCCCGACGTGGATCCGGACACCTTCCTGCAAAAGCCGCTGATGGAGCGGATGCGCATCCTGGCGCTGAACTGGGCCGAGAACGGTTTCGGATCGCCACGGATGATTCACACCATCTACATCACCAAGCTGGTGCTGTTCTACGCCCTGGGCGCGATTCTGGTGGCCACGCTGACGTCGGGGCTGCCCGCGTTTTGGCATGTCTCACAATGGTGGAACCAGCCGATCGTGTACGAGAAGGCCATCTTGTGGACGGTGCTGCTCGAGCTCTTGAACGTGGCCGGATCGTGGGGTCCGCTTGCCGGCAAGGTCAAGCCGATGACCGGGGGCGTCCTGTTCTGGGCACGCCCGGGCACCATCCGGCTACGGCCGTGGAAGTGGGTGCCCTTCACCGCCGGTGACCGGCGCACCCGTTTCGACGTCGCACTGTATGTCACGCTGCTCGCGAGCGTCGCGGTTGCGCTGTTTTCGCCCGGCGTGCACAGTGATTCGCTGTCGGCGGTGATGCCGGCCAACACCTCCGGTTTGGTCAACCCGGCGCTGCTCATCGCGCCGATCGTGCTGTTGGTGCTGATGGGCCTGCGTGATAAGACGGTGTTCCTGGGCGCACGCGGCGAGCAGTACCTGCCGGCGCTGATCATCTTTGCGGCGTTCCCGTTCAGCGACATGATCATCGCGCTCAAGCTGCTGATCGTGGCGGTCTGGGTCGGCGCCGGGGTGTCGAAGTTCGGCAAGCACTTCGCCAACGTCATCCCGCCGATGGTCAGCAACAGCCCGTCGGTTCCGTTCAAGTGGGTCAAGAGGGCGCACTACCGCGACTTCCCCCGCGACCTGCGCCCGTCTCGGGTGGCCGACCTGATGGCCCACGTCGCCGGCACCACCGTCGAAATCATCGCCCCGCTGACCCTGCTGTTCTCGCCGTGGCCGTGGCTCACGGTGCCTGCTGCGCTGCTCATGGTGGCGTTCCATCTGTTCATCGTCTCGACGTTCCCGATCGCGGTGCCGTTGGAGTGGAACGTGCTGTTCGCCTACGCGACGGTGTTTTTGTTCCTCGGCTTTCCGGCCTGGCACGGCTTCGCGGTGACGAACATGTCCTCGCCGTGGCTGACCGTGGCCGTGGTGGCCGCGCTGCTGTTCTTCCCGATCCTGGGCAACTTCCGTCCCGACAAAGTGTCGTTCTTGCCCTCGATGCGCCAGTACGCCGGCAACTGGGCCTCAGCGGTGTGGGCGTTCGCTCCTGGGTCGGAGGCCAAGCTGGACAAGGTCACCCGCTCCGCGAAAAACCAGCTCGACCAGTTCATCGAGTTTGGCTACGAGCCGCAGTGGGCCGAGATCACCCTGCAGTCGACCCTCGCCTGGCGCACCATGCACAGCCAGGGCCGCGGCCTGTTCTCGGTGCTGCTGAAGAACCTGCCCGACATCGACACCCGCACAGTTCGCGAGGCGGAGTTCCTCTGCAACTCGCTGATTGGGTTCAACTTCGGTGACGGACACCTGCACAACGAAGACCTCATCGCCGCCGTGCAGCAAGAGGTCGGCTTCGAGCCCGGTGAGCTGGTGGTCGCGTGGGTGGAGTCGCAGGGCTGGGGCAGCAAGGTCCAGCACTACAAGGTCATCGACGCCGCGCTCGGCGTGATCGAGCGCGGCACCTGGAAGGTGGCCGATGCTGTCGCTGAGCAGCCCTGGCTGCCCAACGGCCCGATTCCCACCCAGGTCACCTGGGCGGCGCATAAGGCACCGGCGGTGCAAGCCGTGATCCACAACGGGCACGCTCACAAGGAAGGAGTTCTCGCATGAGCACCGCGATCGTCGTGGGGGCCGGGCCTAACGGCCTGGCCGCCGCGGTAACCCTCGCCAAAGCCGGCGTGCAAGTGACCGTGCTAGAGGCAGCCGACGAGATCGGCGGCGGCACCCGCAGCAGCGAGGCGATCCTGCCGGGCCTGCTGCATGACCACTGCTCGGCGATCCATCCGATGGCCGTCGGCTCGCCCTTTCTCTCCGGCCTCGGCTTGGATCGTTACGGCCTGTCGTGGCGGCTACCCGAAATCGACTGTGTCCATCCGCTCGATGGCGGCAGTGCCGGAGTGCTATATCGCTCGGTCGAGGACACCGTGGCGGGTCTGGGTCCCGACGGGTCGCGGTGGCGCCGGCTGTTCGGCTGGTCGTCGGCGAATTTCGATGCGCTGTCGCAGGACATCATGGGGCCGCTGCTGCGGCTCCCGCATCACCCGATAATGCTGGCGCGCTTCGGTGCCCCGACAGTGCTGCCGGCTTCGGCCCTCGCCAAGTGGTTTCGTACCGCTGAGGCGCGAGCGTTGTTCGGAGGTGTTGCCGCACATGCGTTTCGGCCGCTGCACTATCCGATGACCTCGGCGATAGGGCTGGGCATCATCGCCGCCGGTCATCGTCATGGCTGGGCGGTGGCGGCCGGCGGTTCGCAGTCGATCACCAACGCGCTTGCGTCGCTGCTGGCCGATCTGGGCGGCAAGATCGAAACCGGCACCCGCGTCGAGGCGGCCTCACAACTGCCGCCGGCCGACGTGACGATGTTCGACCTGGCGCCCGAGGCCGTCGCCCGCATTCTCAGTGATCGCCTGCCGGCGCGTGTGGCCCGCGCCTACCGGCGCTTCCGGCGGGGGCCGGGGGCGTTCAAAGTCGACTTCGCCGTCGAAGGCGGCGTGCCATGGACCAATGCCGACGCCCGTCGGGCGGGCACCGTGCATGTCGTCGGCTCGTTGGCCGAACTGGCGGCCAACGAACGCGACATTCACGCCGGGCGCATGCCTGAGCGACCGTTCGTGCTGGTCGGCCAGCAGTATCTGGTTGATCCCGGGCGTTCCGTCGGCAACGTCCACCCGGTGTGGACGTATGCCCATGTGCCAAACGGATACAGCGGTGACGCCACCGCGGCGATCATCGCCCAGATCGAGCGGTTCGCGCCGGGATTCCGCGACCGCATCGTGGGCCACACCACCCGGACCACCACCCAAATGGCCTCATACAATGACAATTTCGTTGGCGGCGACATCATGACCGGCTCGAAGGACATCCGCCAGCTCACGTTCGGGCCGCGAATCACGCTGTCGCCGTACAAAGTTGGCATCCCGGGCATGTACATCTGTTCGGCGGCCACCCCGCCGGGCCCGGGCGCTCATGGCATGTGCGGTGCCAACGCCGCCCAATCCGCGCTCACCGAGCTCGGCCGACGGTGATCAACTCGATATCGAAAATTACTGCAAGATTCCACGATAGGAGACACAGATCATGACGACAATTCTGGAAACCGAGCCGCTGGCTACGAACGCAGCCGCCACACCCAAGCTGGCCGGCCGGGTGGCCTTCGTCACCGGCGGCACCCGCGGTATCGGCGCGGCGATCGCGCGCAGCCTGGCTGACCAGGGCGCCACGGTCGCGGTGGGCTACAGCCGCAGTCGGGAGAGCGGCGAACTGTTCGCCGCCGAGCTGACCCGGGCCACCGGCCGCCACGGCGCCTCGGCATCGGCCCATCAAGGCAACGTCGGCTCGGCCGCTGATTGCCGCCGCACTATCGCCGAGGTCATCGAGACCCACGGCCGGCTGGACATCCTGGTCAACAACGCCGGCATCACCATGGACAAGACGGTCGCCGCGATGACCGAGGAGGATTGGTACACCGTGCTCGCCGTGAACCTTTCCGGTGCGTTCTTCATGTCCCAGGCCGCGTTGGCTCACATGGTGGCGCGGGGATCGGGGCGCATCGTGAACGTGTCGTCCGTCGTCGGTGAGACGGGCAATATCGGCCAGGCGAACTACGCTGCGTCTAAGTCCGGCTTGTTCGGGTTGACCAAGACGCTGGCCAAGGAAGCCGCGTACCAACTCGCAAAATCGGGCAAACGCGCCGACGACGGCATCGGCGTCACCGTAAACACGGTGACACCCGGTCTGATCGGCACCGAGATGACCGCAGGCATTCCTGAGAAGGTGATGGCCAAACTCACCGGCCAGATCCCCGTCGGCCGTGCCGGCCGGCCCGAAGAAGTCGCCCGTGTTGTCCACTTCCTGGCCGCCGATGCCTCGTCCTACATCACCGGACAAGTGTGGAGTGTCAACGGCGGTATGGACATGTGACCGGCCCAAGCAGCAATCTCTTACGGGCCGCGCTGGTCGGCGATATGGTGAGTTACTAGTCGATCAATTGGAGGCGAATGGCCTCCAGGGTGAGGATAGTGAGCGTCGATGGCCGACGTCGACCCGGTTGCAACGCAGCGGGATCTGATCGCCGAGGTCGCCGCGGAACTGGGCCAGGCGGGATTTGACGACGTCGAAGAGATCGGGCATGGCGGCTTCGGCGTCGTCTATCGCTGCGCTCAGCCCATGCTGGACCGCGCCGTTGCCGTCAAGGTGTTGACCGCCGATCTTGACTCGGACAATCTTGCCCGCTTCCTACGCGAGCAGCGCGTCATGGGCCGCCTTTCGGGACACCCGCACATCGTGCACGTTTTTCAGGTCGGCGTCCTGGCCAGTGGCCGACCGTTCATCGTGATGCCCTACCACGCCAAGGATTCGTTGGAGGTGGTGATCCGCCGGCACGGAACCCTTGACTGGTGCGAGACGGTCAGCATCGGCGTGAAGCTCGCGGGTGCGCTCGAGGTCGCGCATGGCGCAGGCATATTGCATCGTGATGTGAAGCCCGCCAACATCCTGCTGTCCGACTACGGTGAGCCGCAGCTGACCGACTTCGGAATTGCCAGGATCGCCGGGGCTTTCCAGACGGCGACCGGGTTGATCACCTGTTCGCCCGCTTTCACCGCCCCGGAAGTGCTCGAGGGCGCAGCGCCGATGCCGGCATCGGATGTGTATTCGCTGGGCGCGTCATTGTTTTGCGCATTGACCGGCCACGCCGCCTTCGAACGCCGCGCCGGCGAACAGGTGGTCGCTCAGTTCCTGCGGATCACCTCACAACCTATCCCGGACCTGCGCGAACAGGGATTACCAACTGAGGTGGCCGCGATCATCGAGCGGGCGATGGCGCGGGATCCGGCGGATCGTCCAAGCGCCGCAGCCGATTTCGGCGACGAGCTTCGTGAGATTCAGCGCCATAGCGGTGTCGCCGTCGACGAGATGGCGCGCCCGGTCGACCTGGGCGTGGAACGCCAAAAATCGCCCGCGTCCAAGCCTGTTCGCTCGGATTCCGCGACCACGCCCCCGACGCCCGCAACGAAATACCGACCCCCGGTCCCCACCAGATCACTGGTCGCTCGCAGCCGCGTCATCGACGTCCTTCGCGCTGGCGGACGGCGGCGGCTGATCTTCATTCACGCGCCCTCGGGGTTCGGCAAGAGCACGCTGGCGGCGCAGTGGCGCCAGGAACTTTCGCGCGGCGGCGTGGCGGTCGCCTGGCTGACGGTCGACGACGACGACAACAATGCGGAGTGGTTCTTGGCGCATCTGCTCGAGTCGATTCGGCGGGTCCGTCCCGCTCTCGCCGAGTCATTGGGGCAGGTGCTGGACCAGCACGGCGGTGACGCGGGTCGCTATGTCTTGACGTCGCTCATCGACGAAATCCACCAAAAAGACGACCGGATTGCGGTGGTGATCGATGACTGGCACCGAGTTTCGGATACTCGAACCATCGCTGCGCTCGGTTTCTTGTTGGACAACGGATGCCATCATCTGCAGATCATCGTGACCAGCTGGTCTCGCGCCGGATTACCGTTGAGCAGGTTGCGGATGCGCGACGAGTTGATCGAAATCGATTCCCGTGCTTTACGTTTCGACATCGACGAGGCATTCTCGTTCCTCAACGATGTCGGCGGCCTACAGCTGTCGCGCGGCGATGCCGAGGCGTTGACCACATCGACCGACGGGTGGGCCGCTGCCCTGCGGCTGGCCGCATTGTCGCTGCGCGGCGGCCGCGACGTGAACAGCCTGCTAGGCCGGCTTTCCGGTGCCAGCGACGTGGTCGGCGACTTCTTGGCCGAAAACGTATTCGACACCCTCGAACCCGATGTGCGCGATTTTCTGCAGACAACATCGATCACCGAGCGCACCTGCGGCGGGCTGGCCTCCGCGCTGGCAGGCGCGACGAAGGGGCAGGCGATGTTGGAACAGGTCGAGCAGCGCGGTTTGTTCCTGCAGCGGGTCGACGACGACCCAAATTGGTTCCGCTTCCATCAGATATTCGCCGAGTTTCTGCGGCGACGACTCGAACGGGACCACCCCGACCGGGTCGAAGAACTTCATCACAGCGCATCGGTGTGGTTCGCCGACAACGGCTACCTCAACGAGGCCGTCGACCATGCGTTGGCTGCGGGCGATCCTGCCCGCGCGGTTGATCTCGTCGAGCTGGATGGCACAAGACTGCTCGAACAATCGAAAATGACTATGCTGCTCGGGATCGTCAAGAAATTGTCAGCCGATCTGGTGGTCGGGCGACCTCGGCTCCAGTTGCTGATCGCCTGGGCGAACATCCTGTTGCAACGTCCGGCGGTGACCGACATCGCGCTGAACCGCTTCCAGGCCGCCCTGGGCTGCACGGACCTCTCCGAGGCAACACGCGCCGATCTGCGGGCTGAGGCGAACGTGGTGCGAGCAGTTGCCGAAGCCTTCGCCGATCGGATCGAGCGCATAGATGATCTGGTGGCCGAGGCAATGTCGAGACCGGACACCCTGCATCCATGGGTGCCCGGGGTCGCCGGAAATGCCGCGGCGTTCGCCGCGATCTACCGCTTCGACTTCGATGCCGCCCATCGGCTGCTTGACCGTACCGCGCCCTACCAGGAGGCGATGGGACCCTTCACCACTGTTTATGGACGCTGTCTGGCTGGCATCGCCGCCAGGTATCAGCTCGACATTCCCGATGCCCTGAAGAACTTCCGAGAAGGCTACGAAATCGCCACGGGTGTCGGACGCCACTCGCACGCGGCGCGGCTCGCGGGTGCGCTGCTGGGCGAATTGCTCTACGAGACTGGCGACTTTGCCGAGGCAGCGCGCCTTCTGGACGAGAGCGATCTGCTGAGCTCCGACGGTGGCATAGTGGACTATCTGGCCGCCAGGTATGTGATCGGTGCTCGGATCAAGGCAGCACAGGGGGATCGCGGGTCTGCGGTCGAGCGTCTGGCCGCCGGCGCGACCGCCGCACAGCAGCTGCGGCTGCCGCGTCTTGCCGCAAGAATCAACAATGAGCGCGTCCAGCTGGGCATCGAGCTCCCGCAAGCGGCTATTGCCGGCTTGCGATCGCCGCGAACCATCCCCCACGGCAATGGAATCGCCACGATGACAGCTGAACTCGACGAGGACTCCGGGATCCGCCTGTTATCCGCGAGCGATTCCGCGGCTGACCGGGAGCAAGCGTGTCGACGGGCTGCTGATCTGGCCGCGGGAATCGACGGCGAGCGGAGACCCATGTCGGCGCTGCAGGCACAACTGCTCCTCATCGAAACCCTTACGGCCGCCGGCCGGACAGCGCACGCCCGAAAAGAACTGACGCCGGCCGCTGCCAAGTGCGCCGAATTCGGGCTCTCACGACTGCTGGTCGATGCGGGACTCGCGTAGAGCGAAAATCCAGAGTCGAGGGCTCACGCTGGAGCCGCTGCAAAAATCCATAAGTGCCGTGGCGGACGGTCGCCTCCCCGCGGCCAAGGAAAGTACAGAGATACTCCATGCTCAGGACAAGCTCGAACAGCCGGCGTGGCGAGTCCTCCAACCGGTACCCCAAACCACATGCGCCGCTCACATTCTCCGTTTCGTTAAACGACAGCTTTCAGATCGCGGGAATATAGAGACGTCGCATAAAGCAGCGGGCCGCCACAAGAGAGGAGGTGAGTATGGCGCGCGTCGGAGAAACATGAGGTTGTCCCGGGTCTCGTAGAACTTTGAGGTGGCGGTCCCCCGCTCGAGACCTGCCGTGTGGTAGGTGTCGGGCGTCCGCCAAGACACACCAACAGCAAGGGGACCGCCGTGAAGAAG
>Ga0335071_10001595_pt1 | contig 24393 bp, 14 predicted proteins | sample Lox_Sample_15_FD_206724 | JGI IMG/M metagenome (GOLD analysis project Ga0335071, IMG submission 206724) | Soil microbial communities from Loxahatchee National Wildlife Refuge, Florida, United States - Lox_Sample_1.5 | ecosystem: Environmental > Terrestrial > Soil > Wetlands | place: USA... | reverse complement strand
GAAATATCGTCGCGCTCTCGACCCCAGCGTATTTCACTCCAACTGGTCTTACATGGATCACCTGCTGCTGCCTCCAGGCGCGTCCGAAGGACTGCACCGGCACCCCGGGATTGAAGAAGTCTATTACGTCCTCAACGGCGATGGGCAGGCACAAGTGAATGAAGACACGGCGCAAATCCATAAGGGCGATGCAGTGCCGGTTCTGCTGAACGAAGCACACTCGTTCAAGAACAACGGTTCGCGGGACCTTGAATTCATGATCATCGGCATCGCCAGCCAGAAGGGTGTTTTGGAGACGGTGCTTGGCGGGACGGGCGATGACGACGAGTAGGTTGCGTCCAGCCGGCTACACCGAATCAAACAGCAGCACGACGTAGTTCTTGGATTGGAGCGTATTCTCGATGGTTGGCCACACCTTTTGGTGCGTCTCGGAAGCCACCCATTTCTGCCGCAGTTCCTCACTCTGGTACGTCAACTGGAAACGGTAATTCACTCCGCTCGGTGGTGCGCCCTGAATGGCCGATCGCAACTTGCACATCTTGACATCGACATAACCCGGAAACTTCAAGGCCGCCGGTTTGAAGACCGTATGGAAGTTGTGTAGCATCTCCTGCTCTTTAGCCGGATCGACAGAAAGATCCACATGCAGCACGATCGGATTCTGTGCCAGCTTCTTCGGCGTTTGGGCGCCAGCGTTTGTCAGGCCGGCCGTGGCGGCCAGCATTGTCTTCAGGTACGACCGTCGCTTCATCACTTCTCCTGTGCGCTATTGGTAAAGCGGCTTCTCACCCGCTACGGCAAGCCTGATGCGATACACGCTGGTGCGGGCGGTAATGTAAAGGGTCTTGCCATCCTCGGCCCATCCGCAATTCGCCGGTGTCTCGGGCGGCTTGATGGTGCCGAGATGTTTCCCCTCAGGGGAGAACACCCAGACGCCACCCGGTCCGCTACCGTAAACGTTGCCCTGCGAATCCACCTTCATGCCGTCGGGAAGGCCGTCTTCCTTCTCGGCGGTCACATCGGCGAATACTTTGCCGTTGGAGACAGTGCCATCCGCTGCCACGTCGTATCGCATCCAGACCTTGTGTTTTTCGTCGGAGTTAGCAACATAGAAGGTTTTCTCGTCAGGCGAAAATGCAAGTCCGTTGGGGCGCGTCAGGTCTTTCACCACCGCCTCCAGTTTGCCGCCGGCATATCGGAAGACGCCGTTGAATTTTAATTCCTTTGCCGGATCGTCATCCTGTTTCAACAGTCCGTAAGGCGGGTCTGTGAAGTAGAGCGCCCCGTCGGACTTATACAACAAGTCGTTGGGGCTATTGAAGCGCTTGCCCTGGTACTTTTCCAGGTATGGTGTCACGGTCAGGTCCTTGGCTACCCGCACAATGCGGCGATTGGTGTGCTGACACAGAAGCACAAAGCCGTCCTTATCGGCGACCATGGCGTTGGAGCCGATGAAAGATCCGGGGGGCGCGGAGGATTGCCCTCCGGAATTCTGGATCAGGACCTCAACTTGTCCGGAAGGAGTGATGGAGCGCACCACGTTCCCAATCACATCGCTAAACCATAGGTGGCCATCCGGTCGCCACAGCGGCCCTTCGGTAAACTGGAATCCGCCTCCGACTTTCTCAATTTGCGCATCCTTGGGCACGATCGCATCGAACGCAGGATCGAGCCGGACAATGCTCCCCACCGCGTGCACTGCTGCGACGGGCGTGGGCGCCGGTGCTTGGGAACAGCTGACCAACAGGATAGCGGCGGCGTGAACAGGCAGCGTTTTCATATTCCTCATTTGTCGATAAAGAAACTTTCCTTTTTCACCCTTGAAATGCAACTCATGTTAGGCGGACATGCCGGGGCCACCTTCAAATCTGCTTCAGCAGCCACCGTACCGCTCTCTTCTGCAATTCGAAATGGGCCGGAATCCACATGGCATGATTCGTATGTCCGACGCCGGTGAACACAACCCGCCCTTTGCCATAAGGGTACGCCCAACCTGCAACCGACTTCCTGCCATGATTCTCATAATCCAACCCGTCCAGGTTCTCTGATTCTAGAATCACGTGCTTGGAATCCTTGTCATACGCGACGAAGTGCTGTTCGTCGTTCACCATAAAATCCGGGATGCCTTGTGTGATCGGGTGCCCCTTGTTTACCACGCGAACCTGAAACGGCCGGAGAGCGGGATGGCCGATGTAAGCGCCGCCCATGACGTCGCGGTAGTTCTTGGAGGACAGTGACACGTGGCTGTTGTTGTGCAGCGAATAAAATCCGCCGCCGGCCATCACGAATTCTTTTACCGCGGTGCCCTGCTCTTCGGTGATCCATGATTCGGGTTTGGGTTCGGGAAAATCGTTCTCCAGTCCCTGCGCGTAGTCGGTGTAGGCGTCGGGTCCTAGATAACCGTTCGGCCAGATCATGCCGTCCCGCAAACACAAAAACAGATCGTAGTTCTTGAGCAAGTCGCGCGAAAGCTGATCGTACAGGATGGTGTAGTCCACGGGGATACCGACTTCCCGGAAGACCCGATCTAAGCTGACGCGAATGTAATCCGGATTATGATAGCGATCGCCGATGAGCGCCAGCGCTCGCGGCCCGTGAGACGCTTCGCCCGCAGCGAGGCCGAGCAATCCAGCGCCGGCGACTCCGGTTCCACCGCAAAGGAGACGCCTTCGGGAGACTCTGTGGTTCATGAAATGTCCTCCTTTCGGGCACCAGCCATTATATGCGGGTCGGACATGGTTCAAGCGTGGAACTCACAGGCACTCCTTCGCTTTCCTTCCCAAATTCACACGCTCAGCACTGGGAGTGGGGAATCCCGAATCAGGCTGTAAGTTAGATCCCGCAACCGGCCAAAAGTGCCAGTTGGCGGTCTTCTTCCAACGATGAGTGCGTCGCCGGCACACCGGCGTGCAGTGTCCAGAAGAGCCTGTTTCACCGGTCCGACCGCGATTTCAACCTCGGCACCACATCCGACGTTCCCAAGAAGTTCATCCAGCCGTCGCCGCGCGTCCGATGCAGCCTCTTCGCGGGCAGCGTGAATCACCCAAAGCTGCGCGCCCACCTCAGCAGCTGCGCGGCTGGCCACGCGGAGCACGCGTTCCGAATCCTGGCTCAGGCCAATCGCGCAAACCCACACGCGGTGCTCTAATGGGCGCGGGAAGTTCGATTCTGTGTGCTCAGTGGTCATCACCATCGTGCCAGCATCGTCCAGTACCTTCGCCGTGGTCGATCCCAGCAGCATGCGACGGAATCGGCCGGCGTGCGTGGGCATCACGATGAGATCGAACTTGCCGGACCTCGCCACTTCCGCAATCTGCGCGGCCGCCTCGCCCGAGCGAAGTATTCTCGTGCATTTCGCAGGTGGGAATTCGGAGGCGAGAAAGGACCTGAGTTTTTCCTCGCCAATACACCAGTGCTCCTCGGCGATCCCCTGAAGAGGCCGCACATAAAGTTCGAACCCGTTGTGGCTTACCAGATCGCAAACATGTACCAGGCTCACCTGGGCGCCGAACATGTCCGCGGCCCGTTTTACGTAAGGGACCATGGCCACGCAGGATTGAGAGAAGTCCACCGGAAACAGGATTTTTTCGATGATCGGCATGGCATTGTTCAGAATATAGCTCAGAGCCCGCTACGCCGAACACGGCCACCGGTTTGATACAGCCGATTGAGGCTGCCACTTTGCCCGTTTTACACATTCATTAATGTATCGAGATACAATATTGTATATGAAAAGACCACGACGTTTGACCCGCCGTGAAAGCCAGGAGGCGACACGCACCAGGCTGATCGAGGCGGCGGAGAAGATCTTCGTCCGCCTCGGATTCGAGGCTTCCTCGGTAGAGCGGATTGCGGAAGAGGCAGGATTCTCGCGCGGGGCCTTCTATTCGAACTTCCGCGATAAGGACGAGCTGTTCGTCGCAGTACTGAACCGGAGACGACTGGCCATATCAGACGCGCTCCGTGAGATTTTTCGGAACGAGCCAAGCGCGTCCAAACGGCTGCCGGCCGTGCGCAACTGGTACGGGCACCAAGGTCAGCAGAAGCAGTGGATCATTCTGGAAACCGAGTTCACTTTGCGCGCCGTGCGGAATCGCGCCGTAAGACTGCGTCTGGCGGCACTGCGGCGGCAGGAACTGGAAACTTACTCGACCCTGATCGCTCAGTACTTCTCGGAGATCGGACTTCCGCCCATTGATCGGCCCGAGACGATTGCCGTGTCTCTGATGGCGATCGTGCAGGGGCTAGGTGGTCTCTCGTTGATCGAGACGGATCGTAAAGTCGAGCGACGGTTCGCGGAGGCTCGCCATCTCGTGTTCAATCGGCTGATTGCAATGAAAGACGCCGCTATTGCGGATTGAGGAGTTGGAAAATGAAAAACAAATTCGCCGGTGTTGCTCTTCTAGCGGTGATCCTGGGAGCCTGCTCGTCCCATCCTAACGGCACGCCGGCTCCCGCGGCGGTGCCGGTCAAGGTGGGGCAGGCCCGTAGGATTCATGCGCCTGCCACCGTCCCGGTCAGCGGGTCCGTCGTATCACCGGACGATCCATCGAATGTGGCCTTTCTTGTGTCAGGAAAAGTGATTCAGGTCGGACCGCGGGAAGGCGATTACGTGAAACGCGGCCAGGTGCTGGCGGTAATCGACCCGACGGACTATGCGCTTGGGGTGAGGGCGGCCGTGGCACAAGCCGCAGCAGCCCGGGCCGTGCTCCAAAAGGTGGAATCTCCTGTGCGACCGGAGCTGCTGGAACAGTCCCGCGTGGCATTCGAGCGCTCGCAAGACGAGTACCGGCGCATGAAGCAAGTGTACGAGGCGAAGAGCTTGGCGCCCAACGATTTTGAAAAGTTCAAGGCCTCTTTCGAGGCGTCACGCCTGCAGTACGAACAGGCGAGCGCTGGCGGTCAGAAAGAAGACCGTGCACAGGCAAAGGCGGCATTTGAGCAGGCGATGGCCGCCGAAGAGATCGCCCGCAAGCACCTGGCAGACGCGACCCTCACCGCCCCGCTGGCCGGTTTCGTGGCGAACCGTTCCATCGAGGTGGGGGACATGGCAAGCGCGGGGCGGCCAGTATTCCAAATAGTACAGCTCGATCCGGTGGAAATCAGCGTCGGGGTTCCGGAAACTGATGTTCAGTTGGTGCGTACGGGCCAGACGGCGACGGTTCGCATCCCAGCGCTGCCTGGCGACACGTTCCAGGGTGTCGTGCGCGTCATCAACGTGGCCGCGGACCCGAGCACCCGAACCTACATGGTTCGCATCGCCGTACCTAACCCCAAGCACGCCCTGCGACTCGGCATGATCGCCGAAGTGCAGATCCGCGGCGACCGCCAACTCGACTTAATGACACTGCCTGGCGACGCGATCCTTCACGACCCGCAGGGGGCCAGCATCGTATTCGTTTACTTTCCGGACCAGGGGCGCGTCTACTCCCGGCGCGTGGAGGTGGGCACGATGTACGGCACGGAGGTGGAGATCAAGAACGGACTCTCGGGAGCGGAGTTGCTGGTCCTGGCGGGACAGGCCAAGCTGCGGGATGGATCCGCGGTCACCGTGGTGGAGCAAGCCACGCCTGGAGCGCGGGCAAGTGGGCCGGAGGCGAGGTGAGCCATGAATCCGGTCAAAGCTTCGCTCCGCTACCCCATGGTCACGGCGATTCTGACAGCGTTAGCCGTTGGAGTGGGAGTAAACGCCCTGCTGACGATGCCGCGCACGGAAGATCCGAGCATCACCATCCGCGAAGGATTGGTGCTAGCGGCTTACCCCGGCGCCACTTCCGAACAGGTCGAGAAGCAGGTCACCTATAAGCTGGAAGAACACATTCTTAAATTCCCGGAGGTACACAAACAGAATACGTATTCCACCAGCCGGCCTGGGCTGGCTTTCATCAATGTCCGGTTGGAGGACAGCGTCAGTGACGCCCCCGCCTTCTGGGCTAAGCTGCGCCACGAAATGAACGAGACCGGCGCAATGGAACTGCCCAAAGGTATCATCGGGCCGCTGGTCAACTCTGACTTCGGCGACACAGTGGCGATGCTGGTCGCCATTCACGGCCGGCGCTACGGATATCGCGAACTGCATGATTACGCGGACCGTATCAAGGACGAACTGCGCGCCGTGAGAAACGTGGGCAAACTCGCCACGTACGGCGAGCAGACCGAGGAGATTCGAATCACCAGCAGTCTGGATCGGCTATCGCAGTATTTCGCCGACCCTTTGCGCGTCATTAACTCGCTACAGCAGCGCAACATCATCCAGAGTTCGGGGAGTCTGGACACCGAGACCAATAAGGTGCCCCTTCGCACCACGGGGCTCTTTACTACCGAGGACCAGATAGGCAGCGTCCTGGTAGACGTTTCGCGGACCGGACATCCGGTTTATATCCGCGACTTCGCCGATGTGCAGCGGCGCTATCAGGATCCCGACTTCCTGGTCCGTTACGATGGCGAGCCGAGCGTGCTGCTATCGATCGAGATGCAGAAGGGCAAGAACATCGTACAGCTTGGAGACCAACTCACGGAGGTCTTCGATCGACTCAAAACGGTTCTGCCTCCAGACATCCATCTCGACCTGGTGGCCAATCAGCCGGCCGTGGTGAAACAGCGCATCACAAGTCTGGGCCGCGAGTTTCTCCTGGCCATCAGCGCGGTGATTCTGGTGACCATTATTCTTTTGCCGCTGCGCGTTGCGGTGATTGCCGCAGTGGCGATCCCGGTAACGATCTGTACGTCGCTCGGGGTGCTGAACATCATCGGGGTTCAGTTGCACCAGGTATCAATCGCGGCTGTGATTGTGGTGTTGGGGATCGTGGTCGACGATGCCATTGTTATCGCGGATAACTATGTAGATTGCCTGGACCGCGGGATCCCACAGAGTGAGGCAGCCTGGCAATGCGTACGCGAGGTGGTGGTTCCGGTGCTGACGGCCACGCTGACGATCATCGCCTCGTTTCTGCCGCTACTGATCCTGACCGGCTCAGTGGGAGAGTTCATTCAAGCTCTGCCCGTGACGGTCGCGGTAGCGCTCTCGGCGTCGTTTGCCGTCGCCGTTCTGCTGACGCCACTGCTCTGCAGGTTCTTCATCCGACAGGGGCTTCACTCGCACGATTCCAGCCGGGCGGAAGCCAAGCGGCGGCCGGGCGCACTGGATCTGCTCCAGACAGGCTACAACCGGACCATCGTATTCTTCATGCATCGCAAACCGCTAGGCGTGGCGTTGGGATTGGCCGCGGTGACCGCAGGAGTCTCTCTCTACCTGTTGATCCCCCAGCAGTTCTTTCCTTCGGCCGAGCGCAATCAGTTCGTGATCGATCTCTGGATGCCGCAGGGTACGCGCGCCGATGCCACCAGTGAAGTGATGGGCCGCATCGAGCGCGAACTTCGTGCGCATGACGAAGTCACGCACTTTGCGAGCTTCGTGGGTCGGAGCGCTCCGCGTTTTTACTACAACGTTAGCCCACAGCTTCCGGATGTAGCCTACGGGCAGTTGATCGTCAACACCAAATCGGAAAAGGGTACGACGGCATTGGTGGCCGAACTTCGGGCCAGCATCGCCCACACGGCCCCCGAGGCCCTGGTAATCGTGAAAGAGCTGCAGCAGGGAATGATTATGGAAGCGCCCGTTGAGGTCCGCATTTCGGGCTACGACATCGCGACCTTGCAACAAATCGGCCAGGAAGTCGAGGGCATCATGCGGAAACTGCCCTATGCGGAAATGGTGCACAACGACTACTTCAACGATTCCTACCTGGTGGATGTGAACGTGAATGCTGAGATTTCCAACCGTCTGGGGATGAGCAACGCGCTAGTCTCGCAGTTGCTGGCAGGAGCGTTCAGCGGAGCCCCAGTCAGCACCTTCTGGGAAGGCGACCGGGCCGTGAATATCGTGTTGCGGCTCGACCCGCGATATCGCCGATCTTTCGAGGATGTGCGCGACGCGTATGTGACATCTCCCATCACCCATGCAAGTGTCCCGTTGCGCTCGGTGGCCAACCTCCAGCCGCAATGGCAGACCAGCCGGATCGTGCGACGGAACGGCATAAGGACGTTGACGGTGCGTGCGTTCCCGCGGCATGGACATTACGCCTCCGAGATTCTCAAAGCCATCGATCCACAGATCCGGTCGCTGACCCTCCCGGCCGGCTATCACACCGAATATGGCGGCGAAAAGACCAACACTAGTGAGACTATGCCAGCGATGCGAGCGGCACTGGCGATCAGCCTGGTGGCGATTTTCGTGGTGCTGCTGGTTCAGTTCCGCACCTTATCCGATCCGTTGATCGTAATGTCTTCGATTCCGCTGACGCTCTTCGGCGCGGTAATGGGGCTGGCGCTGACGCACTATCCTTTCGGTTTCACAGCGTTTACGGGATTGATCAGTCTATGCGGCATCGTAGTGCGGAATGCCATCATTCTGGTCGACTACATCAAGGAAAAACAGCGGGAAGGCCGCTCGCTGGAGCAAGCTGCCACAGAGGCCGGGGAGCGCCGATTGCGTCCCATTTTCCTCACGACCATGGCGGCGGCGGTGGGTGTTTCGCCGATGATCCTCTCAGGGTCGAGCTTGTGGGGCCCGCTGGCGAGCGTGATCGCGGTAGGGCTGATTTCTTCCATGTTCTTCACATTGATCGTGGTGCCGGTGTTATACGTGCTGGTGAAATCGCACACCTCGAGACCGCCAGCTCCGGCGGTAGTGGGAATCCTGTTCGTGCTGGTTCTTTGTGGAATCCCAGCACATGCGGCCCCGCGCAAGATTACTCTGCCCGAGGCGATCGACCTGGCCCTGAGGCAGAATACGTCCCTCAAGATCGCCCGGGCCCACGTCCGCGAGAATCAACAGAAAACCGTGACGGCGCGAGCAGACTATTTCCCGCAGCTCTCCAATGAGACGAACCTGATGGAACTCTCGGATCGCGAGTTGGTGACGGTTCCCGCCGGGGCGTTGGGGACGGTGCCGGGGCTGGGGCCTTTTCCTCTCCAAAACGTCACATTCGACCAGGGATCGAACACGATTCTGCTGGCGAACACGACACTGAGCCAGCCGCTGACGCAGCTCTTCAAGATCAAAGAGGGTGTCCGGGTTGCGGCAGCCAATCAACGCATCACCGAAGCCGAGCTCAAGAAGGCGGAGGACGATCTGGTGCTGGGTGTGCACCAAATATATTTCGGCCTGCTGGCCGCATCGAAACAGTTAGGTGCATTGGAGGCGCAGATTGTGGCGGCTCGGGAAACGCTCCGGGAAGCCGAAAATGCCGTGCAAGGGGGCAATGCGTTGGAGGTGACCGTTATCGGCGCACGGGCTTCCTTGCTGAAGAGCAGGCAAGCGCTTTTGGCGGCCGAGAACCAAATCTCAGACTTAAATGACGAGATGGACGATCTGCTCGGACTTCCTTTGGACACCGAGTTGGAACTGGCGGATGTCAGCACGTCCCCGGACGAATACCTCACCCGCGACCAATACTTGACGGCAGCGCTCAATCGCAACCCGGAATTGCAAGCCGCAAGGGACACGGTCGCGAAGGCGCACAGCGCCCTGTCAGCGGCCCAGTATGACTACATTCCGAATGTCGGCGCCTTCGCTCGCGAAACGTATCAGAGCGGAGTGCCCTTTCTCACGCACAACTTCGGCACCTTCGGTCTACAGTTGACCTGGAACGTGTTCGACTGGGGAAAACGCAAGGGTGTGGTGGGCGAGCGCGAGGCACAATTGACGCAAGCAGAAGAGAACCTCCGCCGCATCACAGACCGTATCACGATCGATGTCGAGAAGGCGTTCCGCAAATTGGAGCGGACGAAAATGATGGTGGAAGTGGCGCGGCAAGCTCTGGCGCTCCGGAAGGAAGGAGATCGGATCACCGGAGACCAACTAAAGGCCGGTCTGACTTCGGATGCCAGAAACGCAGAGGCCGTAGCCGCCACCCGCAGCGCGGAAGTGGACGAACTTGAAGCTCGGCTCTCCTACGAGCTGGCCCTGGCAGAGATCGCGAAGTTAACTGGGGCGGTCGGGCGACGATAGGTCGTTTTCATCTTAATTAAAAGGGGACTGACCAGCAAACTTTTCTACCTCCGCACGAGATACAGCTCATCCTTCCAACGACAGGGGTGGACCAAGGAGCTCCAGACCATGAACACGATAAAACTGGGCGTCGTTGACGTACTCATCGCCCTTGCGACGTCTTTCACCGTCGCGAAAGAATGCCTCCATTTTGTTGGCAGGCACGAAGGCGATCAGCAATCGGCCAGTGCTCTCGCCGACAAATGCCCAAACATGCGGGACCTCTCGCGGTGCGAGAATCGAATCGCCAGATTTGATGTGAAAGCGCTCTGAGCCCACCTCTACAATGTATTCCCCCGCGATGACATAGAACCATTCGTCCTCGTTGTGATGCACATGGCGCGGAGGGCCGCCCTTCTTTCGATTTGTATGCTCCATGATGAAAATGCCGCCGCCCGCATCCGGGGTGATCACCTTGAAATCTGTAGAACTGACGCCTATGGTGTGTTGTTCGCCGAGGCGGTCCTGACCGCCCAATACGGGAGGAATTCTGGTCGGTTTTGACGCACCGATGGATTGCCCCAGCAGAGCAAAGGGGAATCCAGCTATTGCAGTCCCAAGAAAAGGTCGTCTTGCCATCTTGCCCATGTCGCGTCTCCTTATCGTTCTTTCTTCGGTGGCGGACATTTTACTGGGTTTTGGCTGACCAAGCCAAATCCTGGCGGCGGCAGCCGTGTAATGAGGGACCAAACACGTTTTCACGATCGAGCGCGCCATCGTGGATGCGCTGTGGCTGCTCATTGCCGGCCTGCTCCTCTACGCTCGTCGCGGTGAGTTCCACGTTCTGCATCAGGTCTTCCGCTCGCAACCGCTTTGCGTGAGAACATCCACCAGCGGGCGGGAATTGATTTTGGGTAGGCGATTGACGCAGGAATGACGAGTTCAATCTCCGTGCCGGAATCGACCCGGCTCCGAAGAACCAGGTTACCTCCCACGAGTTTGGCGCGTTCATTCATCCCCGGCAATCCATGGTGCCCCGCGAGTCCGCCGGCGCTCAGCACCACGGGGTCAATGCCCTTACCATCGTCCAGGACGCACAACTGAAACCGCCGTGGGTCATATCGGATTTCCACGTCGATCCGCTTCGCATGCGCGTGCCGGAAGGCATTCCGCAGCGCTTCGCCGGCAATCTGGTAGACTTCGTCCCGGACAAGCGGCGCAAAGTCCCTGGATTGCCCTTCCACAGTGACACAAAAATCGGGATGACTTTCGCAGTGTGGCTCCGCGGCTAGTTGTTCGCCCAACGTAGTGATGGCGCGGGCAAGGTCGTTGGCAACAATGGTGGACGAGCGCAGCCCTTGCACCGCGTCGCGGCCCTCGGTGACCGCTTGGTGGGCCTGATCGAGGGCCTTGTCCAGAAGTTGCTGAGCTTCTGCCGGGCGGTCGCGAATCATGGCTGTTCCCACGTGAAACTTCATCAACACCCCCTGAAAACTTTGCAGGAGTGTATCGTGCAACTCGCGCGCGATGCGGGTTCTTTCTGCCAGCCGCTCCTCAAAACGCAGGTTAATTGCCGCGTGGACGCGAGCTATTCGGTAGCGGAAGCCGGCGAAAATGGCCGCGCCGGTGAGACATAACGCTATCAAGCGGAACCACCAGGTTTGCCAGAGCTGAGGCTCAACTTCAATTGGCACACTCACTGGCACCCCGTTCCAGAGCCCCTCGCTGTTGCTGGCCATCACGCGAAAGGTATACCTCGCGGGCGAAAGGTTCGTGTAGGCTGCCTCCCGAGATTCAGTAGGCTGGCTCCAATCGCGGTCGTATCCTTCGAGCAAATAACGGTAGCGTACGCGACCGGGTACGGCAAGGCTCAGTCCGATAAAGTTGAAGGCTACGCGCTGATGGTTGGAAAGGTAACGGACGTTGGCTCCGGGGCCCAACGGACGGCCATCGACGGCGATTGATTCCACGTGCACCAGAGCGGGGGCCTGCGCTTCGGGACGCGACGGATTTACGACGCACAATCCGCCCTGAAAGGAGAACCAGATCCGCCCCGAAGGATCCTTGGCGACGGAATGATCGCGCCGGATTCCTCGCGCTGAGGGCAGACCATCTGCCGTACCGAATTCGCGCACGGCAGCCGGCGGATTCGATTGGCCCAGGAGCGTCGCGCGCGCGATCCTGACCAAACGGCGATCTGTAGCCACCCACAGGTTTCCGGCATCGTCCGCAGCCACTCCATAGATTTCGCCCTGGAGCGAATCCGGAGCGTTGCGGGCGTTTTCGATCCTCGTCCCAGACCAGTAGAACAGGCCGGCGGAGGTGCCGATCCACAATACTCCATCTCCGTCGACAGTGAGACTGTTCACTCGTCCCGGAGGGAGCCCGTCCACGCCGCTGTACCTCCGCCAAGAGCCGTTGCGGAGGGCCTCAAGCCCCCCAGCAGTTCCGACCCAGATCACTCCATCGGTTGTTTCTTCGATGGTTGTAACGGCAACAGCACTCAATCCGTCGGCAGCCGTGAAAGTGGTGACACGGTCTTTCTGTATCCGGCTCACCGCTCCGCTAAGAGTCCCGGCCCAAACCGTCCCATCGCGACTCCGGTGTACGGCGTAGACGACTCCCGGTGCCAGGCCGTCAGCGGCGGTATACGTTCGGGTGCGGAGGTGGCCATCTTCCTCGCGCAATTGCATGACGCCGCCATATCGGCGGCCGACCCAGAATTCGTCGGGGCCGCCGGAGATGGAGTAGATTACATCCTGCTCCAGGCCAAGTCCCGTGATGAAACGACGTTCTGCTCCACGAATCCAGAGCAGGCCCCCCGAGGACGGTCCGACCCAGGCGCGTCCGGAGGTATCGACATACACAGAAGCACCCTCGTCGGCCGCACCAGCATAGCTCAGGAAGGGAGACTTGCGAAGCTGCGTAAGCCCCTCTGTTCCTCCCAACCAGAGGTCCCCTTCACGGTCTTCAAAAATGGCGTGGACCGTGCCCGGTAACTCTGCGGCGGCTGCGTGAATGATGGAGCCCTTCGAATCAATGCGGGCGATTCCGGCTGGAGTTGAAACCCATAGGTTGGAATTATGATCGCGCGCGAGAGCGAGGATCGGGCTGCGGGCAAGCGCGGCGGGGATACCGCGATGCGTTATGGCGCGGCCGTCCCATCGCACCAGACCGGCATCCGTTCCGATCCACAAATCCAGACCCGTGCCTGGCAGCAGTACATTCACCTTCTGGTCCGGTAAGCCCGTCACCGGCGACCCGCGGCCGCCTCGCACACAGAACAGGCCGGTATCACGCATCGCGACCCAGACCGCACCGTCCACCGTCTCCGCGATCGACATGGCAAGTCCGACGGCCGCCGCACCGGAGGAGACGATGGGTGTGAATTTGCCGGCGCTGTAACGCAGAGGTCCATCGGGCGGAGCGATGAGCACACCGCCGCGAGCCCCGCTGGTGATGGCGGTTGCTCCCCGTTCGGGGCTTTCCACACGGTACATCTGCTCGAAGGTCCCACCGCGATAGCGAAAAAGAAGTGGGCTCTCCATGCGCACCCAAAGGACGCCTTCGGAATCCACGACCAGGCCGAGGACTTGGCCAGGAGGAAGCGAGGGCGTATTGGCGTGCTCCAGCAGGCGAAACGCGATCCCGTCGAAACGCACGAGGCCGTTTTCAGCGGCGATCCATAGATAACCGTCCGGCGTCTGGGCGATGGCGTTGATTGTGCCGCCGGGAAACGAGCTGCGCGAATCCCAGCGCGTCGCGATATATTGGCCGATGGCTTGGTTCGGATCGAGGGCGGGGAGCGTGTGCGGACCTAGCAACGCGCTGGCGCAAAGCAGCAGCCCGCCACGGATCTCACGGGAAGTACGTGAACCGCTCAATCACGACCTCCATCGGGCGCCGCGGCTTGACGCCGGCCGCGCGGTAGATATACAGCGCGACCCGCACCGATTCAATACCCGGAGACGGCACGCCCGCCGTGAAGACGTGCTCCGAGGCCATGGCCGACCCGCGCAGCGTGCGAAAGGTGACGCGGCCCGGCTCCCAGCGGAGCGAGAAGGTGAGCGTCCCCCCGGGCGCATCGAACCGGTACACGTTGGAGGCGACGTAGTAGGGCTGTAGCACATATTGAGCGTTCTTTTGCGCCAGATTGCCCCAGTGGCTGATTTCGATGTTCATTTCGCGGTTGTGCTGCGCGCCACTGGCATAGTCGTAGGTGAACATGTCGAAGACCCCGGCGGGTTCCAGCGCGTCCAACCCGCGCACGGCGAATTCGTAGGTGCCGTATCCGAGATTTTGCGTCAGGCTCGCCTCTGCGCAACTCCAGTCCTGTTGCGTTTTGGCTATGCGCAAGTGCATCGCGCCTTTCTCATCAACCGAGATATTCGATGCAGCGTAGACGTTTGCGCCGCCGCGGTTGCTCGGTGCGTCGCGCAAGCGCCACTGGTAGCCGCCGAAAGCGGCGACGTGCGAGGGAGGCTGCGCAGCACCCGGCACAACTGCCATAGCGAGAATGTTGTCATCCGGTTGGGGCAGCGAGTCCAGCGCGGTTTGGGGACGGTAGCCCTCTTTTACAAGCAGCGCCGCGTAGTGCGTGCCGAGGTGCGTGGCGTTGGTCCAGGTGAAATTCGGACGGAGGTCCGTCAAGGGCTGATCAATTAGCGGCTGCACCCACCATTTCCCGGTTTTTGCGTATAGGACGATCTTCTCGCCGGCCGATGCTCCGTTCACTCGGCCTTCGATAATGTCGTTGCGAGCGGATCCTGCCGGGTCCGCCTGCGGTACGCGCGTGAACACGATCGAAGGGGCGCTACTGCTGTGCACCCGCCGGCACGCCTGGCACAACACAACCGGTACGGCACCTAGCGCCCGCCTGCGGCTGATCGTCGCGCTGCCGCAGTTGACCGTGTCCCTCATGCCGCTATCCGATTGATCCATCCTACTGAACCCAGGCGTAGGACGCCAACCAACCGTCTGGATCTTTTGGCAACCTGGCTTTCAGAAACTCTTTTTCCTAAACCGGTTCCGGCCGATAATGAACACTCAGAAGACAGCTAACCGTAGCCCTGTCGATCTCGACTCAGAAGGCCGGCGCGATCTGCTCAGGCGTTTGCGGGTGAGCCTGCTCGTGGGCGCACAAAGAGAGCCGCCCCCATTTGGATCACTGGCCTGGTGCCTGCTTCTCGTGTGCGCCAACGGACGGCATCTTGCCTTCGGGCAACGGATTGCCCCAGAAGTCCCGGCCGCCGTTGTTAGCGATGGGCACACCTGCGCCTGTGCATCGCGACCCGGCTCGCAGCAAGTAACCTGAGAGTGACGCCCGTCCTTCCCCACCGCTCCCAGGTTTCACGAGCAGCGGATCGAACGAGTTGGTTCTCCAATCGGCGGGGACATCCTGAAAGTTCCCGAAGAAAACGTTTTTCGTAAATACCAGCCGGGTGGCACTGCCAGTACCCGGGCGAGTCACGTAAGTGCCGTCATCCAGTTGTTTCCGGTGCAATCCCTCACTGCTTCTGCCGGTGCCTTCCGCGTAAAAGATGTTGTTGGAGACGGCGGTGTTGTCAGGCCACACGGCGCGCTCTTCAGACCACAGAAACATGTGGATGTCGATTCCTCTTCCGATGTAGAAGACGTTGTTGTAGATTGCAATGTCTTTAATCGGACCGGCCATGTGAAAGAGGCGTTCGTGGTCGTTCTGGCTGATGTTGTAGCGCACCACCGTGCCTACGCTCGCCGTGCAACAGATCAGCATGAAACCGCCATCATTGTCGTGCGAGTAGTTATATTGGAACGTCGTGTTGGTGCAAAAGCCGTCGGAGTCGAAAGCCTCGCCGTCCTTCATGCCCTTCACGCCGCTGACCTCGTTGAACTGGATCAACGTGTTGTCCGAACTCCAGGGCCAGATACCGGCCGCATAGTCATCGCATCTCCGCCGCGCGCCACGCACAATGTTGTGCTCCACCAGCGCCCTGTCGCAGCCCCACACCTTGATGGCGTCGCCGCCGATGTCCTCGAGCAAGTTGTTCCGCACGACTACGTTCAAACTGGGGAACCACTTATCTGGGCTCTTCGAATAAGCCGCAAAACCGCAGATGCCGTTGCGATCCGTACGTAACAGACGGCAGTTCTCGATCATCAGTCCGTCAAAACGGCTCTTCACCTTGGTACCGCCGTTTTCCCAAACGATGCCGTGGCCTTCTCCGCGATCCTTCTTGACGAGCGACCCATTCACATCATGCACGAACAGGTTCTTCAACTGGACGTGGTGGACCGTGCCGTAGTCCCAGGACATGACCCGCACTCCGTAGCGGAACGGTTCTCGGGTGGTTCCTGTGTTCGTGAATTGAAGGTTGTTGACTTCCCAATACTCCTGGTTTTTGAGCAGCAACGCTTCATGGAATTTCCCCTCGGCGGCGATTAGAGGCTTATCGCCCTGCCCGAACATATCGACGACGATTGGCTGAGTTTGGGTGCCCGACCCCTGTGGCTGGAGTTGGCCGCTATATACGGTGCCGGCCTTGAAAAGGAGCTTATCCCCTGGCCGGAAGACAGCACCGTTGACTTTGTCGAGAGTCCTCCAAGCGCTTCGAGCGGAGAGCCCGTTGCTGGCATCATCGCCCTGGGAACTATCGACGTAGTAAGTCTGAGGATGTGGCGCTTGGCCCGCGACTTGCGCGCATAGAACGGGAGCCAGCATGAAGATCAGTATTAAGTTCATAGAGTGAAGACTCTCTTCTCTCCCTTTCGCAGCGGGAAGGAGACGACGTTGCCGTCGAAAGGAGAAACAAGCCGGCACTGTCCTCCGGCTTCCGCAACGATCTCGACTTGCGTCACCACACCACCGGCGCGCTCCGCGGAAACCAGAAAGGCTCCCTGCGCTCTTAGCGATGTGAACGAGAGGTCCTTCCAGCCGGCCGGGATCGCCGGAAAGATCCGGATCGTGCCGCGATGGCTCTGCAGCAGCATTTCCTGCAACCCGGCCGCAGCGGCAAAGTTGCCCTCGAGCGTAAAAGGGCGATAGGTGAATTTGGAGTAGCCCTTCCCCGATTGGTCGCCATTCGCATGGAAGCTGTTGCGGAGCGTGAAGGCCGTGGCGAAAACTTCCAGTGCCCTGGCGGCTTTCTCACCGTCCCGCGCCCGTGCCGCCATGCTAGCGAGCCAGGCGAAGCTGTAGCCGCACCAAAAACCGCTGCCAAGCCGGTCGAGATCGGCGAGAGAGGCCATAATCATTCGTCGTGCTGCCGCGCCATCCTCCATATCGATCGATCCCAAGGGATGAATCGCCATCAGGTGGGAAAAATGCCGGTGGGACTCCTTCAGCGGATAATCCTTCGCCACCAGGAGGCGGCCGTCATCTCCCACGCTGAAATCACGAAACTGCTTGAGCGTGGCCCGGCAGTGTTTTGCTTCCTGATCCAGGCCGAGTTCTCCCGCCAGTTCTGCGGTCGCACCCATCAGCCAGCGTTCCAACGCAAGATCGTAGTTGGTCACGGACGGGAACCAGGCCTCCGGCCGATTGTCGTTGATCTCCGGCGATGCGCTTAAGGGATGTGTGCGATAGCCTTCCTTGTCCTTGGTCGCGGTAAAAGCCTCAATAAATTCCGCGGCGCGGCGCAGGTAAGGGTATGCCCGGTCCGATAGGAACTGGCGGTCGGCACTATATTTCCAATGCAAATAGAAATGATGCGCGAGCCACGCGGCCGTGGTAGCCGAATGCGTGTATTGTCTCCAGCCACCGATCTGGTTGCCGTTGAGATCGGCGGTCATCGGCACATTTAAGCCCGGCAGTTTATAGAAACGCCGTGTCCAGTCAAATGCGGCGTCTCGGGTCTTCCACAGCCAGTCGAGGTAGCTCAGGCCCTCGTCCAGATGGTTGCCGCAATAGCAAGGCCAATAACACAGCTCAGTATTGAGGTCGTGATGATAGTCGCCCTTCCAGGGAGGCAGCCCGCCATTGTCGGCGGTCCAAACGCCCTGCAAGCTGATCGGCGGAGCACCACGCCGGCTCGCCGAGCCAAATTTGTACTGGTCGAGGTACCACTGCTTTTCAATAGTCGAGTTCGGCACCCGGACCGAGGATCGGCTCCAATAGTCATGCCACCAAACACGATGCGCCGCCCATGTTCTTTCATAACCTCTGGTCAGGGCATCTTCCGCGCGTTGCCGGGCAACCGCCAGAGGCTCGCTTCCCTCGAAGCTCGATGCCACAGACCATGCGGCCGTCCACTGCCTTTCCGCTTTTCGCCACCCTACGAAAACCGCAAACTGAAAGCCTTCAACTCCCGTCTGGCTGTAAGCAAGCCAGCCGTCACCGGCAGATTTTACCGGCGCCGGATATCGCAACTGAGCCAAGTCGCCTGCCGTGATTCCGCCGTCCGCGGCAGTATTCACCTGACCTGCAAATGGCGGCACGACGAGGTGTGCCACTACCTCCTTGGTCGTGCGGAGCCGTATCATGCCCACCGGTTGTGTGGCGTGAACGAACGCCTCGGCGCGATCTCCATTTGCGAACGTGGTGCTTGCGGTAGCGTCGGCCAGGGACAGATCGGTACTGCGAAACACAGGCGTGCCGCCGAGGGTGATCTCGATCCGGCCTGCGGGAATCTTGGTTGGTGCTGGTCGTTCGTAAGGGGCTTCGTAAAGACGCTGGAGATCGGCTACACGCCCGGCCTCATGCCAGCTTCGCATCTGCTCAAACGAATATTCGGCGGAGTGGAACTCCTCGACAGCCCGCAAATCCCAGAGATCGGCGCGGTCTAGTGAAATTCGCAACGGATTGCCATCGCCCCACAGCAGCGCGCCTAGCATGCCGTTGCCCAACGGCAGCGCCTCGTCCCATGTAGTGGCCGGACTATCGAAGTGCAGCCCATGGGCGGACGTGGGTAGCGTGGCGGCCTCGCTCTCGGCAGAAGGTAGAGCAGTCACAAAACCGCTCATTGCGCCCGCAATAAATTCACGGCGTCTCATTTCATGCCATCAGCTCGCCGCACTCGCCAAAATCAGACTCGTGCATCTTGAAAGATCCATTCACCCATGTATAATAACTCCGGCTCCTACCATGCGAAGGCTAGGTTCCACCGCGCTGCTGCTGACATTTGCCGTCGCCGGTAATGCGTATAATCCGCCGGTCGATACCGCTGGTCCCCTTACAGCGCGCATTCACGATCCCTCTATAGGCAGTTACGGTGCCGGTGGGCTAGTGCAGCTCACGCGACCAGGGATCGCGATGATTGTCGAAGTGACTCTTTCGAACGCGGGTGACGCTTCTCTGACCGGAACACTTCGTTTGGGCGTCATGGAAGGCTGGAAGGTCGAGCCCTCCATGGCCGACTTCCGCGCGCCCGCACGGCAAAGCGCAGAGTTGCACTTTCAAGTAACGGCCGCTTCGAAACTTTACAACGCCGATTACCCGATTCATGCCTATGCCGAATTTGATCACGAGGGCCGGCACTACACGGCGCACCCGATCCTCATCATGGAAGGCAGGCTAGCCAATCCACCGAGGGGCGAACTGCCGGTGGAGTGGAAACCCGTTCCTGTACCGGCAAACGCGGCCCTCGGCCTTCAGCGGCTTCCGGTTCATCGCGAAGTGAGCACATGCGCAAGTATGGGAACTCGCGTCGCGGCGGACGACATGTTCCAGTCGGCACCCGCCGTTGCCTTTGACCGGAGCGTGCGACGCGGCGAATTGCGCCATGCGATTGCCATGCAACTGGGAAAGCGAGGTCCGTCTTTTCGCGAAAGGATCGACGGAACCAAAATCGAATACCCGCTGGCCCTTCCTGATACTAAGCCGCTCCGGCTTGCGTTCGGGACTGCCATCGGAGATTCCGGTACTGCCATCTTCCGCGTGGTCGTTGCGCCTTTTGACAGCCCGGGTGCCGGCGACACGCTCTTCGAGCATACGGTTGACACATGTTCGTGGCATTCCGAGGAAGTCGATCTCGACCGCTTTGCCGGCCAGAGCATTCTCCTGCAACTTGAGACGCGGAGCGAGGCGAACACCGAGGCGCTCTGGTCGGAGCCTACACTGATTTCCGGGCTCCCCCAGAAGCCGTCGTCTTTTCCACCTGAATCTGAGGCTGGAGCCCGCCTGCTCGGCAGTACTTCCGAAGGTTACGAAATCCGTTTGTGGCCCGGCCGGCGTGGACTGCTGGATGCGACATTTGCACTCGGCAGTGGTCCAAAACAACTGTTCTTTCACGGATTTCACGTGCGGGTTATCGACGATGACGTGGACGCCTGGAACTCCGCGAGCCAATTGATCGAACTCCGCGACGAGAGCACGAGCGGCCGCTATCGGGTGCGCCATCGGTTCCGAACGTGGGCGGGCGATTACGATTTGCTCGGTGAAGCATCAGTGTCAGGCCCGGCTTTGCGGACGCGGTTCTGGCTTGAAAACACACCGGCAGCGAAACCGTGGCTGGATTTTCACATCGATCAGGCGAGCCTCGGCCAATGGAGCAGCCCTCCCACTCGTGTATACCTGGGGCCTGGAAACGTAATCGTAAAGCCGTCAGCATTCACACTCGGATTCGACGGGCATCATTTGGCAACATCCTTTGCCGGATTCGATTTCGAGAACGGTGCCTCGATCCTCCAAGCCACTGACGTGCCGCCGCTCGCGATCGAGGTTGACCCCACCTTGCACATATGCTCACTTTCGGCCGCGCAGTCTCAAACCATATCGATAATTCCGGCGCGGACAGTTTGGGAACCGGCCATCAAGCAGTGGCCGGAGATGAACGGCATGCGACCAGCGGAAGGCGTTTCCAAGCTCGCGGGCCGCTTCGTGTTCGACCTCTGGAGTTTTGAGAGCGGTTTTCACAAGGCTGAGGAAGCCCTCCAACGCGCGTTTCGTTACGGCCTGACGGATTCCGCGGTTGTCTGGCACAACTGGCAGCGGTGGGGCTACGACTACCGGCTCCCCGACGTCTATCCGCCAAATCCGGAAGGCGGCACCCTCGACGAATTCGTCAAACTGGTCGAACTATGCCGCCGAAACAAGGTTTTATTCGCACCGCACGATAATTACATCGATTTCTATCCGGATGCGGATGGCTTTAGCTATGAAAAAATTGCTTTCGAGCGCAATGGGGAACCGAAAAAGGCGTGGTTTCGCGCGGAGTTCAAAGCCCAATCGTATCGTTTTCGCCCCGACCAGTTGACACCCTTCGTCGAACGCAACCTAAGCCTTATCCGTGACAACCTGCATCCCACAGCCTACTTCATCGACGTCTGGTCGTCCATGGCGCCCTACGACTACTGGATGCCCGATGGCCGATATGTCAGTGGCCTGGCCACAAGAGACACATGGCGCGAAACATTCGCTTGGATTCGCAATTTTCTTGGCGATGATGCGCCCCAGATTTCCGAGGCCGGACACGACCAGTTGATTGGCTGGCTGGACGGTGCACAGGCGCAGCACCTGCGCGTGGATGCGGCGAGCACTGCCGGTTTCACCTGGAAGATACCGTGTGCTGACGCGGAGCGCGTGCCATGGTTCGACGCCGCGCATCACGACCGCTTCGTCCTTCACGGTGCCGGTTACCCGGACCGCTACGCCGCTGGACTCGACGAGGCGGCGCACGGTATTTATAGCAACGACTACATCACCACCGAGGTCCTGAGCGGTCATCCCGCGATGGTTGCGGACGCATTCAGCCGCAATGTGGTTCGAAAGTACTGGCTTCTGCATGATCTCATGCGCGCGCTCGCGTTGCGGAGGATGGAAGCATTCGAGTTCGATGGCGACATTCATCGACAACACGTGATATGGGCGGGAGGCGCGGAGGTATGGGTCAATCGAGGAGAAACGGATTGGGCGGTTGCCGGACATACACTCCCGCAGTACGGATTCTATGCGCATATCCGCGATGCTCTTGGGGCGGTTGAAGCCGCCATAGAGCGCCGCGAGGGGAAGGTGATCGAATGGGCGAGTTCACCCTCCGCTATTTACCGCGACGGATTCCGCTTGACTCGGGATGGCATGCTGACTCCGTTGCCTGAGAGCGGCACGTTTACGGCTCGTCTCGATCTGACAACCCTGCCGTGGGCGACGAATCATCCGCGCGAAGCTGAGGCGCTCGATGAAGATGGAAACTCGATTCGCCGGATTCCGCTGAAGTCGCAGGATGGATCGGCAGTCCTCGAATGCGAGCCGCCAGCATTCGCCTATCACCTACGATAGCGGCTCTCCGCGAAGTCGGCTGGGTGGACAATGTGAGTATGTCTTTCTTCCGGGGATGGTCCATCGGCGCCATCAGCATCCTCGTTGGTTGCGTTCTCTTGGGTCGACCGTCTTCGATCGTGGCGCAGCCCGGCGACACGGCCGAAAAATGGCAGCGGGCAAATGAGTTGATGCAGGCCGGGAAACCGGCTGAGGCCATTTCGCTTTATCGCGAACTCGCGGCGGCGTCTCCGCGAGACCCGTCATTCGGAGTCAATCTAGCCATCGCTCAGTACAAAGCCCACCTTTACCGCGATGCAATCAAAGAGTGCGATGCGGTGCTGAAGCTCCAGCCGAAGCTTTTTTCGGCGTGGTTGTTTTTGGGGGCAAGCGAACTCGAGCTGGGCGATTCCGCGAGTGCTGCAACAGCGCTGCAAAAAGCGTTGGATCTACGTCCCGAAGATCCGAATGCAGGCATGATGCTGGCGGATGCGATGCTGGCTCAAGAGCGGTATGCGGAAGCTGCCGCCCGGTACGAACAGATCGGACGCGTGATGCTCGACAACCCGCGCGTTCTCCTCGGATTGGACCGGTCCTATGAAGCGCTAGCCATCGCGGCGTACGACCGGCTGCAAAGCGCCGCCCCGCACTCGGCGGAATTTCTGGCCCTCAACGGCGACTTTGAAGTAGCACGCAAGCAGTTTGCGCGTGCGCTGCAACAATACCGGCAAGCCCTCGCTGCCCGCCCCTCGTTCCCGGGGGTGCACGAATCTGTGGCTCTGATCTATGAGAAGACGGACCATCCTGACTGGGCGATGGCGGAAAGACAGAAGCAGGTCGCTGCGCTCGCGTGCTCGAGTCCCTCGCCGGAATGCGAATTCGCCGCTGGACGATTGCGTGAAATTGCGACGGCCTCTGCGTCAACGCCTAACGAGATCTACTGGCAGGCGCGAGTGTTCCTGAGCCTGGCACAGCAGGCCTATGCGCGATTACAGGAGCTTCCGCCTTCACGGGAGAGGTTTGAGGCCGCGGCGCAGGTGGATGAGAGAAGTGGGCAATGGCCGGAAGCGGCCGCTGCATGGAGAGAGGCGCTGAAACTCGCCCCCGAAAACACCCAGATTGCGCAGAAACTGGCGCTCGCTTCGTGCCGCAACAACGATTGCGCTTCCGTGCTACCGGTGCTCAGAGACGCGATAACGCGGGAGCCGTCGTCGGCACGAATCAACTTCCTGTATGGTGTGGCGCTTGGCGGTACGCGGGACGCGCGGCGGGCCGTCCCGTATCTCGAGGCAGCGGTGCGGCTTGACGGAAACCTTCTGGATGCGCGAGCCGCGCTCGGCGAAGCGTATCTCGAAGCCGGGGAAGCGGAACGGGCGATCCCGCAACTCGAACGAGCGATCGCGGACGATGCCGACGGCAGCCGCCATTACCAGTTGGCACGCGCGTGTCAATCTGCCGGAAAGCCGGAACGATCGGCAGCGGTGCTGCGCGAGTACCGTGAGATTCTCAAGCGCCGCGAGGCAACGAAAGAGGATGACGATCGCATCACGCCGCCATGACGCGCGCAGCCCTGCGCATCATTCCTTTGGCTCACGAACCGTGACCGTCTGATTTGTGCGGACTTTCTCGACCTTCTGCTTGATTCCGCTCGGCCAGAAGATATCGAGACTGACCTCCGTGGCCTTGCCGGTACCGAAGTGAACCGGTGTGTGGCTGGAAGAAGCATACCCGCTGTTTGCCGTCATTTGATTCCACTGGTTTCCAACGCGCAGGCGCGCACCGATGCCGTCGCGATTACTTTTCGTGCCCACAAGATTCACGTCAAGCCAGGTGTTGTCCACTGGACTCACGTTCTCCCAAAGCTCGGCGCGACCGCCGATCAGACTCACCACCACGTCAACTTTGCCATCGTTATTGAAGTCGGCGAATGCTGCACCCCGGTGGACGCCCGGCGCCTGGAAATCTGCTCCAGCATCCGCGGAATAGTCCCGGAACGTACCGTCGCCCGCGTTGGCGAACACCGCATTCGGCAAGCGGTACTTAGCGGCCTCAAAAGCTTCCACCGTGTCGTTGACGTGGGCGCAGGAAACGAACAGGTCTTTCCATCCATCATTGTTGAAATCGAAGAGCGCGGGACTCCAACCGCTACGCTCGTTGCTGAGCGGTCCGATGCGGCTCTTGTAGCTCACATCTCGAAAGCCTCGTTTGCCTTCGTTGTGGAACAAAGGGA
>Ga0335071_10001593_pt1 | contig 24410 bp, 18 predicted proteins | sample Lox_Sample_15_FD_206724 | JGI IMG/M metagenome (GOLD analysis project Ga0335071, IMG submission 206724) | Soil microbial communities from Loxahatchee National Wildlife Refuge, Florida, United States - Lox_Sample_1.5 | ecosystem: Environmental > Terrestrial > Soil > Wetlands | place: USA... | reverse complement strand
CAGCAGGTCGACTTCTCATGCAAGGTAGCCATGCACGAGAATACAGCAGAGAAAACAGACTTAACTCACTCATCCGCAACCACTAGCCGCGCTCACTTTCAACGGCATTTCCGCCACGCTTGCAGCATAGAACATATCACGTGGCCCGCCAGTTGCTGTCCTAACTTCTTTATTATCAATTCTCTATTAACACTTACCGCCCGAACCCCTCCTATGCTCCCCCTGCAGCTATCCCCGTCGCGTCCGAAGTCACAACCCGAGGAACCCAGCCATGAATGATGCGGACTACCTGTTCAGCCTCTTGTGAAGCTATTTCGCCCCTTTCCTCGCGAGGAACGACGCCGGCTTCTTGCTTAGTTCCTTGTCAGGAAACAGACGACGTTCCTTCGCAAGGTCATTGCCGAGTCACTTTCCACTATCCCGCCCGAGTTCCTTCCCAGGTTACTCTGCAAGTTACGTTGAGACCAGCGTGCTGAGCTTCTTGGAGAGCCGCGACGCGCGCCGCGGCCCGAATCAAGCGGTGAAGATACCGCCGGCTGCGACCTTAGCCGACTGGCCGGTTACTACCGGAGGACGATTGCCTTGCTTGAGACCGATTCCCCTCCGGCCGTCAGGCGGTAGAAATACGTGCCGTCCGCAACGCGTCTGCCGCTGTTGTCCGTCCGGTCCCAGGTGACGGTCAGCTCGCATGGTGCGACCTTACCCTTCACGAGGGTCTTCACCAGCGAGCCAGCCGCATCGTACACCGCCAGTTCTGCTTCTGCCTGCCGGCTCACGTAGTAGCTAATGCTCGCGTGGTCTCGGACCAGGCTGGGCCTTGCCCTGTACAAGACGCACGACGGCCCTGAAGCTCGGCTCCCGACGCCGGCAGTGAGTGAATCAAAGACCATCAGTCCGTAGTATCGAGGATTCGGCCACCGCGAGCCGGTCAACGTCTGCGGCCACCAGCCGACGTAGGTCCGGCCACTGTCCACGGCAGCGTATTGGAAGCAGCCGGCGGTGTCTCCCTGGCCGATATTGAGCTGCCACTTTGACATGCCGATTGGAATCTCGGCCTCGAATTGGAGATGGCCGCTGGCAAGCGAACTCGCGCTCGACGAGCCCGGTACTACAACCAGCGACCCGGTGTCTCTACCGGTCGTGTCAAGCAGCGCTTCGTACAGGACTGCGCCCGTGTCTACGTCGACCCAATGGTCGCCTTCGCTTGAGTCGGCTGGCCACGTACCGCTGCGGTCCTCGTCGACGTACAGGCCGAACTGGTCTCCATTTACGCGGGTCGTTCGATACGGGCAGTCCACCGCCAGGTAGACGAAACTCGAATCGTAAAGGAAGTAGGCTATGCACGAACCCTCGGGTTGCGGACTGCCACCGCGACCGGCGACGTCGCTTATGTCATACATCGTCGAGGCCGTCCACTCGCCTGTGGCGATGTTGCCGTCAATCGTCGGAGTGGTAGATCCGACGCCGTGAACATGAATAGTGTCGGCAAATACTGCTCCCGAGACTAGGGTCGTGCCGACTACGGTGTCGTCGTGCGCGTTCTCGTCGCCACCGAGAGCGGTGAACATCGTCACTCCGTATCGGGCTCCTGCCGGGCCCGCGTTCCATTCCGGCGAGAAGCTGACCGTGTCGTCCTCACCTGGCTCGAGCGGACCCGGGACGGAGGTGCTTGCCGTATAGACCCGGATTGCGCCGGAGTCAATCCAGCATGTCACCGGGATGCCGGATTCAGCATTCCTCCCGTAATTCCTGACGCTTGCCTTCGGGGTCACTGCCCCGGGATTGACTCCACCCGGCGGCGCAACTATGGCAGCAACGCCGACATCGTGCGCCGGAATGTTGAACTTGAAGCACCAGATTGCGTCCTGCCCGGACGTGACTTGGTCCACTGCCAGGAGCATTGTGTCTTCCCACATCTCGCAGCCGCCGCCCAGGTCCCAGCCGGCCGGGTTGAAGCTGTCCACCCAGGCGTAGCTCGGGTCCATCTTGTATATCGGGCTGGAGCCGGCGGTGCCGGCCTGAGTTACCCAGAAGCAGTTCTGCAGGCGGCTCCACGCGATGCCGTATGAAGACATCATTTCGCCTGCGCCCCTGACCGCGTGGCCGTTGGCGCCGGTGATTGAGAACTTGGTCATCGAGCTGCTGTCGAAGTCGCAGGTCCAGCATGAATCCTGGGCCGGGTCGTAGCCAAAGCCGCGGGCCGTGCCGCTGTAGCCGGAAACCGTGTACGTGTGCTTCGGCACCTTCGTCGTCGCGTCGTAGACGTGGAACTTCTGATTGTCGAACCCGGCGAAGACTTCGTTGGTTGATGCCTTCCACGCCATGTCGCGGATGCCCCAGCCGGACGGGCCGCCGGTCTGTGGAAAGCTGTCTATGAGCGGACGCGATGGGTCCTTGATGTTGTAGATGTAGATCTTGAGCTCGCTTTGCCCGGCCGAAACCCACATGAGGGTGTCCTGAACAGGAGTTACGCCGCAGGTGTAGACCGTACTGACGGGTCGGGTCCATGCCGTCTCCGGCGTGCCGTCCTTGGTCGCGAAGCGTCCCTTCGGTCTTCCGCGCATTGCCTGCGGGTTGAAGTCATTGACGACCGTGTTCGCTACCGGCGTGCTGGCCGGACCGAACCCCGGCGCCAGGTTCAGTACAAGCAATAGTATCACCATGGCCAGTTCCACTCTAGCTCAGGATGTTTGCATGTCAAGCAGCATTGGCGCCGGTATCCCGCCCGCGTTGACTTAGTCCCTCCGCCTGCTACAATCCCCGGGAGCCCAATCGATGCGTCTGACTTCCCTCGATGGCGGAAAGTCGGGGCGGGCCGGGCCGACTGTTTCCTAAGCACAGGACTGGAGCAACTGAATGGTACTCGTATTCTGCGAACAGCGTGAAGGCAAGCTGAAGAAGGTCGCGTTCGAAGACCTCTGTGTCGGCTATGCGATCGCCGAGAAGCGCGGCGGTGATTTGGCCGCGGTGATAGTCGGTTCCGGCATCAAAGGCCTTGCCGACGAAGTCGTGAAGTTCGGCGTGAACAAGGTCATCACCGTCGATTCCCCGTCGCTTCAGTTCTACACACCGGACGGATACGCCGGCGCCATCGAGAAGCTGTGCCGCGAGCACAAGCCTCACACTGTAGTGCTGTCATCAACGGTCATGGGCAAGGACCTGAGCGCCGCGCTTGCCGCCCGCCTCGAGACGGCCATCATCCCGGATTGCACCGCGCTGGAGTTCGATGAGGCGGGCAACCCCATCCTGACCCGGCCGGTCTATGCCGGGAAGGCAATCACGCGAGTCAAAGCACCTTCGGCCAACCCGCTCGTCATAACCATGCGCCCTCGGGCCTATGGTGCTCAGCCCGAGAATGACAAAGGTGCCCAGATCGTCGCAAGCGACGCCGCCCCGGCCGAGCTCCGTACCAAGGTCGCCGAAATCGTGAAGGCGGTAATCAAGACCGTTGAGCTGACCGAGGCTGATATCATCATCTCCGGCGGCCGCGGTATGAAGGGCCCTGAGAACTACGTCATGCTCGAAGAACTGGCCGGAGTAGTCAACGCCGCTGTCGGAGCGTCGCGGGCCGCAGTCGATGCCGGCTGGCGCGACCACCAGTTCCAAGTCGGTCAGACCGGCAAGGTCGTCGCGCCTTCGCTCTACATCGCCTGCGGTATCTCAGGCGCTATCCAGCATCTTGTCGGTATGATCAACTCCAAGACCATCGTTGCCATCAACAAGGACTCGGAAGCCAACATATTCAAGGTGGCTGACTACGGCATCGTCGGCGACCTGTTCAAGATAGTTCCGATGCTGACCGAAGAGTTCAAGAAACAGAAGGCTGCGTAGCGTCCTCACAGGTCGTGTTGATCCCATAGCTCCTATCTCCAACCATGCCCAACACCAAACAGACTGAAATTGAGGACGTGCTCGAAGTCCTCGAACGCATCCTCGACATTTCCGAGCCGCCGGTAGCCCGCTGCCGACTCCTCTCCTCCGGCTTCGGCCCGTCCCATACGCTCAAGACCGAAGCGGAGCTGACCGGTACCCGCGCATGTCTCGGCTGCGGCAACTGCGTGGATATCTGCTCGCTCCTCGCTCGCGAGCCCGCGCGCCTGCAGAAGACCGCCCAGCGCACCTCGCTGGCGCTGGAGACCATGGTCGGCACTGACTGCGACCGCTGCTATGCCTGCGTCATGTCGTGTCCGCAGGTGGATACCAGCATCAAGCACTACATCGTGAAGACCCGCACGGTCGAGCAGATGAAGCACCTGTTGGAACGGCTCGGGCCGACCGACGACTATTATCTGGACGCTTTCCTTGAGGAGGCCGCGAATGGCTGATACCAATCTTGTTGACATTTACATCATGGGCGAGCGGCACCGCGTGCCCGACTCGTTGACGATTCTGCAGGCCTTCGAATATGCCGGGTACAAACTGGTCCGCGGCGTCGGTTGCCGGGGCGGGTTCTGCGGCGCGTGCGCGACGGTGTACCGGATGCCCGGCGACTACCACCTGAAGTTCGCCTTGGCCTGCCAGACCAAAGTCGAGCCCGACATGCAGCTCGCCATGATTCCTTTCTACCCGGCCAACCGCTCCCGCTACCGCCTGTCCGAACTCAAGGGCGAGGCGAAGGAAGTTCTCGACCTCTACCCCGAGATGCTTCGCTGCTACGGGTGCAACACCTGCACCAAGTCCTGCCCGCAGGACATCGACGTGCTCGGCTATGTTTCCGCGATTGTACGCGGCGACCTTGCCGCGGCTGCCGACATCTCATTCGACTGCATCATGTGCGGCCTTTGCGTCTCTCGCTGCCCGGCCGAGCTGGTCAAGCACAACGCGGCCCTGCTCTGCCGCCGCATCTACGGCCGCAACCTTGCCCCCAAATCCGAACACCTTGCCCGCCGCTGCGAGGAGATAAAGGCCGGCAAGTTCAATGCCGACCTCGCAGCAGCCAAGAAGCAGTCCAAGGATGAACTCAAGAAGCGCTACGCCGAGCGCGACATCGAGCCGGGAGAGTGACATGAGGAATAGGAAAACCCAGACGTCAGAATTCAGAACCCAGAGTTCAGAGTTGGGAGCCGGATTCCGAAGAATTCTGAATTCTGGTTTCTGGTTTCTGAATTCTGGACTCGTCCGGTCGGAGGGAAGATGAGCTATCCTTCGACCATGCAGGATTCACTGAACCGGCTCGTCGCCGGCCGCGAGAAGCGCATGACTGAGACCTTCCCCCGCGCCACGGCCGAGGCCAAGGAAGCGCTGCTCAAGGGCTTTCACCCCGACTACCGGGCCGAGACTTTCGCGACCCTCCACATCGGCCCGAATGCGGGTGACCGCACCCCGCGCGAACTGGCGCAACTACTTGAGGCCGACTCCACGCTGCCGGAAGTCCCCGGTCCTCAGTCCCCGGTCCCCGGTCTTTCTCTGGACAAGCCCGACTATGACTGCGACGTGCTCATCGTCGGCGGCGGCGGTGCGGGCTGCTCCGCAGCAATCATGGCCGACAACGCCGGCGCCAAAGTGATGATCGCGACCAAGCTCCGTCTCGGCGATGCCAACACCATGATGGCGCAGGGTGGTATCCAGGCCGCAGACAAGGATGTTGATTCACCAGCCATTCACTACCTCGACGTCATGGGCGGCGGCCACTTTGCCAATACGCCCGACCTGGTGGAGGCGCTAGTATCCGATGCGCCCGAGTCCATCGGCTGGCTCGAAGACCTCGGCGCGATGTTCGACAAGAACCCGGATGGCTCGATGAAGACCATCCATGGTGGCGGGACTTCGCGCCGCCGCATGCACACCGCGCGCGACTATACGGGCGCCGAAATCATGCGCACCCTGCGCGACGAGGTCCGTAGCCGCAACGACATCACGCTGCTCGAGTTCTCGCCCGCGGTCGAACTCCTGACTGACGCCAGGGACGCGGTGACCGGCGCGGTGCTGCAGAACCTCAACCTGAACCGCTACTCGGTCGTCCGGGCCAAGGTCGTCATCATTGCTACCGGCGGCAGCGGCAGACTCCACTACCAGGGCTTCCCGACCTCCAATCACTACGGAGCGACCGGCGACGGACTCGTCCTCGCCTACCGCGCGGGAGCGCACCTCGCATTCATCGATACGATGCAGTACCATCCGACCGGCGCCGCCTATCCGCAACAGATACTCGGCCTGCTAGTGACCGAGAAGGTCCGCAGCATCGGCGCGCAACTGGTCAACTCCGATGGCAACCAGTTCATCTTCCCGCTCGAGACACGAGACGTGGTCGCGTCCGCCATCATCCGCGAGTGCAGCATCGGCAAATGCCTCACCACACCGACTGCGGTGCAGGCCGTCTGGCTCGACACGCCGATGATAGAAATCCGGCGCGGGCCCGGCACGGTCAAACGCGAGCTGCCGGCCATGGTCCGTCAGTTCGGCAGACACGGCATCGACATCGCCAAAGAACCGATGCTCGTCTACCCTACGCTCCACTACCAGAACGGCGGAGTCGAGATTACGGCAGACTGCGCGACCAACGTGCCGGACCTGCTGGTCGCCGGCGAAGCCTCGGGTGGAGTCCACGGTCGTAACAGATTGATGGGAAACTCCTTACTGGATGTAGTGGTATTCGGTCGCAGGGCCGGCAGCGCCGCGGCCAAACTCGCCAAGGAACGCACCGGTGACCTGCAACTCGGTCTCACGCATCTCGAACGCTGGCGGGAGGAGATGAAGGCCAAAAGCCTGGGCTCCGACATCAAGTCTCCCCTCCTCCTCCCCGACTACACCCGCAAATCCTGATGTCTTACATTGGAATCCTCGAATCCTCGACCCCTCGATTCCTTTTCTAACATGGACTTCACCTTCGGCGAAGATGCAGACATGGTCCGCCAGACCGCGCACGAGTTCGTGAGGCGCGACCTGCTCCCGCAGGAACCCAAGTTCCTCAATGCCAAAGACCCGGCCGAGCGTGCGGCCATCGTCGAGACGGCAACTGGGAGCCTCAAAGAGATGGGACTCTATAGCGCGGGTGTACCCGAGGCGTTTGGTGGCGGCGGGCTCGGAGTGGTTGAGACCTGCCTGATTGCCGACGAACTCGGCCAGACCATCATTCCGGTCGAGTGGGGCGAGCTCACGCCAATCCTGTGTGAGTGTTCAGACGCACAGAAGCCGAACTACCTCGCGCCGGTGGTTGAGGGCTCCAAGACGTATACGGTGGCCTTTGATGAGCCGGTGCCCTTCAGCGACCCCAGCAAGATGGCCACGACCGCGACCCAGTCCGAGTCCGGGTGGACCATGAACGGCGCAAAGGTCCTGGCGAAGTCCAAGGCGGACTTCCACCTGGTCTTCGCTTCCGCGACGGGACCGATCGGTCCTATCGGTCCGATCTGTCTGATTCTTGACCCCGGCGCGACGGGAACTACGCTCTCCGGCAACCTGCTCACCCTCACCAACTGTGCCGTGCCTGCTGACCACGTTCTCGGCACTCCGGGCAAGGCCCTCAGCCTTGGCCGCAAATGGTTCCCGCTCACCCGGATCATCCGCGCCGCGGCGATACTCGGCACGTGCGACCGACTGCTCGAAGTGAGCGCCCAGTACGCCCACGATTGGACTTCGATGGGAACGCACATCTCCGAGCGCAAGACAATCCAGCAGGCGCTCGGCGACATGGCCGGCGATATCGAAGCCCTGCGATGGCTGGTCTATCACACTGCGTGGCTGACAGCCGAAGGCAAGAAGATCGAATACGACTCGATGCTGGTGAAGCTCCAGGCCCACAAAGTCCTGACCGAAACGGTCAACCGCTCGGTGCGTATCCACGGCGGCACCATCCCGCCCATCCTCGAATGGTTGCGGAAGAACGCGGCATCATCCGACGCCGACGACAGCCTCCGCTTCGCCGTCGCCCGCGAAACCATCTCCCGCCTCCAGCCGTAGCCCGGCCCAGTCCGGAGTCAATTCCGTCCGCAAATCTTGTGGATGATGCGGACATTGGGATTATCAGCGCCGTCGTCTGCGACTGGAAGCCGCTGAGTGCTGACTCTAACTCGTGCTCCGCGCGAATACCGCTGCGGCCGCGGTGATGGTCCTCGCGGTTCCGGGTGTGACAGTGCATGCACCACATGTGCCTGGTGACCGCAGCCTTCGCAAGATGGGCGTGTTGACATCCCGACCCGTTGCTCCATAATTCCCCGGACCGTCTTTCGTCGACGTCTGACGTAGACGGCACAACGCCGTCAGGCCGGTTTATTCAACGCCCGGATGACCGAGGAGGACTAATCCGTCGTTTGCTGCCCGTATTCGCAGCCTTGGGTTTGCTGTCCACCGGCTGCGTGGTAGCCCCCATCGCGTACCAAGACGGCCTGTCGGCCACCACGCCTGCACCTGGCTTCGCCGCCGCACGCCTGGAGTACAATCGTTGGTACTGGCGTCACGATAGCATCGACGAAGCGCCGGAGTACTATCTCACCGGTGGCCTGCGCTTCGGGCAGGAATGGCGTCAGTTCAGTTTTGAACAGGGACTTACTGCCATCTACTATCCCGAAGTACTTCTCCCCTGCATCGAAGGCGGCATCGGGCTGCGCGATCCGGCCGTGACCCTGCGCGCCCTCTGGACTCCGGTTGCAGTAGGCGGCCGCATCAGCTTCAACCCCAAGCTCTGGTGGCAGTTCTCCGGCCTCATAGGCACGCCGAGGAAGATACGGGGATTCGGAGTATCCTACGGCGCGCGAACGAGCAAAGTCGGGATCGGCCCGGTGGCCGTGCTCGACTACACGATAGCCGGCATCACAGCACGGCTGGAGGCGTCGATGACCTTTCCTCCGGCCTGGGTAGACAGCAATGTGCGGGGCAAGGTCTTGACTGCGGGGTTGAGTGTCGAGCCAACCAAGGCACTCCACTCTAAGTGACGAACCTCCGGCCGCCGGGTTGATTCGCGTCTGAGTTCCAGCGCCCGTACTATCGTTTCTTGACTTCGCAACCGCCCTGCCGACAATCAATGGTGCGCGGAATAGCACTTGGTTTTCTTTTGCTCGCCGGCTGCTGCGGCTACTCGACCCATTCTCTGCTGCCGTCGCATCTGAAGACGGTGGCAGTGCCGCCGGCGACGAATACCACAACGCAACCCGGCCTGGATCAGGCGGTTACCGACTCACTAACGGCGGCGTTCACGACGGACCGTGCGCTGCATGTGACCAACACCGAGGCCGCCGACCTGGTTGTCAATGTGACCGTGTCGAACTACGCCCGCAATGCGTCGTCCTACACCGGTGACCAGGCCGTATCCGCATATCAACTCAGCCTGGGTGCGCAGGTCGTAGCGCGTGACCAAACCCGGGATGAAGATTTCTACTCTGGCAACGTCTCGGTTCAGGTGACCTACGACCCGAACACCAAGACCGAGGAACAGGCAGCGGCCGAGGCAGTCAAGAAGCTGGCTTCTGAAATCGTCCGTCAGGTTGAGATCGCGTGGTAGTTGAGCTTCTGGTAGACAAGCTCGTCCAGGGCGGCGACGGCCTGGCCACGCACGACGGCATGAAGGTATTCGTGCCGCTTTCGGCCCCGCAGGAACGCGTGCGAGCGCGCATCGTCATCCAGAAGCGCGACTACGCCGTGGCCGAAATCGACGAAATCCTCGAACCCTCCCCGCTGCGCGTCTCGGCGGCCTGTCCACACTACGGCATCTGCGGCGGTTGCCAGCTTCAGCACATAAACTACGATGGGCAGCTTGTAGTCAAGAGGCTGTATGTCAACGAGGCGCTCCAGCGTATCGGTAAGGTGTTTGTGCCGGTCCGCCACGTGACTACCGAGTCCAAACCATGGCGCTACCGCAACAAGATCCAGTACCCGGCCGGCACGGCCGGCAACGGCCTGGCCATCGGATTCTACCGGCGCGGTACCCACAACCTACTGGACGTCCCCGCATGTCTGCTGCACCCGGAGGAGTTCGACCTGCTCCGCGAGGCGATTCGTGACATCCTCTCCACGGCCGGAGAGACCGGATACGATGAATCTCGCCACGACGGCAACGTCCGCCACGTCGTGCTGCGCGAGGGGACGCGGGACGGCGGACTATTGGCGGTCATCGTTACCCGTACGCCCCAGTTCGACAAGCGCTCAGCCGAGCTGATAGCCGAACAACCCGGGGTCATCGGTGTGGCGCATTGCGTCGTCCCGTCGCGCACGAACCGCATAATGGGACCTCAAGTCAAAGTGCTCGCCGGCCGCGGGCACGTCTATCAAACGGTGCTCGGCAAAACATTCCGGGTGGCGGCTCCGTCGTTCTTTCAGGTAAACGTCCCGCAGGCCGAGGAACTGTGCCGCAAGATACTAAAGCACGTCGCTCCCCTGGGCGATGAGGTGCTGCTCGACCTGTACAGCGGCGTCGGCATGATATCATTGCTCATGGCGCCTTTCGTTCAGCAAGTCACTGCCGTGGAATCGGATGCCACTGCCGTCGAGGATGCCAGGGTGAACGCGCAGGAACAGGACGTGCGCAACGTGGAGTTCATCTGCGATGACGTGAACCGGGCGGTAAACCGCGTCGCATCCGCCGACATCGTTATCCTCGACCCGCCGCGTAAGGGCTGTCCGGCCGACACTCTGCGCCGAATCGCCACGCTGCGGCCCAGACGCATCATCTACGTTTCCTGCAACCCTGCCACGCTGGCTCGCGACCTTGCCACGCTCGAACAGTCCGGGTACGTCACCCATGAAGTCGAACCGGTCGACATGTTCCCGCAGACTTTTCACGTCGAGGTGATTGCGCGACTCGGTCCGCTCGGGTCAGCCGCCGAGTGAAGCTAACCGGCCTGACAATAACAGATGCCCAGGCCGCGCCGAGGCCGGCGACGGTCGCATTCGATACGAGAATCAGGGACATCAGCAATCGCCAATCGCCAATCGCCAATCGCCAATCGCCAACCGGCGTCATCCTGCCCGGCCTGATTGACTCACACACGCATCCAATGGAAGCCGGCCTTCAGAAGGTATTCGCCGATCTCAGCGGGGCGGACTCGGTCGAAGACGTACAAGCGCGCCTGCGCGACCGGCGCAATGCGGCTCTCGAACACGGCATGATGCTGGGGTTTGGCCTCGAACCCGACCGGCTGTGCGAGCACCGCTACCCGGACCGGGGCGAACTGGACGGGGTGATCTCCGAATTCCCGGTGTTCGTCTACCGTGTCGATGGCCACTCGGCCGTCACCAATACCGCCGGGCTGCAGTTGCTCCGGGACAAGGAGCCAGGGACCAGGGTCCAGGGATCAGGGCCCCGACCCCAGAACCCCGATCCCCATCTCCAGGGCATGGAGACGGACTGCAACGGTCGTCCAACCGGAGTGCTGCGCGGAGACGCCTACGAGAAGGCCTCCCGGGTATTCAAACACAGACTGTCACCGGTAACGGTTTGCGAGGCGCTCCGGCTAGCCGGCTTGGAGGCCGCGGCCGCAGGCGTCACCACAGTTGGCGCCTTAGTCGGTGTCGATGACACTACCGACGATGAATGGCGCGTGCTCCTCGATGGTCTCGCCGCGTCCGCAGTCAATGCGGTTCCCTATCTTCAGACCTGGGATCTCGAAGTCCCGCGCCGGTTTGGACTCAGGCAGGCCGGCGGGTGCCTGCTGATTGACGGCTCATTCGGGTCGCGCACGGCCGCGCTGGGCCAGGACTACTCGGACGCGCCGGGCAACAACGGCGCCAGCTATGTCACCGATGAAAAGCTTCTATCGTTTCTCCGCGGAGCCGCGGATGCGGGTCTGCAGACGGCGGTGCACGCGATTGGCGACCGCGCAGTGGAACAGGTTGTCCGCAGCCACGAGCGACTCGCCGAGGGCCGAGGGACGAAGGACGATGGACGAATGACGTATTCTAACCCGTTCCGCCATCGGCTTGAGCATGCGGAACTGCTGAACGACTCGCTGATTTCCCGAATCGCGGAGCTCAAGCTCGTGCTTGGAGTTCAGCCTGCATTCGAGAGAGAATGGGGCGGGCCGCAGAGAATGTACTCGCAGCGGCTCGGAGAACGCTGGCGCAGCACGAATCCGTATCGTAGCCTGCTCGAATCAGGCGTACGTCTTGCCGGCGGGTCTGACTACCCGATTACGCCGATTGCCCCGGTTGCAGGAATCCGGGCCACTTTGGAGCGCCCGAATCCGAGCGAGATCGTTAAAGGGGAAGAAGCGCTGGCGATGTTCACGTCAGCCGCAGCCTTTGCGCTGAACCGGGAGAGGTCTTGCGGCAGCATCGAGCCGGGCAAAGACGCAGACATCACCGTGCTGACTTCAGATCCACGTATGACTGCCGACTGCCGTCTGGTGGCGACCTTCCGGGCCGGCGTGTGCACGTACAAAAACGAATCCTTGGCCGATTACTTGAAACTGGAGGATTGAAATGAGCAGAACGGAAGACACGAAGTTCGAAGGCCGCAGAAAGAAGCCGCTCGTCCGCACTTTCCTGCTGTTCGCAGTGGCACTCGCCGGGCTCAGCCTGATGACGTGCAACGCCCTGAAGACTATCCAGGTCACACTCGACATCAAAGGACAATCGACCGCCTACTTTACAGGCTTCTACGAGACGACGACGGACGGCCAGTCTGCGATAGCGGGTTCGCCGCCCAAGTCATACACATTCTCCGCCCGTCAGCAGCTGGACGTCGTCGCCGCCCAGATTGTGTATGCCGGCACCGGCGACCTGATAGCGAAACTGGTTTCCGGCGGCGTGACGCGCGATTCCGGCACCATCAATACGGTTGGCACCCTGGCGTTGCACTGGACGCCCTGACCGGACCAAAGACAAACCGCCGCGGGCAAATCCCGGCCCAACGGTGAAGAACCAGGAACTGGCCCGGAAGCTCGACCGCATCGCCGATGCGCTTGAGCTGAAAGGCGAGACTGGCTTCCGGGTCCTTGCCTACCGCAAAGCGGCACGCGCCCTGACCGACCTGGGTGCGGATATCGAAACACTGGATGCCGAAGGCAAGCTGGAGGAAGTGCCAGGCATCGGCACCGGTATCGCGAAGAAGATCCGCGAGTATCTGTCAACCGGTCGGATGCAGATGTACGACGAGGCAATCGCCGGCCTGCCGCCAGGTCTATTCGACATCCTGGACATCCAAGGAGTAGGCCCGAAGACCGTTAAGCAGGTATACGAGAGACTCGGCGTGACGACCCCGGCTGAGCTCAAGCAGGCGATCGAGAGCGGCCGGTTTGCCGAGCTTCCCGGGATGGGCGATAAGAAGGGCGAGAACATCCTTCAGAGCATGCGCACCGAAGAGCTGACCGGCGAACGTATGCTGCTGGACGAGGCGTTCGAACTGGCCGATTCAGTCGTGAACCACATGAAACAGTGCCGCGGTGTCCGTCACATTGCCTACGGCGGGTCGCTCCGGAGGGGCAGGGAAACGATCGGCGACATCGATATCCTCGCCACGGGCACGCCTTCGGACAGGATCATCAGGCACTTCACCGCGCACCCGCAAGTGCAGAAGGTGCTTGCGGCGGGTGACACCAAGGCATCGGCTCTGTTCGAGAGTCGCGGACGAGCAAGACAGGCAGACTTGCGGGTGCTGGCTGATGCCGAATACGGAGCCGCCCTGCAGTATTTCACCGGCTCAAAGGACCACAACGTCGAACTGCGTGCCCTTGCCCAGAAGCAGGGCCTGAAGCTGTCCGAATACGGCCTCTTTCGCGGCAGTAAACGAGTCGCGGGTAAGTCCGAAGCCGAGGTCTACGCCGCGCTCGGTCTCCCCTACATCGAACCGGAGTTGCGCGAGAACCGTGGCGAACTGCAGGCGGCAGTCGAAGGGTTACTTCCCACGCTGGTATCCGGGGACGACATCAAGGCGGACCTGCATATCCATACCTCCGCCTCCGACGGGTCAGCGGGCTTCGATGAGATGGTCGACGCTTGCAGGAAACGAGGCTACACTCACATCGCCATCACCGACCATTCCACGTCGGCCGGCTATGCCGGCGGCCTGAACCCGGATGCGCTGCAGCGTCACTGCGACCGCGTGGATGAGTTCAACTCGATGTCCCGAGGCCTCAAGGTGCTCAAGTCGTCCGAGGTGGATATCAGAACCGATGGCTCAATGGATTATCCGGACAACGTGCTGGCACGGCTGGACCTCGTAATCGGCTCGATTCACCAGGGTTTCAAGAAGGACGTCACCAAGCGGATGTGCGCGGCGCTGGCTCACCCGCTTGTGCACCTGATCGCGCACCCCACCGGAAGGATCATCGGCCGTCGCGAAGGCTACGAAGTCGATGTCGAACAGGTGATAGAATGTGCGGCAAAGCACCACAAGGTGCTGGAAATCAATGCTTTCTACGGACGCCTCGACCTGAATGACGCCTGGGCGCGCCGGGCGATGCAGGCCGGAGTCAAGCTTGCCGTCAACACGGACGCGCACGCTCCCGCCGACTTGGATTGGATGCGATACGGCGTGATAACGGCTCGCCGGGCCTGGCTGACCAGAAACGACGTCATCAACTGCCTCAGCTACGCCGGATTGACGAAGCTGCTCGGCGCGACCCGCGCCGGTCGAGCCGGCTAGCGAGTCTTGTCCGGGCTCATCTGCCCGGACATCTGCGTACTCCGCCCGGAACCCCAATCTTCCTGAATCTGTGGAATCTGTGGATGTCCCATCCTTGTCTGTCCGTCTCCTCGTCCATCGTCAATTCTGCATTCTGGTTTCTGGTTTCTGAATTCTGCTCTATCCGAATCCCGAATCTGCGCCATCTGCGTCATCTGCGGTTGATCCCCTTAGCGGTTCAGTTCCCTGTCTGGGTGCCCAGCGCCTGCTTCAGCCAGCGGCAGCCGGCAAGCACCTCGGTTGCGGGGCCGTTGCCGTGTTCACCGGGCGTCGTGAGAAGCTGTGTCTGGACGCCGTTGTCATTGAACAGCCGGTACATCGTCTCGTTGTCTGCCCGATTCCAATCCTGCTTCCGGGTCACGAGGTACGCAAGGTGTCCCTGCAACTCATCCCAGACCGCAAGCGGCACTGCCGCGGCGTGTGGACACACGGCGACAACGCCGCGCACAAGGTCGGGATGACGGAACATGGTAGCCAACGCCTGAACGCCCTGCCCGGAGTAACCGTAGACGAAGAGCCGGTTCGAGTCCACCGGGTAGCGTGTCAGCAGCTTGTGGATGGTGTGCACTATATCCACATCATTGGAATCGCCGCTCCGGTGGTTGCGCGTCGCATGGCAGGTTGCCTCGACCCAGCCCAGTGAATCGGCCACAAGCCGGAACGTGTCGAGGTCCTTCGGCACCGCTCCGTTGCAGTGGAGCACGAGCAGTGTCGGAACCCGGCCACCTGCCTTTGCCACCGAGGCCGGTACGTAGAAACAATCCGAGTCCGCGTCGCAGACGATGCCCTTGGGCAGGCCGCCCGCCAGCACGCTAGCGACAAGAGTAACCGCAAGCAAAAGCATCCTGGTCCTCATCCTCGCTCCTCTCTTTCCATGCCTCACTTGTCAACGCTTAGCACCAGCCCCAGCGCGGCGGTGCCGAATACAATATTGGGCAGCCACGCGCAAAGGGCGGCACTGATGACGTGCGACGTGCCGAACGCCCGGCTGGTCTGAATCGCCCCCCAGAAGAGAAACGAGAGCAGGAGCCCGAGGCCAAGCCCGAACATGACGCTTCTGCGCCGGAGGCGAACGGACAGGGGAAACCCGATCAGCACGACCACGAGCCCAATGAGCGAGTACGAGAACCGGTAATGGTACTCCACTTCCTCCGCGGCGACGTTCTCTCCGGCCCGCTTCATCCGGCCGATATAGCTGACCAGCGCGCGGGTCGACGTCTCCTCTACCGGCCTCGGAGTGCTGGCAAAGTCGGCCGGCGTTTCACGGATGACATCAAGCTTGAGACTGTCATGGTGGACCAGCGCCTCATTCCCGGCGGCGTCGAACGTCCGCTCCTCGACGTTCCGCCCATACCACGCATGGTCGCGCCAGACGGCCTCATCGACGTCGAAGCGCCGCCTCACCTTCCGGTCGGTCCCCAGTTCGCAGACGCTGAAGTCCTTCATCACGCCGTCCGACGACAACTGCCTGATGTAGAAAACCCGGCCCTCTTCGCCGACAAAGTAGAGGTTCTGCCGCCTCTGCACCTGTACCTGCGCCGACTGCCGGCGCTCAATCCTGAATCGGCGCAGATCGGACAGCCGCGCATTGAACGGGATCGTAATCAGCTCGTTGGCAACCAGGTAGATTACTACCGATGCCAGGCCCAGACCGATGGCCGGCGCGGACAACCGGAGAATCGAGACCCCGGCGCTCTCCAGTGCGTTCAGTTCCCGATTGCGCGTCAACTGGCCGTAGACCATGAATACCGCCAGCACCATGCTCACCGGGTAGAGCAGGCTTATCGCGGCCGGAAGGTCATAGAAGTAGTAAACGAGTATCAGCCACAGACCGGTCTTATGACCGGTGAAGTAGGTCAACTGCCCGAAGAGGTCAATCAGCAGGTAGATGGCCACCACGCTCCCGCACGCAATGATGGCGAACTTCACCAACTCCTTGAGCAGGTACCGGTCGATGACCTTCATGTCCCTAGTTCAAGGAATAGCCAATGACCAAGCGCCAACTACCAAGGGGTTGGGATTTGGGAACCGGGGGTCTTGGCTCTTGACTTTTGACCTTTGACTTGCGGCTCGGACGCGCACAAATGCCACCACCGGCGACGCAAGACTCGGGTTTGGTCCTAGACTCAATCTGTGTTCATCCGCGTTCATCTGTGGTTACGTCAGGTTCGGTTGCGGCCTCCGAGGCCGCGCTGTGTAATCTGCGAAATCTGTGGATGTCCGATCCTCGTCTGTCCGCCTCCTCGTCCCTCGTCAATTCTGCATTCTGGTCTCTGGTTTCTGAATTCTGCTCTATCCGAATCCTGAATCTGCGACATCTGCGTCATCTGCGGTTGTCTCTCCGAATTCGGAGTCCGAGCAATCTGTGTAATCTGCGAAATCTGTGGATGTCCCATCCCTGCCTGTCCGTCTCTTCGTCCATCCTCAATTCTGCATTCTGGTTTCTGGTTTCTGAATTCTGCTCTATCCGAACCCTGAATCTGCATCATCTGCGGTTACTTCGGGTCAGGCTGGTTGTCTCCTTAGCCACGGCCATCGGATACGAAGCCGGGTGATTCCCAGGAACCGGAGGATCGACCGCTCGTAGAAAGCGCGCAGGAACAGCTCGGTCACCGGCAGCACCAGGATGATGTTCGGCAGCCACATCCCGACAAACGGCGACAGCTTGCCCGACTCGGCGCCGTTCTCCCCGGCCAGCAGCAGGATATAGAAGACGGCGAAGAACAGCAGCCCGAAGATGAAACCGGTGCCGACTCCGCCCCGCCGCAGCAGGAGCCCGACCGGCGCGCCGAAGAAGACGAAGAAGAAAGCCGAGAACGCGAGCGACAGACGCTTCTGCAGCTCCACATCGTGGCGCGCAATCTCCATCTTCTTGAACTTGACGCGGGAATTCAGTTCCTCCGACTTCAGCTTCTCCTGGTCGCCGGCAGTGGCCTTGGTCCGGGCTTCGTTCGCCTTGCTCTGCATGTCCCTGACTTCACCGATGCCCTGTTTCATCGTGGACGCGAGCTGCGACAGCAGCATCTCCTCGTCGCTTCGGTACTCCCGGTCGCGCCTGACCAGGTCGTCGTCCATCGCGACGTTGATGACGTGTCGCTGGAACGACAGCCGGCGATAGGTGCCGTCGTCGACCAGGTCGTGCATCTCGCCGTCGAACAACGTCATCACCATGTACGCGTCGTCCGCCGTGTACGAGATGTTCCCCTGCGGCGCGGTCACGAACCCGGGCGTGCCCTTACCTTTCCCGGTCTCGAATATCGCCACGTTCTTCACGGTCGAGCGGCGCTCGTCCATCGACCCGATGTATATCATGTAACCGGGAAAATCATCCATGAACACGCCCTCGCGGACCCGCATCGCCGGACGCTTCCGCGCCACGTCGTTCAGCAGGTTTCTCACCCGGTGCTGGGATTCGGGCAGGACGTACCCGTTGAAACCGACCATCACCACCATCAGCAACAGACAGGCAAGCGCGACCGGCGTAAACAACCGTGCAGTCCTGATGCCCGCCGCCCGGATCACGCGGATCTCATTGTCCTGCGCCATCCGTCCGTATGAAATCACGCCCCCGATCAGGCTGCCGAGCGGCGTGCAGATTGAGATTACGTAGGGCAGAGAAAGCACCACCACCTGTGACACGACGGCAACCGCCACCCCCTTGCGCACCAGCATGTCGGCAAGCAGAAACAGCCGGTCCATCAACAACACGAATATTAGAACCAGGATGGCAAGGACGAACGGCGGAACGAATTGTCTCAGCGCGTAGCGCTGAAGTATCTTCACCAACTGATGATACCGCCGGGCCGCTCCAAAGTCAAAACGGGCCGGGGCGCGGACTCCAATCGCCAGCGGGCGCGTCTCAACTCACCAGCACTCTCCTGTGGCTAACCTTCCGGCTTCGCCCCGTGGCGGCTGGCGGGCATTCGCCGGACCTGCCAGCCTGTGGTACACTGATTCCCGATTGGCCGACCGCGGGCAGAATCACTCTGCCTACAGCTTACTATCTGCCGCCCAACGCTGGAATCACGGTAAACAGTGTGCGTAACTTGCCGCTTGCAGCCGGCCACCGGTCGCCAACTGCGCACAGGCGACCGAGCACACTACACTGCGTAGGATGCAGAAACTGCCTATTGCTTCCCTGGGTTGCTCGGGACAGACAAGACTGGCGCTTCAGCCGTCAGCCTTGCTTACGACTCTCCTTCATCATTCGGCGATGACCATCTTCTCAACCGCGGCATTGTCCTCTGTCTTCAAGGAACAGAAGTAGACGCCGGCAGGGCACGTTCGGCCCAACTTGTCCCTGCGGTCCCACCGCAACTTGTAGCGACCCGTGTTCTGAACCCCGTCCGCAAGCTGCCTGACCTGCCTGCCATCAATGTCATAGATGTTGAGAGAAACCGCGGTTCTAGAAGGCAGGTCATAGGCAATCCGCGTGGCTGCCCGGAATGGATTCGGGGTATTGCGGTGGAGTTTGAATACTATGGGGCCCAAGGAGGAAACAAGCACCTTCCCCCTGTCCTCCTGTGCAAACCTGGCGTCGAATTCCGAACTCCAGAAACCACCAATAATGCAGAACGAGTCCGCGTCGACTAATACGTCCGAGGATATCGGAGACTGAGAAACGCAGCCCGACAGAACATACGGCCCGGCCGTGTCGCACAGGACGCCGAACGGTGTTATTGTGTACCAGCAGAGGCTGTACGCTGACTGAGAACCTATGCGGGCTGGTGACGGAGGACATTCCTGCGGAGCAACCGAACTAGCGCCGCACAAAGACAGCCAGATGGAAAGGACAGATAGGTAGCCCATCGGCAACTCCTGCCTAGCTAGGGTCTGATCCAGATGTATCGCAGTGTGCCTGAACCCGGGTTCACGTCAGAACCTGAGTTCCAGACTCTGAACGCGAGCTTGCCGCTTGACACTACCTGGCAGTTTCCTAGGCCCTGGATGTTCTGCCAACCAGTCCCGGATGTCGGGTACGACAAGAAGACAAAGTCCGTCGTGTGCAAGCTGTCAATTGAAATGGTGTCCTCGTGTACGGAACCGGCGGTCATCGAGTCCGGGTCGAACGCAAGCACACCTGTCTTGATGAAGGTCACTCGAGTTCCCGAATCACCGACCGCGCTCGGGTAGCCCCAGATAGGGTCATGATTCAAGCCCTGGGATATGATCGCCTTACCAGAATCAGCCGCCGTGACGCCGCGCGCAACATCGACGGGCTTGACTGTGTTGTCGACAAGCATGGTGCCCGTTACCGAGTTCGCCTGTCCTTCATTGACGTATCGTGCGTCACCCCAGGTCGAGTCGAAGCGCACCGTGCCCGAGTCGGTTATCGGATTCGGCGAGCAGACGACGCCAGTAGCCTGGACCACCTTCCTCACGGTCCCGACCCCCACGCTGTCGTTCTGCGGCTGCCAAGAGCCGGTGCTGCCGCCGCTCCACTTGAGTACCTGGCCGCCGGCCGCACCTTTCTGCGCAATCGTCGGGCTCGGGTAGTTGCCGGCCAAATCGCCGCCGGCAGCGCCGCCAGGCGGCACGCCGCTGATGGTCACGTTCGCTGCACCCATCACCTGGCCCTTGTTATTCACCGTAACCTGGGAGACCTGTGTTGCGCTGCCGTACGTCCCGGCCGTGACACCGGTCGTCGCGATGTCGGCCGCGGCAATCGTGCCGTCGAGTATCTTCGCGGATGTAACTGCGCCGGTAGCGATCGTCGGGTTGGGGTAAGTCCCGGTCAGGTCACCACCGGCAGCACCGCTCGGCGGCACGCCGCTGATGGCCACGCTGCTCGCGCTTGTGACTCGTCCTTTGGCGTCTACCGTGACCTTGCCCACGTGCGCCGAGTCGCCATAGGTCCCGGCCGTGACACCGGACGCAGCCAGCGTCAGAGCGCCGGCGTTGCTCAGCGCGGCGTCGCCGCTCATAGCCACGGCCGCAGCTTTGTTGTTGGCGTTGCCGACCCATATCTTGGTCGCCGTCAGCGGCGCGCTGTCAGGCGGGACGCCGGTAATGGTCACGTTAGCCGCGCCCGTCACCTGACCCTTGTTGTTGACCGTAACCTGGGAAACCTGTGTTGCGCTGCCGTACGTGCCCGCTGTGACGCCGGTAGTCGCCAGGTCGGCCGCCGCAATCGTAGCGTCGAGTATCTTTGCGGATGTAACCGCGCCCGCGGCAATCGTCGGGTTGGGATAAGTGCTACCTGCCAGGTCGCCACCAGCAGCACCACCTGGCGGTACGCCGCTGATGGTCGTGCTGCCAGCCGCAGTCAGACGTCCCTTGGAGTCAACTGTGAACGTTCCAACCTGCGTCGCGTTGCCGTAGCTGCCAGACGTCACGGAGGTGTTACCTAGCGTCAACACGCCGGCGTTGCTCAACGAGGCATCGCCACTCAATGACTCCGCACTCGCCTTGTTGTTGGCGTTACCGATCCAGATCTTGGTTGCAGCCAATGGCGCGCTATCCGGCGGCACGGCCTTGAGGGCTACACTGGTGGCGCTTGTCAGCCGCCCGGTGCTGTCCACCGTGTACTTGCCTACATGCACCGAATCGCCATAGGTCCCCGTTGTGACACCAGACTTGGCCAGCGTTAGTTTGCCCGTGTTGTCCAGCGCGGCGTCGCCACTCACCGTCACCGGCACAGCTTTGCCGCCGGCATTTCCGACCCAGATCTTACCCGAACTCAGCGGCGCGCTATCCGGCGGCACGGCCTTGAGGGCTACGCTCCCGGCGCTGGTCAGTCGCCCTTTCAAATCCACCGTGAACTTGCCCACGTGCGTTGAGTCGCCGTAGGCTCCAGGGATCAGGCCCGCGACTGCGGCCAACGTAGGGCTAGGGTAGGTGCCGGCTAGGTCACCGCTAGCGTCCTGCCCCTCATTCACGTAGCGAGTATCCAGGCCTGCCAGATTCTGTCCCTGCACTTTGTCTGAGTTGCTCGTCTGGAAGGCGAATGGGACGCTAGCAATCCTCTGGCGGCGAAACGCGGAGTCGGACGATAGCATCCTGACCCCAAGGTAGCATCCGCCCGCCTGAGGAACGGAGTCAACTGGGTTGGACGGGTCGTCGCCGAGAATCACGTTAAAAAGCCCGCCCTTTGTCTCGACTGTCTGTGTCTCACACCAGTATGAACTACCGGTGGCGTCAGCGTAGAGCGAGAACACAATCGCGTACCTACCGTCGTTGACCGGCTGGCCGGTGGCATATGTCAGCTTCCCCTGGTAGGCAATCAACTGGGGAATCTTCACACTATCCACAACAACGCGGGCTGGAGCCGCAACGGTCCTGCTAGTTCCGGCGGCTGGCTGCCCGCTCTCCTGCTTACCGGTTCTGGCCGGCGTTTGCCCGGTCGCCTGCTTGTCGGGAGCCGCAGCCGTCTGCCCGCTCGCATGTATCGCCAGCAACGCCATCGCCAGCATACCCAACGCTAGGTGTCGTTTCACTTTGTCTCCTTCTTCACATTGACATCTTTCACACATCGAAATCCAACGTCCGACCGCGTCGCGTTCTTCGGTAGTCCATGTCTGTAGGCGGAACGCAACTCGAAGAGCGGAGTCTGAAAAGACCCTCCTCTGACCGAAGCCAGCGAATCGCCGCGAAAGTTCTGCGGGCCTTTCGGTCTTAACGTGTCTACGTTGTCATAGTATCTCGAGACATATGGATTGGCGCACCACTCTACGACATTCCCAGCCATGTTGTACGCGCCGTAGACACTCTTACCACCAGACAAGCTGTCCACTGGAACGAGCGTGCCATTCAGAGAGTCGCCGCGTCTGTAGTTGGCGCGCCACGAGACGTCACCGTCGAAATAACTGATGCCCCAGGGGAACGACCAGCCCTGCGTGCCCCGAGCAGCCTTTTCCCACTCCATCTCAGTAGGAAGCCTCTTGCCCGCCCATTTTGCGTACGCCGCGGCGTCATTCCAGGTCACGCCTGCTACCGGGCAATTGCTCAGTCCGTGAATTACCCCGTTCGAGTCGCCCTGCACCTTGTTTCCGCTCCTGAGAAACCTGAGGAACTGACCGTTCGAAACCTCATACTTGTCTATGTAGAAGCTGTCGAGGTACACGCCCTTTTGCGGCATCTCATTCCCAAAGTCCTTCTTCCTCCAGTCAGGGTTCCCGGACATCTCCCTACGCTGCAGGTCTGAGGTGCCCAGACAGAAACGTCCTGCCGGAACCAGCACCATGTTGTAGTACTCGGGATAGTACCTGCGGACGCTGTTCAGATATTGTGAGTCAAACACCAGCCTTAGCCCGGAGTCGGCGTACACGAGCTTCCAACCGCCGTCCGGGACTGCCAGGGACTCGGTTTTGCCATACATGTTCTCGGCATCTTCCCGAGTTCTAAGACCGGGGAACGTGCGCTGCAGAGCCCCGGCGAGGGTGAGAACAATCGTGTCGGTCTCGCCCCCGGAAAGAGAGAATACCAGCCGACTTCCACGGTCTTCATAGACCATCGAGTCATTCCCCTCACGCCCGGGAGGGCCGAGTATCTGCTCGATTGCATTCGGAGTCAGAAGAGCGAGGCTGGCCGGCGAAGGGGAAAAGAGAGTGCGCCACTTCGCCCTTAGCGCGGCGACCCACGGCGCTTCTGCGCGGGGAGGATAGAAACTGAACCCGGATACAGCACCGGACCTGTAGAAGATTGTGATTCCGTCCTCCGGGTACGTCCGGCGGACGCTGTCACTATCCTCCGGCTCCTTTGCCGCCAGAGTAGGAAGGATATACTTGTCGAGCGGCGTCGTCAGACTCCGCCTCAGCGATTCAGACATACTGACGTTCATCGTGTCAACAAGACCCAGCGCAAATACGACCCGGAGTTCGTCCTCGCCGTGTGGATAGTCCCAAATCACCCCGGTATCGTTGGCAGGGCGGCCCAGAATCTTGCGTACGGAGTCCATCGGAATCCCGATCGCGATCTTCGCCGCACTCCTGTTCAAAGTCGGCCAGCCTCCGCTCGAGACTTTGATGTTCGCCAGCCACGCTGGTTCGGGAGGAGCCGCGCACACGCGAATCGTGACGCTGCGTGCTGCACCGATCCTGAATCTGCGCCGGCCTGCCGATGGCGACTGGTCCAGCACTCTACCCGGGGTACCCTCGCGCTGAACTTTAGCAACGCTGACTATGAATCCCGCCGAATCAAGCCGGCTGCTAGCGGAGTCCGCTGCCATGCCAACCACAGAGGGGACGTCCACGGTATTGAAAAGCGGTTTGCCGCACTGCGCGCAGTGCTCAGCGTCATCTGAATTCTTGGAATGGCAATACGGGCAAATCACAACCGCGAGGGCGGTAGACATACCAAACACGATAATGATCGTAAGCAGCAATGACCTGAGCAATTCTCTGGCTCGTCGGCTCACGACTACTCCTCACCTAGACTTGAGGGCCACTTTGTCCTCGGAAGATGACAGGAATCGCACGCAGTGTCGCGGAAACCGAATCTCTTTCCACAGTTGCGGCAATACAAAGCCAAGGGCCTAATGTACAGGCCAAACGTATCAATACCGGCTCTGTGCAGCCGGAGCATCGTGGACTTGGGCCAATAGTAGGGTGCGGTTGCGGAAACCTGGATTGAGAATGCCGTATCATGGCCCCCTACCGGACCATGCAAGTTGAGAGTGCAGGCGCCAAGAACACCTGAGCCGGGATCCGTTGCTCCGTGATCGCTGTTTCGCCACAGGCGAACAACCGCACGACCATCCGGGACCGCTAGAGATTCATCATTGCCATCCAGGTTCACGGCTAGCTTCGTTCGGAAGGGGACTGGCTCGCCCTGTATGGAGTCTTCGACGTAGATCGTAGCCGTGGCGAATGGACGTACCGCAGTCATGTGCTGCTCCACTGCCACGGCGCGTGTCCTT
>Ga0335071_10001592_pt1 | contig 24414 bp, 18 predicted proteins | sample Lox_Sample_15_FD_206724 | JGI IMG/M metagenome (GOLD analysis project Ga0335071, IMG submission 206724) | Soil microbial communities from Loxahatchee National Wildlife Refuge, Florida, United States - Lox_Sample_1.5 | ecosystem: Environmental > Terrestrial > Soil > Wetlands | place: USA... | reverse complement strand
CTGAGGGAGCCACGGAGCCGCTGATCCGCGAGGGCGCGATTGCAGCAGCCACGCCGGCCGAGGCCGAACTGGGCGCGGACGCCGTCATCACGATGCTTTTCGACGATGCGGCCCACGAAGAGGTGCTCTTTGGCGCAAACGGCCTTGTCGATGCCCTTTCACCGGGCGCACTTCACATCTCATGTAGCACAATCAGCGTACGCTTCAGCGAGAGGTTGACCCAGGAACACGCCCGCAGAGGACAGCTTTTCGTTGCCGCACCGGTCTTCGGCAGGCCAAATGTCGCCGAGGCAGGCAAGCTCTGGACCGTCGTTGCCGGGGAAGAGAAGGCCATCGCGATTGCGCGTCCATTGCTTGAGACCTTCTCGCGCGGTATCTCGATCGTCGGCAAGGAACCGCGGCAGGCACATGCACTCAAACTGGGCGGGAACTTCCTCATTAGCGCCATGATTCACTCGCTTGGGGAGGGTTTTGTCTTCGCTGAATCGCAGGGCATTGACCCCGCGGTCTTTCTTGAGGCGGTCAATAGCGCGCTCTTCCAGTCGCCGTTCTACGGCGCATACGGCAAGATCATGCTGAATCCGCCGCAGACCCCAGGCGCAACCATCGCTCTTGGCGCAAAAGACAACCGTTTGCTGCGTGAAGCATCCGCCAGCGCAAATGCGCATCTCAGCCTGGCCGAGGATCTTGCACAGATTTTTGCCGAGGCCCAGAAAGCCGGGCTCAGCGCCGAAGACTGGGCTGTCGGTCAATACCGCATGGCTCAGAGGCGCAGCACGATATGAAAACCCTAAGACGAAATGCTACTCCACACGCAGAGCTCACAACGATTGCTCTTCACATACGTAGCACAGGTCACTTTGCGCCGCTCAACGGTTCGTTAGGATAAATCCATGAGCCTGAAGGGAAAGATCGTTTTCATTACGGGAGCAAGCGCGGGTATCGGTGCAGCGACCGCGCTGGCCTTCGCCGCCGAAGGCACTCGTTTGTTGTTGGCTGCGCGCCGCGCTGGAAAGCTCGCCGATATTGCCTCCCAAGCTCTGGAGCGTGGCGCGGCAGCCGTCCATTCGGTCGACCTCGACGTCCGCGACAAGCGCGCTGTACAGCAGGCCGTGGACGACCTGCCTGCGGAATGGGCTGAGATCGACATCCTCGTAAACAATGCAGGCTTGAGCCGCGGCCTCGACAAGCTCTACATGGGAAAGATTCCCGACTGGGAAGAGATGATCGACACAAACGTGAAAGGTCTTCTCTATGTAACACGTGCTGTGGTGCCGGGTATGGTCGTGCGAGGCCGTGGCCATGTCATCAATCTGGGCTCCACCGCGGGTGAGCTTACCTATCCCAACGGTGCAGTCTATTGCGCCACGAAAGCAGCTGAGCGCTCAATCAACGATGGCTTGCGACAGGATGTGCTCGGAACCCCCGTGCGGGTCACCAGTGTCGACCCCGGCATGGTCGAGACCGATTTCAGTTTGGTGCGTTTCCACGGGGACAAGGAACGAGCGGCGAAGGTCTACAAAGGAGTCAAGCCGCTGACTCCGGAAGACGTCGCCGATGTGATCCTGTGGGCCGCCAGCCGTCCGGCGCATGTGAATATAGCGCGCGTTCTGCTCACGCCGGTGCAGCAGGCCAATTCAATCCTGTTTCATCGCGAAGACTAGACCGGCAACAGTCGAAATGGAGCTTAGCCGAGTGTCGCGATTTGCGCTTCAATCTCTTTGAGCGCGGCTTCGAGCGCGGCGCGTCTCACCGGGTTCGAAGTGCGCTGCGAAAGAATCCGCTCACGCTGCAAATCGAGAGACTGCCTCTGGCGTGTCCGCTGCGCGCGTTCCAGAGCGGCGAGTCGTCGCATTTCCTCGCTGGAGGACCCAGAATTGGTCGTCACTCCGGCCTGATTTGAGGCTGTTGCCATCTGTTCCTCCACCGATTTACTTTCCCATCCGCGGGCCATATCTTCATTTTACGGGCGGTCTGTGCGCTTGTGTACCGCAGAATGACGCACGAGGCGGCTCAAGAGAAAAGGACAAAACATGCGCGTTTGGCAGATTCCCTCATTTGGCATTGATTCTTTAGAGCTTGCAGAGCAGTCCGACAAAAGGCCTGGCCCTGGCGAGGTCGAAATTGCCGTACGCGTAGTTTCGTTCAACTATCGCGATCTGCTCATGGTGAAGGGCCTCTACAACCCCAAGCTCAAGTTGCCACGTATCCCCTGCTCTGACGGTGCAGGCGAAGTTGTTTCGGTGGGCGAAGGTGTCGCGGCGTTCAAGCCTGGCGATCGCGTCGCCGGCATCTTCATGCAGAACTGGATCGATGGTCCGGCGACTCCCGTCAAAGTTAAGGGCGCGCTCGGCGGCGATATCGATGGCATGCTTGCTCAGTCGGTGATCTTGCGCGAAACGGGGCTCGTTTCAGTTCCAAAGCATCTGAGCTTCGAAGAAGCAGCCACGTTACCCTGCGCCGCCGTCACCGCGTGGAATGCACTCTCTGCTGCTGACTTGAAACCAGGCGCTACCGTACTGATCCAGGGTACCGGCGGAGTCTCGATCTTCGCGCTCCAATTCGCAAGGCTCATGGGGATGCGCGTCCTCGGTGTCTCAGGCAGCGATGAGAAGCTGGAACGGGCGCGCGCGCTCGGGCTGCATGAGGGGCTCAACTATCGACAAACGCCGGAATGGGACCGGTGGGTCCTGGATCAGACCGGAGGCGAAGGCGTCGATCTGGTCGTCGAAGTCGGTGGCGTTGGCACGCTGCCGCGCTCCCTCCGCGCTGTGCGCATGGGCGGAACGATTGCGCAGATCGGTGTTCTCTCCGGCCCGAGTGAACAGCTTCCTTTGCCGATGATCCTGCACAAACAGGCGCACATCCGCGGCATCTACGTCGGTTCGCGCCGCGACTTCGAAGAAATGAACTCCTGTATCGAACTCGCAGGCCTTCACCCAATCGTTGAAGGTTCTCCCTGGTCGCAAACCCGGGATGTGCTCCATCGCATGGATGCGGGCGCGCACTTCGGTAAGCTGGTGGTCACCGTCAGCTGAGCGTGTCCAACAACCGCTGATAGGTCGCTAGTGTTCCGGTGTCAAAACACACAAATTGCACGAGGGATACAACGCTCCTGGCAAGGTTGTCTCGGACGGTCTGAACCGCAATTTCGGCCGCAGCATCTCGTGGGTACCCGTACACGCCCGTGCTGATCGCTGGAAACGCAATTGAAGTGACTCCATGCTCGCGTGCTAGTTCAAGGCAGCGGCGGTAGCAGTTTGTCAGCAACTCTGGTTCGCCGTGGTCGCCACCGTGCCACACCGGACCCACCGCATGAAATACCCATTTCGCCGGCAGTCGAAAGCCTGGCGTCGCCTTCGCGTCTCCCGTGACGCAGCCGCCTAGTTTCCTGCACGCAGCCAGCAACTCCGGGCCGGCTGCGCGATGGATCGCGCCATCCACCCCGCCTCCCCCCAGAAGAGAAGAGTTAGCGGCGTTCACGATCGCGTCGACTTGAAATGTCGTGATGTCCCCTCGTATGGCAAGCAGTTGCGCCACGGTTTTTAGACCTCTCTGTGCTCCAACCGACGAACCAGTCTAAATGAACTGTTGGGAGGGCGGCGGTTTAGACGATCTCCTTTATTTGCATTACCTACGAGCGACACCCTGCCGCTCTGACCGGTACCCTGAACCAAATCTTTGGTCAAACCGGTCTAAACTCGAATCAGATATCTAGCGAAAAGGCGTATCAGACGCCTTGGAAGAGTCGAAGGCCGTTGAACTCCCCCCAGCCAGCAGCGATTAATCCGCAGCCGGCGCGTGTCTTCCACGCGCCACGGGATCTGCGCTGTCTGCGATTCATGGCGTCCTGGGCGATGCTACTTGGCCTGGCTCTGTTGGCTGGCTGTGGCGGGGCCGCAGTCACAGCGAACCAGACGAACAGCCTCTTCACCTTGACCCCAGGGGCAGCCCAAATCGACACCAACTGTACCGGCTGTAACGCGACCGATCCCCACGGCAATGCAGTTCATCAGTTCACCGCGATACTCAATCATGGCGGCGGAGCGGATGTGACCTGGTCGGTTTCAGGTGGTGATCCGACTGCGGGTGCCGGCATAATCGACGCCCGTGGTCGCTACTCGCCCCCAAGTTACCTTACCGCCGACCAGATCCAAGTCATCGTCACGGCCACGCTCAAAAGCGATTCCAGCGTCAAAGCGACTTCGGTGCTCAACGTGTCGCCGGGATTTCTGCAACCCCTAACGCCGGAGAACGTGGCACTCGGCGCCAATGGTGCTGTCGCCATCACGGGAATTCTGGCCGAAGCCGGCGGCAGCACTGCAATTCACTTTGCCGTGGCCGATACGCCGAGCGGCAAAAGCGGCGGGCTCGGGACGCTGAGTCTTCCCAACTGCCAGCGCGATGACCGTGCATTTACGTCCTGTACGGTGACCTACACTGCCCCGTCAATACTGCCCGCTACCAGCGTGACCTACATCGTTGCGACCGCCGGCGACTCGGCCGCAAAAACTGAAACAGCAGTCCTACTCAACACCGCGGGGGTGTCGAGCAACCCCGCCGATCATCAGGCCCGGTTCCTGGCGCCCATGCTACTGGGGAGCTCCGGAGGCAACAATAACGATTTCGATGCGCACGGCAACCGCATTGTCGATTGCTGTGCCGGAACACTCGGCGCGCTGGTCCAGGACGAGCGCGGCCGGCAATACCTGCTCAGCAACAACCATGTACTGGCACGGAGTGATCATGCATCCATTGGGGATGATATCGTGCAGCCTGGTCTCATCGACAACAACTGCACGCCCAATGGCGACGGACCTGGCATCCAGCCGGTCGGCGCCTTGAGCGCTTGGCTGCCCTTGAACTCGCGCGCGACGAATGTCGATGCCGCGATCGCCGAGGTGGCTTCGAATAGCGCCGATCCGCTTGGCAGCATTCAGGAACTCGGCGCACGCCAGGCCGACGGTACGCTTGCCGCGGCCCCCTTAGGTACTTCCTCGAGCGACGGCCGAGGCGAGCCTGCCACGCTGCAGCTGCGGGTGGCCAAGAGTGGCCGAACGACCGGACTCACCTGTGGCAGTGTCTCGGCCATCGGCGTCGATGTATCGGTCGACTATTACCGTGACTGCGCAGAAACGCGGCCTTATCTAACGAAGACTTTCACCAACCAGATCGGTGTCAGCGGCAATCGCTTGAGCGATGCGGGTGACTCCGGCTCGGTCCTGGTTGACACGGCAAACGCCGAGCCCGTCGGCCTCTATTTCGCAGGAGGGTCGGACGTTTCCGGCGCAGCCCAGGGGATTGCCAGTCCCGTCTCGGACGTTCTCGCCGAGTTGGGCGCACAAAGCGGCAACAGCAGCACCTACACGTTTGTTGGCGGGGACGATCATCCAGTGAGCTGCCTCAGCTACGGCGACAGCACCGTCCTCGCCGCCCAGGCCCGCGCTCTGAGCGAGTCTGAGACGGAGCGAGCCCAACACGCGCTCAATGCCGCTCGGCTATTGGTGGATCCCTCCGTCGGAATTCTTGGAGTAGCTGCAGGGAAGAGCAGCGACTCGCCTGGCGAGGCCGGAGTGATCGTGTACGTCGGCGGTGGCCAGAAGCCCGACGTCCCCTCGGCGTTGATGGGGGTTCGCACGATCGTGATCCAGACCAACGCACATGCCGTAGCAGTCGGGGCCGCGCCGACCTACGTCTCGCTTTCCGATGTACCTGTGCTATCTGCCCCTGTTCTCGACCATGCCCTCACCATCAAAGAGCAAGCGGCGCGCAAACTCATGCAGGGGAATGCAGCGATCTTCGGCGTCGGTGTGGGACAGAGCCTCGATGCTCCGAGCGAAGCGGCACTGGTAGTCTACCTCGATCGCAGGCATATCCCTGCGAGCCTTCCGCAGGCAATAGATGGCCTTCGCACCCGCTACATTTTCATGGATCGCTTCCACGTCACACGGTCCTACGCCGTTCCCATTACGTCGAAGAGCCGCTGCTCGCTCCGTACGCGTGCGGGTGGTTCTACTGCAGACTGGCATCTGCTTCCTTGAGTCTTCGGGCTGCTTATCGCAGCAAGTCTTCGAGTGTCGTACTCAGATCCGTCTTCTCGTCACGGTATTTCACAATCACCGGCGCATAGAGGCTAAGTCCCCATTCCTGCCCCTTGCCCTTGCTGACTGTGCGTGAGCCTGGCACGACCACGGCGTCTTGTGGAATGATCAACGGCATCTCTGCTGTAGCTCGAAGAACGGTGCCCTTCACTAGATCGAAGACCGGTGTCCCGCGCGTGAGGATAGTCCCCGCCGCCAGCACCGCTCCTTTGCGCACGATCGTGCCCTCGTAAACGCCGGTATTGCCGCCGACCAGGACATCGTCTTCGATGATGACGGGGCTGGCGTTGATCGGCTCCAACACGCCCCCAATCTGCGCAGCCGCACTCAGGTGCACACGCTTGCCGATCTGAGCGCACGAGCCGACCAGGGCATGAGAATCCACCATCGTCCCCTCGTCCACCCAGGCGCCCGCATTAATGTACATCGGCGGCATGCAGACCACCCCGCGGGCGACATAGGCGCCGGACCGTATGGAAGAACCGCCCGGAACCACGCGCACCCCATCCCCCTGGCTGAAACCTCGCGCGGGATAGGTGCTCTTGTCCACAAACGAGAGGGGCGAATCCGTGTACTCTTTGAGTACTCCGATTCGAAAACCGAGCAGGATGCCCTGTTTGACCCACGCGTTGACTCGCCAGCCAATCGGAGTAGATGCGTCTGGTGAGGCCGAACGGACATCACCGCGCTCAAGTGCCGCACGAAGCTCAAGAAAAACTGCCATAGCTGCCGGATCGCCGACGGCTGCCGAACCAGCGGCGAAATGGACCTCAACCGCTTTCTGAAGTTCTTCAGTTGTCATTCATCCTGAGTCTATCAATCCAGTCGGGGCGAGGGGGGACACGTGGTCAACCTGCTCTTGCTTTGGTCCTTCGCTGGGCAATGTGTCCGTGTCGAAGAAATAGCGAGATGCCGGCATCCAATCCGCTCAGTAAGTCGATTTTTCTCTCGCGGGCTTCGAACTCAGGGTTGAGTTAGGAGATAAGTTACCAGAGAAGCCATGCCATAAGTAATCGTTTACATGTCGGGAGAGCTGCAAATATCTTAGTCTAGGTTTCCCTCGCGCTATGCTGGCAGCCTCGCCTTGGCGTGATCGTCGCCCGCGCTGATCCGCAGCCTGAAAGAGTTCTTGCCCGAAGGGATCATTGCCAGCGGGATCGGTCCGTGTGCGGAGTTTGAGTTCAAATGCTTGGACTCAAGCCAGGCGCAGAGCCGGGGATCGAAGATCTCTGGGTGGTCGCTCCAGAAATCCGGAGAGAGATCACATTGAATCCGCAAATGGTCCAGCTGCAGCTCCACAGACGGTACGCCACGCTGAAAGTAGCGCTGGACGTTAGTTAAACCGACATTGAGGCCGGTGATTCCTCGGCCCTTGCTTTGCGTTTTGACTACCATGTACCTGCTCTCAGGGGTTGATGAACTCAGTTTAGGTAGCCCGGAGGCCCGGATATCGTTGCGCGCCTGTATGATTCGCGTTTTGCTTCCCACGTTGAAACGCGACAAGAAGGAGCACCATTTTGGGTCGATAGTGCGCTGCTTTTCCCTGACTGTCAACAAGCTGCGCAATAAATACAGATAAAATCGGCGTAACTAGCTATCAGATGCCAGGCGCCAGAGCGAAGTTGCTGGACCCAATGAGGATTCAGTTGGGCGGACTGACTTTCTGAGGACGGATTGAAACCGCTCCCCGCTCGGACAAAGCTAACTCACCACAACAGCAAGCTAGAAATGCTGAAACCGCTTCATGGCGGCGGTCAGGCCCTCGGCAACCTGCTCCTGCTGCTTTGACGCAATCCGGTTGAAGAAGGGTAGCGCCAGAGTGCGCGATGCGATCTCTTCTGTTTGCGGGAGAAGAAGCCCGCGCGTCCTCGGATGGCTTTTCCAGGCTGGTTGCAGGTGGATCGGTGCAAAGTAGCGAGCCGTCGCGATGCCGTTTGAGGCGAGAGCCTGCTGTATCCGGTCGCGGAACGCCGATCGGCCCTTTCCGATTTTCAGGCGAATGACATAGACGAACCAACTGATCGAGCGGCGCGGCAGGCAAATCGGCGGAAGCTCTAGACTAGGAATCCCCCCAAGAAGCTCCTGATAGCGTTCGGCGGCTGTGCGGCGCCGGGAAACGATCTCGTCGATTCGACTCAACTGGACACGTCCCAGCGCGCAAGCCAGCTCCGAAAGCCGGTAGTTGTAGCCGACTTCCGCGTGTTCAAACCAATTCGACTCGGAAATTGCCTCCGATCCGGAACCCGACGCTTTCTGCGCCAGCGGCCTCCCCTGATTGCGCAGGCTGCGCAGGCGCATGGCCAGATGGGGGTCGCGGGCGAGTACACAGCCGCCCTCGCCTGTGGTGATCTGCTTGTTCGGATAGAAACCGAACACAGCAAGATCGCCGAAAGTCCCGGCCTTGCGGTCAGCATACTCGGCTCCGATCGCCTCGCACGCGTCTTCAATCACGGCGAGATGGTGCAAGCGGGCAATCTCGAGGATCCGATCCATCTCGGCAGCAACTCCAAACGTATGGACCGCCACAATCGCCCTCGTTCGCGGTGTGACAGCTTGCTCCACGAGTGCCGGATCTACATTGAGGGTTACCGGATCGATATCCACGAAAACCGGCGTCGCTCCGACATAGAGGACCGCATTGGCAACTGCGACAAACGTGAACGAAGGTACGATCACCTCGCACCCCTCGCCGATACCCAGGGCGAGGAACGCCAGGTGCAGACCCGCGGTTCCCGAACTGACAGCGACTGCGTCGGTCACTCCGTGATAGGCGGCCATCGCTTGTTCGAAGGCCTCAAGCTCCGGGCCCAGGCTCAACCGATTGGTGCGCAGCACAGCTGTGACCGCATCGATCTCCGCTTGCGTAATATCGGGCGCAGAGAGAGGAATCTCCGTCATCGCGCCGGCTCCGGCTCGTCCGGCACGGGTACCGGTCGCTTGATCAGTAGGCCTTCCAGCGGAACCGTGGCAAGCACATGTGCAATTTTTGTTGCCGCCGTTCCGGTGCCATAGGGGTTTGTCATCCCCTGCAGGCCGGCTCGAAATGCAGGGTTGAGCGCTCGCGCGAGCGCAGTCTTTACAGCCGTAGCGTCCGCAGGTGCGTCCACAACATTCCGCCCGCGTTCGCGTCCCTGCTGCCGCATGCCGACGTTGACCACAGGAAGTCCGAACGACGCAGCCTCCATGATGCCGCTAGATGAGTTGCCGATCATCACATCGGCCTGTCCCAGCAAACTCCAGTAGCACACTGCATCGAGATTCACAAAGATATGCGTATCCGGCCGCGCCGAAGCCAGCGTGCGCGTCCGCTCGATCAGGGCATGACTACCCGCATCGGTATTGGGATACACGAAAATCAGCTGACCCGCAGTCTGCGCCAGCGATTCAAAGAGCGCGTCGGCCTCGGCGTTCGTGTCTTTCAAAATCGTTACCGGATGCCATGCGGCCAGAATTGTGGGCGACAGCAGGCTCAACCCAAGCCGCGATTCGAGGGCTGCGCGACCCAGCAGCTTCGATCGCCGCAGATGATCGAGAGACGGTGCCCCGGCTCGATGCACGCGCCATGGTTCCTCACCCATCGCGATCACCCGGTTGCGCGCCAGCTCGGTCGAGGTGAAATGCACATGTGCCATCTTGGTCAGCGCGTTGCGCACCTGATCGTCGATCGCGCCCTGGCTCACTTCGCCCCCTTCGATGTGCGCCATCGGAATGCGCAGCGCAAGAGCCGTTGTTGCAGGCGCCAGCATCTCGTAGCGATCGGCGATCAGTAACAATAGGTCAGGCTGCCATGCGGTAAAAGCATCGGCCAGGCTCAAAATGGCGACACCGATGGTCTTTGCCATCCCCGTGTCGGAATCTGAACTGAGCAGGCACTCCATCTGCGCGACGATCGGGAAACCATCGCGCTCGATCTCACGAATTGTCGTCCCAAACTCCGGCGACAGGTGGGGTCCGAGCACAAACACACCGAGCTCAATGTCCGGGTGTGCCTCGAGCTCTCGAAGCGGCCAGTACAGATGGCTGTAGTCGGCGCGCGATGTTGTGACGACACCGATTCGGCGCTTCGCGCTACTCACGGTGCAACCCGTGCGACAGTTCGTTCAGCGATGGATCGAATTGTCCAGCTAGGCGTGTAGTCCGGGACCAGCATCCGGAGCGTAGCAAGCGCCGTTGGAAGGTCGCGTGTGTCGAGAGCCTGCCGCATGTGCCTCAGCATTCGGTGCAGTAGGCCACAGTCGATCCGCGGCGACACAACAGACTGCAGTCCGGATGCGCGCGTTCTGTCGATCCTTTCGTCTGGTCCAAGCAGTTTTTCCGCCACCTTATCGCCCGGACGCGCCGACGTGAATGCAAGTTCAATCCCTTGCTCAGGCGCCAGAGTTCGCACCATAAACTTTGCCAGATCTGCAATCAGGTGCTGGGTTTGTAGCGAGGGGACCAGAAGGCTTCCCCGCGTCGGCTCATCGAAAGCATGAATCAACAGGTCGACCGCCTCTTCGATCGTCAAAAAGTAGCGGCATGCCCCCGGGTCGGTCACCGTGATCGGGCCGCCGCGCTGGATCTGCTCCGCAAATACCTCAGCCACACTACCGCTCGACGCCAGCACATTCCCGAGGCGCAGTACTGTTTCACCAGACTCCAGCACGATCTGTTCAGCGACACGCTTGGTCGCGCCCATCAGCGATGCCGGTTCGACCGCTTTATCGGTTGAAAGCAGGATCATGCGTGCGTCGCGCTGTGCTGTCATGCGCGCAACCAGCTGCGTTCCGAAGATGTTGGTTTCGATAGCAGCGAGGGGGTGCTCCTCGAGAAGAGGAACCTGCTTGCAAGCCGCTGCATGAAACACCACTGTGGGCTTGTGCAGATCGAAGATCTCATCCAGAAGATTGCGATCAAGGACGCTTCCCAGGACTAGGTCTGCCGAACAGAAAGGAACCTCCTCCCGCAGACAGTTCTGGAGCGCGAAGAGGCGGCCTTCCGAATTCTCGATCAAGACCAGTTTCCGAGGACCCAGTGCCGCAAGCCGCAAGGCCAGCGCAGAACCTATCGAGCCGCCCGAGCCGGTGATCAGGACACTCTCGCTGGCGAGCGCATCGAGCAACTTAGCAGAAGGCGCAAGCGGGCCCGGTCGCCCCAGAAAGCCGCGCCAATCGATCTTCTCGAGCGATGAGATCACAAAATGCAGTATAAATTGGCGATTTCTCGCAAAGGATCAGCCGCCTGAACGGCGCGAGAGGCACGCTCGCTCGCATACACTGGAGGGTTCTGAAACCTTTCGCCCTCTCCGGAGATGAACTTGGGAAAGAGAATCGCCGCCCTCACCAAACTACGCGCAGCTGTCCTCCTCGCCTGCGCTGGCTCCTCAGCTGTCGCGCAAGCACACTTCGACCCGCAGGCGGTTCGCCTCAACAACCAGGGCGTTGCCCAGATGGGGCAGCAGTTTACGGAGAAGGCAGCGGCCAGCTTTGCCGACGCCTTCAAACGGGATCCAAAACTCGCACAGGCCGAGATCAACGAAGGCATTGCGCTGATGACTTTGCAGAAGCTCGAGGAGGCGAAAAAGGCTCTTCACGCAGCCCTTGAACTCGATCCCACCAGTCCGCAGGCGTGGTATAACCTCGGCCTCGCGCAGCACGCCGACAACGAGACCGATGCCGCGCTGGCCAGCTTCCAGAATGCCGTCAAATACGATCCCCGCGACGCGGACTCCTGGTACTACCAGGGTGTCTGCTACGGCGAGCTGAAGCAATTCGACAAGCAAATTGAAGTCCTCAAGCAGGCGTTAGCTATCCAGCCGCTTCACGCATCGTCGGAGTTTGCCATGGCGCGGGCTCTCCAGCGCACCGGCCGCATTCCCGAAGCTAAAGAGCACTTCTTGCTTTTCCACCATATGACCAGCACCAAGATCTCGGCGGCCATCGGCCTTGCCTATGGGGAGCAGGGACATTACTCCACGGTAACGCCGGTCGAAGAGCCCCAGACGCGTGAGCGCGAAATGATTCCAGTCAAGCTCGAGGCGCACGTGCTGGTCGCCAGCCAAACCACTGGCACCGAAACCGGCGGAGCCTGCATGATCGACGCGACCGGCTCCGGCCAGATGGACCTTGTCGTACTGCAGTCCGGTCCGCAAGCCATCCGCATCCTGCATCGGAATGCGGACGGAGGCTATGCCGATCTGGATGTCGTTGCTGCCGGCCTCAAAGCCTCAGGACACGCCGTTGCCTGTGCCGTGGGTGACTATGACGCTGACACGCTGAATGATCTTGCCGTTGCCTTCGATGACAAGGTGATGCTCTTCCGGAACCTCGGCAAGGGCAAATTTCAGGATGTCACCGTCGAAGCAGGTCTCGCGCCGCACGATCGGCCGACTGGGGTCACTTTTGTCGACTACGACCACGATGGTGATCTCGACCTCTTCCTTACTGGAGAACCGTTGAAAGCCGGCGATACTCCGAACGTGCTTTGGCGCAACAACGGCAACAAAACCTTCACGGAGTGGACCGAAGCGACGGGACTTGGCGGCTCGGGAAAGACGGCGGCCGCCATCCTCACCGACTTCAACAACGACCGCGCTGTCGATCTCGCCGTCACCGGCGACAGCCCTGCACCCGTCCTCTTCGTCAATCCGCGAGAAGGGAAGTACCCGCAACAGCCCCTCTATGACGAGAAGCTGCCGGCCACAACAGGCATTGCCGTGCTCGATTACAACAAGGATGGCTGGATGGATCTCGCCGTCACGCATGCGGGTGCGCCTGGCCTCACGCTTTGGCGCAATGTTGCCGGCCCCGGCAACATCGGCCGTCGCTTTGTGCGCGTGAATCTGCCGCTTTCAGGCGTGGTCCGTGGCTGGGGCGTCACCCCCGTTGATATCGATAACGACGGCTGGGTCGATCTCGCCGCCACAGTCGAAACTACTTCCGGTCCGCAGATCCGTGTGCTGCGCAATCATGGCGACGGCTCGTTTGAGGATGTCAGCCGCCAACTCGGCCTAGACTCTGTCCAACTTAAGGCCCCGCGCGGCCTGATCGCTGCCGATGTCGATGGGGACGGCGCCGCCGACCTGATCGTGACTCAACAAGACGCGCCGCCAGTCCTGTTACGCAATATAGGCGCCAACAAGAATCACTTCGTTCGCCTCGATCTGATCGGCTATGCCGACAACAAGACCGCCATCGGTGCCAAAGTCGAAATCTTCGCAGCAGGGCAGTGGCAGAAGTGGGAGCTGGCCGGAGCCTCCGGCTACCAGACCCAGTCCGCGCCCCAATTACTTGTCGGCCTGGGCAAAGCAGATGGAATCGATCTGTTGCGAATCCTCTGGCCCACCGGTGTTCTCCAGGACGAGATCGACCTGCCTCACACGCAGGTCATCGCCATGAAAGAGGCCGATCGACGCGGCAGTTCCTGCCCGGTCCTCTTCGCATGGGACGGCCACAAATACCGGCTCATCACCGATGTGATCGGCGCAGCCGTTGTCGGGCACTGGTTCACGCCCACTCGGCAGAACATCCCGAACCCTGGCGAATGGATCAAGATCGACGGTGGAAAGCTTGCCGATCTCAATGGCAGGTTGAGCCTGCGCTTCATCGAGCCGATGGAAGAGGTGAACTACATCGACCAGCTCCGACTGATCGCTGTCGACCACCCCGAAAACGTCGAAGTGAATCCCGACGAGCGCTTCCTCGACGATCCGCCTTTCGCCTCCGGCCGCGTTATCGCTTCGCAGCCCACTCACTTGCCACTTGGGGCATGGGACGGCGAAGGCCGCGATGTGCTCGACAAATTGACCTCAAGTGATCATGAGTTTGCCAGTGGATTCACACCCTCGCCCTACGACGGCTTTGCCAATCTGCATGCGCTCACACTCGATCTGGGTCCGCTTGATGCAAAGTCTCCGCTCAAGCTACTCATGACCGGCTACGTCAACTATTTCAGCGCTACTTCGCTTTACGCGGCATGGCAGGCCGATATCAAGCCCATCGCACCCTATGTCGAAGCGCAGTTGCCCGACGGAACTTGGCAGCGCGTCACCGGCGAAGCTGGATTCCCCGCCGGCCTTGAGCGCACCATTGTTGTTGATCTCACCGGCAAGCTGCCCGCGGGCACGCGCCGCATCCGCCTCATGTCAAACCTTGAGATCTACTGGGACCAGGTTCTCATCGACAACGCCCCCGAAGCTGCTTCGCACACCACAGACGTACCGCTGGCTCGCGCCACGGAGCACTTCCGCGGCTACCCGACACAGATCGAAGGCAAGAGCCCCGGCGACCTTGACTACGACTACGACCGTGTCAGCCTGACAGGCCCCTTCCAGCATCAGCGCGGCAACTACACGCGCTACGGCGATGTCACTGCTCTTGTCAGCGGCGTCGACAACCGGTTTGCCATCTTCGGCAGCGGGGAAGAGATCGCTGTCGAGTTCGACTCCTCGAAGCTGCCTTCTTTGCCGCCGCACTGGAAGCGCGACTACTTCTTCTACGCCAACGGCTACGTCAAAGACATGGACTGGTGGGACGCCTCGCCCTACACCGTCGCGCAGCTCCCCTTCCATGGCATGTCGAAATACCCATATGCGCAGCCCGAGAAATTTCCGGATGACGCCGATGCGCTGGCCTACCAGTTGAATTGGAACGACCGTTTCGACTCCGGCGAGCCGGTTCGGTCGTATCGTTTCAATTATCAAATGTTGCCGACTACTCCGGCCGACGACACATCGACCGCCATACCGACAGCGAAACCATGAACGACGTTGTCCTCAAGTCCGCGGCGCGGCAGCTCCAACTGCTGCGCTCTGGCGCGATCTCCATCCCCGACCTCGCCGAAGCGCATCTTGCCCAGATTGCCCGGCTCAATCCGCGCCTCAACGCCTTCGCTGATTTCGATGCGGACCGCGTCCGCGCGGAGGCCCGTCGCCTCGCAGCCGAGCCGATCTCCGGCACGCTCCACGGTCTGCCCGTCACCGTCAAATCCTCGATCGCCACGGCAGGATTCAAGTGCGAGATTGGCAGCCTCATCAACCAGGGCCACGTTCCACACGAGGATGCCGTCGTCGTCGCCCGCCTGCGAGCGGCCGGGGCCCTCATTCTCGGCACCACCAACTGTCCGGAATTCCTTATGGCCTACGAAACCGACAACCTGCTCCACGGCCAGACAGCGAATCCATGGGATCTATCCCGCACGCCTGGCGGCTCGAGTGGCGGTGAGTCGGCGGCAATCGCTGCAGGCATGTCGGCCGCCGGCCTCGGATCTGACAGCGGTGGCTCGGTCCGCGTCCCGGCACACTTCACTGGCATCTGCTCGCTCAAGCCCACTCCTGGCCGCGTCCCAGGTACCGGCCATTTGCCTCCCTGCGTTGGACCGTTCTCTGTCCTTGGCGCCATCGGCCCCATGGCTCGCACCATCGAAGACGTTTCGCTGCTTTTCCGCACGCTCGCCGGTCAGGACCCGAACGATCCTGTCAGTCCACCGGCCTCCCTGCGTTCGCCGTCTGCGCAGGATCTGCGCCGAATTCCCATCGGCTTCTTCGAAGACGATGATCTCGTTCCCGTCACGCCAGAAACGCGCGCCGCAATCCAGGCTGCGGCGGCCGCACTGCGCGACGCCGGCTTTCGCATTGAGCCCTTCCGCCCCCGCACCCTAGAGCGGCTCCGCAAGCTCTGGGATACGTTCTTCGTCGAATGCGGTGCCATGTTCTACGAACCGACCATCCGTGGCAAGCGCGACCGCCTCAGCCCCATCTTTACTGAATTCCTCGGCATTGCTGAATCCCGCAGTCCTCTTTCCGCCACTGAGTTGCTCAACGCCTGGGCGGAACTCGACCTGCTGCGTTCCAAAACGCTTGAAGAGCTCAGCAGCTATCCCGTCCTGTTGTGTCCCGTGGCCAGTCTTCCTGCCTGGCGTCATGGCCAGCGCTCCTGGACCATCGATGGCCAGACCGTCTCCTACCTCGATACCATTCGCTACACCCAGTGGTTCAACGTGCTTGCCTGTCCGGCTGCAGTCGTTCCTGTTGGCCGCTCGCCGCAAGAAATGCCGATCGGCGTGCAGATCGCAGCTCGTCCCTTTCATGATGAGACCGTGCTCGGCGTAGCTGCCATCGTCGACGCCGCGTTCGGTTACACACCGCCGCCCATCGCTCTTTCAGACTAGAGCCATCCAAGATCAAGTTCATTCATCACAGACAAGCCTTTGACCTCCCGGCAGAACCTAGTGATTTGTGAGCCCGATCACACTTGATCGCGTCTCCATCTTTGGGTGGAGGCGCCCTCCGCATCTGCGCAGTAGTCTGACCCTTCCCCGATTGAAGGAGGCCGGACTGGAGCGCAGAGTTGCGCCTGAGCTGGCAGGAACGCTTCGCTGAAAGCCGCGGTGTCTTGAAGAGTCCGCTGCGCAAGCAGACCATTGTCCCCGTGCTCGATTTCACAATCGGCGGAGACGAATTCATCACCATCGCCGGCCCCTGCTCGGTCGAGACCGAGCACCAGCTGATGACGACGGCCCATCATGTGCGCAGCTGTGGCGCACGCATCCTGCGCGGTGGCGCTTTCAAACCCCGCAGTTCCCCTTATGCATTTCAAGGGCACGGCGTCGAAGGCCTGAAAATGCTCGACCGCGCACGAGCTGCAACCGGCTTGGCCATCGTCACTGAGGTGATGTCGGAATGTGATGTCCCCCTGGTCGCCGAGTATGCCGACATCCTGCAGATCGGTTCGCGCAGCATGGAAAACTACTCTCTGCTCGAGGCCGCCGCTCAATCAGGCCGTCCGATCCTCCTGAAGCGGGGCATGGTCGCAACCCTCGCTGATTTTCTGCGCTCGGCTCAGGTCGTCCTCGACAACGGCAACCCCAATGTCATCCTCTGCGAGCGCGGCATCCGCACTTTCGAAACCGCGACGCGCAACACCTTCGATGTTGCTGCGATTGCCCTCGTCAAGCAGATCTCGCATCTGCCCATCATTGCGGATCCCAGCCACGCGTCCGGGCATCGCGATCTGGTTCCTGCATTTGCGCGCATCGGCGTAGCTGCCGGAGCCGACGGAATCATCGTCGAAGTGCACCCGAACCCCGACAAAGCCTGGAGCGACGGCGATCAGTCGCTCACCTTCGCCGAGTTCGACGAAATGATGGACTCGCTCGATCCCTATCTGCAAATCAGATCGAGCCAGGCCGACGAACGCAGCGAACGGGCATTGGAGGCTGTTGGATGACGTCTCAGGCCAAGGCTCTCCTGTTCGCAGCCTGCATTGCAATGTTTCTCCTCTGTGGTTTCGGCCTCGATCCCGCCTCAAGTGTCGACAGCGACCTGATTGTCACCGCAGCACCTGTGTACCAGCCGCTGGCCGCGTTGCATGGCGATGAGCGGTTTCCCCGTGGCGCACAACTGCTCCTCGTGCGCCAGGCCAAACCTGAGCCTCTGGTAAACGGATTCGCCGCCACGGCTGACGCCAACGTCTTATTCGATGGCACACGCGTCCTCTTTGCCGGCAAGAAGTCTGTCGACGATCCCTGGCAAATCTGGGAGCTGGCGGTGGCCGACAAATCGCTCCGGCAGCTGACCTCCGGAAAAGTGGACGCAATCCGACCGCTCTATCTGCCCGGTGAGCGCTTTGTCTACGCCGTGCGCACCCAGGCTGGCTACCAGCTTGTCTCTGCGCCGCTCAACCTCCAGTCCGCAGACCAGCCCGCGACCCAGCCGCTCACCTATGCCGGAGTCAATGCCATCCCAACCGACGTTCTTGCCGATGGGCGCATCCTGTTTGAATCTGGCTATCCAATGGGGTCTGGTGCGATACCCGAGCTGTACCTCGTCTACTCCGATGGATCGGGTGTCGAGTCCTACCGTTGCGATCACGGCGTTGCACGCTGGGGCGGCATCCAGCTTGCCTCCGGCGACGTTGTCTTTACCCACGGTACTTCTCTGGCTCGCTTCACTTCGCCCCTCGCGCACGAAGAGCATATCGTCGCGCCGCGCGCCGACTACGCCGGCTCCATCGCCGAAACTCCATCGGGCGAGTGGCTGCTGAGCGCCAGGAGTGCCGCAGAGAAGAATTACGCAATCAAACTCTGGAAGCCGGGGAACGCGGCGTTGGAGCCCGTCCTGAATGAACCCGGTGAGGATCTCGTCGAGCCAGTCCTCGTCGTCCCCCGCGCGACACCCAAACGTCATCCCTCCGGGCTGCATCCTTGGGACTATGCGAATCTCCTGGCGCTTGACGCTCGAGTCTCGCGCGAAGGCCCCCTGAAAGGCCTGCCCGCAACTGTGCGCGTCGAGGAGAAAGGCACTGACGGCAAAGGGATCGTCCTGGGGACCTCGCCCATCGAGTCTGATGGATCTTATTTTGTGAAAGTACCCGGCGACAAGCCGATCCGCTTTGCAGTCCTCGATGCAAAGGGTGCCATCCTGCGTCAGGAGCACGGCTGGTTCTGGGCGCGTGGCGGCGAACAGCGCTACTGTGTCGGCTGCCACGCCGGCCCCGAACACGCCTCCGAAAATCACATCCCCGCTGTTTTGTTGCACACCACCATCCCTACCGATCCGACCGCATCGACGGCTACGATCCAACACGCTTCCGCAGGAGGCCGCTGAGATGATCCGCCTTCCTCTGCTTTTGTTCGTCATCTTTGGCGTCTTGGCCACCCACCTTACCGCGTTCTCGCAGGACCAGCCGTCAGTACCCCCTGCGCAGCCCCAGAACCTCTCCAGAGAATCAGCCGTGCCGCAGACGCCCGCAACACCCAGCGCGTCCTCCCAGCCTGCCATTCAATTCGAAGACGCTACCGACAAGGCCGGTATCGACTACGTGCACAGCTTCGGCTCGGCTCAACTCGGATCGCTCCTCGAAGGCACAGGCGCCGGGTGCATCTGGTTCGACTACAACAACTCCGGCCGCGAGTCGCTCTACGTCGTCAACGGCCGCCCGCTTGACGATTCGATGCACCCCCATCCGCTCAAGGTCAAGCCCACTCCCCTGCCGCACAATCATCTTTACCGCAACGATGGCGGCGGCCGCTTCACCGACGTCACCGACCAGGCCGGCCTCAACCCCGAAATGTACGGCATGGCCGTGACAGCGGCCGACTACGACAACGACGGCAACATCGACCTGCTCGTCACCGGCTACGGCAAGACGATCCTCTATCACAACGACGGCAACGGCCACTTCACCGATGTCACTGAGAAAGCCGGCATCAAGATCGATGGCTGGGCCATCAGTTCCACGTGGCTCGATTACGACAAGGATGGCTGCGTCGACCTCTTTGTCGGACGCTACGTCAAGTTCGATCCCAAGTACCGCGCCTACTACGCTGCTGACAACTACCCTGGCCCGCTTGACTACGAAGGTGAGACCAACAAGCTCTTCCACAACAACTGTGACGGCACCTTCACCGATGTGTCCGAGAAGTCGGGCCTCAGCGCATTTGTAGGCCGCACCATGGGCGTCACCGCGGCCGACTTCGACGGCGACGGCTGGGACGACATCTACGTTGCTAACGACCGCACCGAGAACTTCCTGTTCCACAACAAGCATGACGGCACCTTCGAAGAGATCGCCAACGATACCGGAACGGCCTTCGGCCAGAACGGCGAGTCCACCTCGTCCATGGGCCCGGTCTTCGCCGATCTCGAAGGCCGCGGCGTCCTCGACCTCTGGGTCACAGACGGCCACTACAACCGCATGCTCCGTAATACATCGAGCGGATCCAACGCCGGCCAGATGAGTTTCGATGACATCGGAGCGACCAACGGCGTCTCACAGGCCAACGCGCAGTACGTCAGCTGGGGAACCGGCGTCTATGACTTCGACAACGATGGCATCCTCGACGTCCTCATCTTCCACGGCGGTTTGATCCATCTCATCCCACAGGAGCACACGCTCTTCCGTGGTCTCGGCAACGACAAGTTTGAAGACATCTCGCGGCAGGCGGGCCCCGTCCTCAGCACACGCACGGTCGCCCGCGGCGCATGCTTTGGCGACTACGATAACGATGGCAAAGTCGATGCCTTTCTCGTGAACCTCGGCGCCAAGGGCACGCTGGTCCACAACATCTCGACCAATCCAGGTCATTGGCTTGCTATCAAGCTCAAAGGCACCAAGAGCAATCGCGACGGCATCGGCGCCAAGGTCGAGGTATTTGCCGGCGGCAAACACTGGATGCAGGAGCGTGTCGCCGAGTCGGGCTATCTCTCGCAAAACGACGAACGTCTCCACTTCGGGCTTGGGGTGGCCACAATCGTCGACAAGATCCTCGTGCACTGGCCTAGCGGCCGCGAACAGACGCTTGAGAAGCAGGCCGTCGATCGCCTGGCAGTGATTACCGAACCATTGGATGAGACACCGACCAGCCAGGAGCGGAAATGATCGGCTCGCTCCCATCGGCCCACGTCTTCTCACTGAAGGCCAGGGTTTTTACTACTCTCGCCGCACTGGCTCTGCTCTTCCTTTGCGTTGGTCTTGCGCCGAACTGTCGCGTGCATGCACAAGTCGACCGGTCCGGCGAACGGCTCACCTATGCGTCTCCTGTCGAGATGCTCTTCTCACCCGAGGGAAAACGCCTCTACGTACTCTGCCAGGGTAGCGATCAGGTCCGTGTGCTCGATACCGGTACCTTTCAGGAGATCAAGGCCATTCATGTCGGTCACATCCCGCGTGGCTTTTCGTTCTCTCCCGATGTAGCGCGCCTCTATGTCGCCAACACCTGGGACGACACAATCTCCGTCATCGATACTGCTTCGCTTGAAGTCGTCGCCACTTGGCCCGTTGGCGCCGAGCCAACCAACGTCGTTGAAGACCATGCCGGAAAATACCTCTTCGTCACCAATCGCATCAGCAATGACGTCGCCGTACTGAACGCTCAGACGGGTGAAGAAGTCAAGCGCCTGGCTGCCGGACGCGGCGCCAGCTATATCACCCCGTCGCCCGACGGCAGCAGGCTTTACGTCACTCACGTCTATCCCAATCCCGCCGCGCAGCGAGGTATCCCGGAGTCAGAGATCACCGTCATCGACACCTGGCGCGCCATGGTCACCGAGCGCATTCCGCTCCACGGCATCGCCCACGGCTTCCACATCGCTTTCTCTGCCGACGGAAAGCTCGGCGTTGCCGCTACACTGCATCCCAAAAACCTCATCCCGCTGGCGCATCTGGAGCACGGTGGCGCCTTCGCCGACACACTGCAGCTCTTCGGCGTCGATATTGGTCCCGCTCCTATTGAAGTTCCGCTCGACGAACTCGAACGCTACGCCGCACGGCCCTTCGCCATTGCCATCGCGCCCGACAAGTCGCGCCTCTACGTCACCGACGGCGGCTCAGAGAATGTCACGGTGATCGACATTCCCAAACTACTGCACTTTGTACGCACCCATAAACCGCCGTTCTCCACGGATCTCGCGGCCAGCGCCAACTACGTCATCACTCGTATCACCGTCGGTAACGATCCCCGTGGCGTGGCATTCACTCCGGATTCTGCGAAGCTTCTCGTTGCCAATCGCCTCAGCGACACCCTCAGCGTCATCGACACGCATACCAATCGTGTCGCCGCCACCATTTCGCTCGATGGTCCAAAGGCGCTCTCTGTCCTCCGCCATGGCGAGCAAACGTTCTACACTGCGCGCTATTCATTCCAGGGCCAGATCGGCTGCGCCAACTGCCACATCGATTCCACCTTCGATGGCCTCACATGGGACCTTGAGCCCGATGGTTTTGGTCGCGACATAGTCGACAACCGTCCCATTGAAGATCTGAAAGGGACCGAACCCTACAAGTGGAACGGTGGAAACCCGAATCTCCCCACCGAGTGCGGACCGCGCACGGAAAAGTACTTCTGGCGCTCGGAGAACTACGACGACCTCACCCTCACCGACCTCGTCACCTATGTGCGTAGCCTGCCTTCCCGTCCCAACCGGTGGCGTTCGGCCGACGGTGACCTCACACCGTCACAAGAGCGCGGCAGGGCTCTCTTCGAGCGGGCCCAGGACAAATTCGGCAATCCCATCCCGCAGGCCAATCGCTGCTCCTATTGCCACAACGGACCGAAAGGCACAAGCCAGAAGTCCTTCGATGTGGGAACCAGGAAGCTGACCGACAACTCCGGACTGCTCGATACGCCCCAACTCACCAATATCGCGCTGAGCGCTCCTTATCTGCACGACGGCTCGGCAACCACGCTCGAGCAGATCTGGACCATCTTCAACCCCGAAGACAAGCATGGCCGCACCAACGACCTGACCAAAGATGAACTCAACGACCTGATTCAGTACCTGAGGACGCGATGAAGAAAACAAATTCCGCAATTCTTGTCGCCGTTTTTCTGCTTGCCGGCTCAATGCTTCCCACCGCGCCGCGGGCCGGGGCTAAAGCGAAGCCCCCTGCCGTTGGAAACACGAAAGGCGTCAGAGCGCCGTCGGCTACACCGCAAATGCCGAGGTTCAAATTTGAAAATTTCACCACGGCCAACGGACTTCCCGACAATCACGTTTACTCCGTGCTCGTCGACGGCGATCGCATCTGGGTCGGTACCGACAATGGTCTGGGTCTCTACGACAATGGCAAATGGAAGACCTTCACCCCCAAAGACGGCCTTGCACACCGCGCCGTGCTTTCGCTAGCACTCGATAAGCGGACCGGCGACGTATGGGCTGGAACCATGGGGGGCCTGAGCCGCGTCTCTGGCGGCCGCATCGACACCTACACACAGCTCAACTCCGGCCTCAGCAACGATGTCGTCTACGGCGTCTCCATCGAAGGCGAAAATGTGTGGGTGGCCACAGCCGCGGGCGCATGTCGCCTCAATCTTGCGACCAGCGAGTGGTCGCTGTACAACGAGCGCAACACGCCCATGAATGAGATCTGGGTGTACGGTGTCTCCGCCGCTGCCGATAAGGTCTACTACGCCGTCTGGGGCAGCGGATTGCTGGAATACAACCAGAGAACGAAGGTCTGGGACAAGTACGACGATCCCGACGGTGAGACGGAGATGGTGCTGTTCAAGGACCAGGGCCTTATTCACGAGATCACAACTTCCGTCAGCTATCTCGACAATGTTGTCTGGGCAGCAACCTACTTCGGCGACAGCCGATACGACGGCCGCTACTGGCATAACTTCCTTACCAAAGATAGCGGCCTCCCGTCCAATTTCACCAATGTTGTCAAGGGCGTAGACGCCAATCGCGCCTGGTTCGGCACCGACAAGGGCCTCGCCTACTTCGACGGCACAAACTGGGCCGTTTATCGGCCGTCCTTGTCGACCGGCAAACCGGAGATGACGGTACGCGATGCGCAAGGCAAAATAACAGATGTGCCAGTTACGTCAGCGCCATCGCATCACTACATCCTCAACATCGACTTCCAGGGGAGCGATATCTGGGTGGCCACGGCCCACGGATTGAGCCACGGAGTACTACAGCACTAAATCAAAAGGAGCCTTCACTATGATTGACATTGCAGAAGTTCTGGAGACCATCGGGCACGCTCCCATCAAAAAGCGCGCCATCACCAACCTGAAGACGCTGAATGAAGCCTACGACTATGCCAAGCCAAGCTCGTTCTCGCGCGGTATGAGGATCGACCTGAATGGGCTCGTCATTCTGCTGATCTCCGGCACGGCCTCCATCGACGAAAGCGGCAAGAGCGTCCACATCGGCGACTTCCGCGCACAGATGCGCCGCACCTACGAGAACATCACCCGGCTGCTGGAGAGCGAAGGCTGCACCTGGCACGACATCGTGCGCACGACTTGCTACCTTCGCGACATCGACCGAGACTACGAAGCATTCAACGAAGAGCGCACCGCTTTCTTCAAGGAGCGTGGGCTCGATCCTCTTCCGGCGTCCACGGGCATTCAGGCCAAGCTTTGCCGTCCCGAGTTGCTTGTCGAGATCGAAGCCATCGCCATGTTCCGTACCGAAAAGGCCGACAAGAGCAAGGAGTAGCGCGATGAGAACGGGATCGGTGTGGAGTTGTGTGTGCCTCCTGGCCGTGAGCGCGGCTTTGGCGGCAGCACAAACACCTGTCGCTGCTCCAGCGACAGAAGGCAAGCATGTGTGCGCGTGCGGAGCGCATCCGCCCGGCCCGCCGCGCGACCGCACCGTGGAGCCCTATGCGGGCGAACCCCCCGACATGAGTCCCTATGCGAAGTTTGCCAAACCGTACTTTCTGAATTACACGACCCCCAACGTCTTCATGGGAGCGGGTCGCGATCTTCCCGACCCTAAGAATCTAACCGAAGTCCGTATCGGCTTCTTTGGGCCCATCGAGCACACGCCTGACCAGCTCTTTGGCCAACGCATGCTGCATGGCGCACAGCTGGCCATTGAAGA
>Ga0335071_10001591_pt1 | contig 24418 bp, 25 predicted proteins | sample Lox_Sample_15_FD_206724 | JGI IMG/M metagenome (GOLD analysis project Ga0335071, IMG submission 206724) | Soil microbial communities from Loxahatchee National Wildlife Refuge, Florida, United States - Lox_Sample_1.5 | ecosystem: Environmental > Terrestrial > Soil > Wetlands | place: USA... | reverse complement strand
CCGCCGCCACTCTCGAGGATGCCCTTCCAATGGGTCTTCCCGACCAAGTTGTCCCGATCCACGTCGATCTCGATCACGAAATTATATTTCGTCGGATCGATCCCGGCCGCGCGCAATTCGGCGGCGGTCAGGGGGTTGCCGGGCGAAGGCGGTGTGGCAAACCAGGCGCCTTCGGCCTGCAAGTGCAGCGGTGAACTGGAAAAGCCCTGGCTGCGGGCGAAATCGTCGTAGAGCTGGTTCGTCCAATTCGCGAAGGCCGGCACCTGGGCCAGCGCGTCCGCCTTGTCGACCGTCAGGTTGCCGTAATCGACGTAGGCGACCAGGATCTTATACAGGCCGGCCGGCTTGCACAACACAAAATACGTCTGGGAAGAGGGATGCTGCGGATCGGCATACTCAGACGGGCTCAGGTTGTAATGAGTGTCGTCGAACAGCTCTATATAATAGCGGTGACCCTCGTAGTAGACCGAGCTGATCCAGCGGGCGCGGCTGGGCATCTCCGGTGCATCGAAACGCTGCATCGAAGGATCGGGGATGTCCACGTTGTAAAGTTGCTTGTAGAGTTGCGAAAATCGCACGCGCGCCTGGGCTTCGGTCAGCGGCGGCGGGGTGGGTGTGAACGCCGGGATCCCGGTCACGGTGACATGGATGGTCGTCGAGATAACCTGTTTGTTCTCATCAGTCGCGGAAGCCACCAAGGTATACGCCCCTGCGCCGTTCACCGGCGACCAGTGGATTTCGGCGACGAACGGCGACACGCCGGTCATGTTATTGACGTCGGTCGAATGCTGGGAGGCATCCAGGGCGATCTGGCCGTTGGCCCGCAGGGTGATGCCCAAGGCCGTCCCGCCGGTCGCCTGCACGCGCAGGATCACCTCCGGGCGGGTGGCCGAGTCCGTGGTGGATTTCACCATGCTGGCCGTCACGCTGCCGCCATCGGCCAGGTCGAGGAACTTAAGCTGCAGCCCGCTGGTTGATCCGGAGGCTGGGGCGGCCTGGGTGGCCGGTTCTGTCGCGCCGGGCGCACCGCCCTTTCCGACGGTCACCTGTACGCTGGCCGAGGTCTCGTTCTTGTTGGCATCCAATGCCATGACCATCAGGGTGTGGGCCCCTTCGGTCGGCGCGGCCCAGGCCAGGGTGCCGGAGACCTGCGCATCGCTCCCCGTGGCTGTCTGCGTAGTGACGATGGCCCCGTCCACCTTAAGATCGAATTCGATGAACGGTCCCCCGGCAGCGCTGAACGCGACCTGGACCGGCGTCCCGCCTGGAAGCTGGGCATTTGCCGCCGGACTGCTGATCTGGACGGAAAAACCCGATCCGGTTGTGCCGGCGACCGGCGCTGTGGTCGCGGCGGCCGGACCCGTTGCCGGAAGCTGGGTTGCGCGGGCAAGGTTGCAACCCGCCAGGACGACGATCAGGACCAGGGATACTTTCAAGAGCTTCGACGATGAATGCATGTCCGTCTCCTTTGAGCCCTTACTTTGCGATGGCGCGATCCGTGATCTCCAGGGCCTTGTCGAGGATCGCAAAGCCCTCTTTCAGCTGTTCTTCCGTGATGACCAGGGGGGGAATGATCAGGATCGTGTGCCAGTGGGTATAGACGTACAAGCCGTGATCCGTGCAATATTTCCGCAGGGCGGTCATCTCCGGCGAGGAGGCATTCCAGGGGGTCATCGGCTCTTTCGTCTTTCGATCTTTGACCAGCTCGAGGATCCCGAACAGCCCGATACTCCGCACCTCTCCAACCGAGGGGTGATTCTCTCCGAGGTCGGCCAGTAAATTGTGCAGCACAGGTCCCATCCGGGCAGCGTGTTCGACGATCCGGTCCTCCTGCATGACCCGGATGTTGGCGACTGCCGCCGCCAGTGAGATCGGGTGGGACGTGTAGGTCAGCCCGGATTCGAAGACGCGCTCGTCGAAAGTGGCAGCGACCTCCGGCTTCATCGCCACGGCCCCGAGCGGGGCATAGGCGGAGGTCAGGCCCTTGGCCATGGTCATGATGTCGGGGACGACACTCCAGTTGTCCACTGCGAACCATTTCCCGGTCCGGCCGAAGCCCGACATGACCTCGTCGGCGATCATGACGATGCCGTAACGGTTGCAGAGCTCCCGGATGCCTTCCAGGTATCCATCCGGTGGGACAATGATCCCGTTCGTCCCGGTGACGGATTCGAGCAGGATGGCGGCAACCGTCTCCGCCCCTTCGAAGTGGATGATCTCCTCCAGGTGATTCAGGTAATCCCGGCTAAATTCCTCGTCAGAAATGTCCGGATTGGTGCGATGGAAAGTGGATCGATAGCGATAAGGGTCGAGGAAGTGGACGATGCCGGGCATGAGCATCGGTTCCCATGCCACCCGGCGCGGGTCTCCGGTGGCGGCCATCGCCCCGGCGCTCGCCCCGTGATAGGAGCGGTAGCGGGTCAGGACTTTGAAGCGGCCGGTGTAAGCCCGGGCGATCTTGATGGCGTTTTCGTTGGCATCCGCCCCGCCCAGGGTGAAGAGCACCTTGGTCAGCTTCCCGCCGGGAGAGACCTGCGCCACGAGCCGGCTGGCCAGCGCCCGCACCTTGGTCGTCATCCCTGGGGCTGCATACGGCAGCTCGGCCGCCTGCTCCTGGATGGCCCGGATGACACGTTCGTCCCCGTGGCCGATGTTGACGCACATGGTCATCGAATTGAAGTCCAGGTAGCGCTTTCCGGCGGTGTCCCAGAAATACACCCCCTTCGCCCGCTTGACCGCGATCGGGTTGACCTTGGCCTGCGCCGACCAGGTCCAAAAGACATGCTCTTTCGACAGGGGCAGGATCTCGTCATCGGGAAGATCGAACATGGGAACCTCACGAAGTGTGTGGATGAAATGATTATAAGAGGAATTCCGTTTCCAGGGTTGACAAAATCGTCATGGGTGGATACGATTAACTTACCGACCGGTCAGTAAGTCGGTTAACAACACTTCCACCGAAAGGAACACCCACCGAAATGAGCGACAAGACCCGCAACCGTATCCTCCTGGTTCTCTTCCTGGGCGTGCTGATGGGCGCGCTGGACATCGCCATCGTCTCCCCCGCCCTGACGCCCATCCAGAACTATTTTGGCGTCGGGGAGCGCGCCAAGTCCTGGATCTTCACCATCTATGTGCTCTTCAGCCTGATCGGGACCCCGCTGATGGCGAAACTGTCCGACGTGTTCGGCCGGCGCTCGATCTACATTCTAGACATTGCGATCTTCGCAATCGGCTCGTTGATCGTCGCCCTCGCGCCGCAGGGCCTGTTCGCCGTCCTGCTCGGCGGGCGCGCCCTGCAAGGTTTCGGAGCGGGCGGCATCTTCCCGGTCGCCAGCGCGGTGATCGGCGACTCCTTCCCGCCTGAAAAGCGCGGCGGCGCCCTCGGCCTGATCGGGGCCGTTTTCGGCCTGGCCTTCCTCATCGGGCCGATTCTGGGCGGGATCATCATGACCTTTACCACCTGGCAGTGGCTCTTTGTCATCAATCTCCCGGTCGCGGTCGTCGTGATCGTCGTTGGACTGCGCCTCCTGCCGGTTACCCATCCGGACGCCCGCCGCCCCTTCGATTGGGCCGGGATGCTCGTCCTGGGTATCCTGCTGGCCTCGCTGGCTTACGGCCTGAACATGATCGATGCGACGAATTTCTTCGCCAGCCTGCTCAGCCTGAACGTCTGGCCTTTCCTAACCCTGGCGATCGCCCTGCTATTCGTCTTTCCGGTCATCGAACGGAAGGCTACGGACCCCATCCTGCACTTGCACATCCTGGAGAGCCGCCAAGCCATCCTGGCGAGCGCCTTGGCTGCCGGGGCCGGGCTCGGGGAAGTGGGCATGGTCTTCATTCCCTCCCTGGCCGTGGCCGCCATGCCGGCGATCATCAACAAGCATACCGCCAGCTACCTGCTCATGCCGGTCGTCCTGGCAATGGCGGTCGGCTCCCCGCTGGCCGGTCGGTTCCTCGACAGGCTCGGCTCCAAAGCCGTCGTCTTCGCCGGCAGCCTGCTGGCGGCGATCGGGATGGTGATGTTGGGCATACCGGCGATTACCTCCGTTCTGGCCCTGTTCATCGTCGCCGGGATCGTCATCGGCCTGGGGCTCTCGGCCCTGCTGGGCGCGCCGGTCCGTTACATCATGCTTAACGAGGCTCCGGCCGCGGACCGGACGGCTGCCCAGGGCGCCATCGCCCTCTTCACCTGCATTGGCCAGCTGCTGAGCAGCGCCCTGGTCGGCGCCGTGGCCGACTCGCAGGGCGGCGGGGTCCACGGCTACGGCGCGGCCTACATGGTCATCGGAGGCATCGCGGTGGTTCTGATCCTGTTGACCTTCGGGTTGAAGAGCCGCAGCCAGGAGCTGGCGACGGTCCATCGGTCCGATCCGGCTGCCAAAAAGGTACCCGTTTAGGATGGAATAGCCGGACGCGGGCGAACACGGACCCAATTTCATCCACCCGGTCCATCCGCGTCCGACCCACTTATAACCGGGGTTATAATCCACCCCATGCCCAGCGAACCGCGTGACCTGCGCGAGCAGATCCTCTCCACCGCAAAAGGCCTGTTCATCCAGCAGGGGTATCACGGCCTGGCCATGCGCCAGATCGCCGAGTCCCTGGACGTCTCGAAGGCTGCCCTGTATTACCATTTCAAGGACAAGGAAGAGCTCTTCCTGGCCATCCTGGAGGCTTACCTGGACGAGATGGAAGCCGCCATCGACCGGATCCTGGCCGAACCCGCCGGCAGCGTCGAACAGATCCGCCGCTTCGTGGAATACGTCCTGGCGCAGCCAGCCGAACAGCGCGCCATCATCCGTCTGGCCAGCCAGGAGATGGGCCAGCTTGAGGCCGTATCACGGAAAGCTTTCGACAAGATCTATCGGGAAAAATTCATCGGGAAGATCGAAGGCATTCTCAAGGCCGGCATGGACGCCGGGGAATTCCGGTCGATGCAACCCGAGGTGGCCACCTGGACCCTGCTGGGGATGATGTACCCATATTTCTACCCGGCCCATGCCGGGAATGCTTCGCTCTCCGAGGAGACCATCCGCCAGATCGTCACCGTCTACCTGGAAGGGATGGAAAAAAGGTAGAACGATCCGCTCCCATTCTTTTGCAGGAACAAGCTCTTCAATCCAAAGACCGGCATGAACCCATCGACCTGCGTCCCTCTTAACCCGTCCATCCGGCGGATTTGCGTCGTCGGCACCACCGGCTCGGGAAAAAGCACCCTGGCGGCTGAGCTGTCGCACCGCCTGCATATCCCCCACATCGAATTGGACGCCCTCTACTGGCAGCCCGGCTGGAAGGAAGCCGATCGGGCCAGCATGCGCTCGCGCCTCGAGGAAATCGTCTGTGCGGAAGGCTGGGTCACGGATGGGAATTATGGCTTCCTGCGCGACCTGCTCTGGCAGCGCGCCCAGGCGCTCGTCTGGCTGGATTATCCGTTGCCGGTGATCCTCTGGCGGCTCTGGTGGCGGACCTGGGAGCGGGTCCTGAAAAAGCAGGTGCTCTGGGGGACGAACACCGAGAAGCTGGCGCCCCAATTCTTCAGCCGGGATTCCCTTTTCCTGTGGGCATTCAAGACGTACCGGCGCCACCGCAGGGACTATACCAGCCTGCCGCTCCAGCCGGAATACCGGCACCTGGAAATCTACCGCCTTCGCTCCCCCGCCGCGACCCGCCGCTGGCTCGACCCACACTGATCATTCACTGCGCTGCAACAGCCAGCGGACTACCCTGCCGATCCCCCATATTCCCAGGAAGACCAGTCCGACCACCCCTTCGAACGGCAGCCTGACCCGCGCCAGCAAGGCAAGGCCGGTCAACCCGGCTCCTGCCAGAGAGACCAGCCCAAGCCGGGCCAGGTGAGCGCGCTCCAGGCCGGTCGTATCCGCAGCCGGGTCTGCCCTCTCCAGCCGCGCGATGAATCCTGCCAGGTCCCAGGCCGGCAGGGCCAGCAGGGCGCTGAACACGAGCAGAACCGGAGTGGCTCCCAGGTAAAAGCCCAGGGCAGCTGCCCCAAAGAGGATCGCCAGGCCCAGGGAGGCCGCCCATTCCCAGCGACGCGCCAGGCCCAGCACCCAAACTCCACCCAGGACCAGGAGCACCACGCCAGGTTGGACAAGTCCGGCCGTGAAATATGCCAACAGGCCAAACCCAAGGCCGAGGCCGGCGCAAACGTAGAGCAGCAGGCGGGTCATCTCAATTCCCCCCGCGGCAGGACCAGCCGGCGTTCCAGCTCACGCTTGGCGACGACTTCGAAGGGCTGGGAGACATCCCAGTCGACAACCTGGATGCCGGCGCCCCGCAGCCGGCGCAGCAACAACTGGCGCTGCAGGCGGATGATGCGTCCCGCCTGCTGGTGGGCGGCGACGTCCTCCAGCCCGGACAGCTCGAAAGAAACCGGGTCCGGACTGATGATAAGGAGCGGGTATCCGCTCAGGCGCAGGGCAGCCAGCAGCTCGTAATCGTCAGGGGCCAGGGCGCTGACCAGCACGAGCTGCGAGCGGAAAGGGAACAGGTGGCGCGGAATGTACAGCCCGTCGAAACTCTGCACATCGCCCGGCTCGAGCCGCGCCAGCGCCTGCAGGATGCGCTCGCTCTGCATGCGGCCGTACCCCGGCATCGTCCAATTGACCTGCTTGCCGTAGAAAAGCAGCCCGACGCGGTTGCCGCTATTTAGGAGGGAGTCCGCCAGGGCGGCCGCGGCCAGGACGGAATGCTCGAAAATGGACCGCCTGCCGAAATCGTTGGTGCGATGGCGTCCGTCCAGGAGAATGCCCACGTCCGCGGAACGTTCCTGCTCAAACTGGTTGGCATAGACCGACTGGGGATGGCGGGCGGTCAGTTTCCAGTTGATCCAGCGGGGGGAATCGCCGGGCTGGTACTCGCGCACGTCGAAGAACTCCACCCCCGAACCGCCAGTGTGCGCCGGGATGGTCCCCGAGAAGATGCGGGTGCGCCGTGGCTGGATCGCCACCCGCCGCAGGCGCAGGACCGGCGGCAGGATGAAGAGCTGGCCGTCGGTTGGCAATTCCCGTTCACTCGAAACCAGCCCAAAATGCTCCCTGATGGTTACGCGAATTCTTTTGAATGCAAAATAGCCCCGCCGGCCGCGCACCCGGTAGGACCAGGTGATCGTCCCACCCGCCGGGAACTCCGCCAGGTGAAGGATAGAGCCATCGATGATTTCCAGGCCCGCCGGGATCTGGTCTTCGAAAAGGACTTCCTCGAGGGCCGGGCCGGTATTGCGGACAGTCAGCGTGATCGTCACTTCGTCCCCAGTCTGGATGCGCTCGGCGCTGAGCGTCCGCACGACCTGCAATTGGGCTGCCTCCGGACCGCGCCAGACCGCCGCCAGAAGGTAGGCCAGAGGCGGCAGCGCCAAAGCTGCCACCGGCGCCTGGAGGGTCAGCAGGCCGGCGAAGACCAGGATGAAGATGAGTAGGCCGAGGAGATAGGTGCGGTTCATCGTGACATGCGGTCGGCTATCTCAACCGGCTTTCAAGACCGGGACGGGCACGCGCGCCATGATCTCGTCGATCACCCGGTCGGAGACCTGGCGGGTCAGCCAGTATTCCGGCTGGAGGATCAGGCGGTGGCTGAGCACCGGGACGGCGAAGCGCTTGATATCGTCGGGCAGGATGTAATCCCGCCCCTGCAGGGCCGCATTGGCCCGCGCCAGCTTGAGGAAGGCCAGGGAACCGCGCGGGCTGGCGCCCACGGCCACCCGGCGATCCCTGCGGGTCTCCTGGATGACGGAAGCAATGTATTCTTCCAGGTCCTGCTCCACATGGACCGTCTCCACGGCCTTGCGCATCGCCAGGATCTGCTTCACACCGGTCACCTTCTTCAATTCCACTTCCTCCCGGCGGCGCTCCTGACGGCGGTGGAGGATCTCGGTCTCTTCGGCCAGGTCGGGATAACCGACCGTCAACTTGAGGATGAAGCGGTCGAGCTGGGCTTCCGGAAGCGGGAAGGTACCCTCATATTCGATCGGGTTTTGGGTGGCCAGTACCAGGAATGGATCCGGGAGGCGCATACTCTCCCCTTCCAGGGTCACCTGGCCCTCCTGCATGGCCTCCAACAGGGCCGACTGGGTCTTGGGGGAGGCCCGGTTGATCTCGTCCGCCAGGATGAGGTTGGCAAAAATGGGGCCCTGGCGAAGTTCGAAGGCGTTGTTGGCCCGGTTGTACACGTACCCTCCGGTGATGTCGCCCGGGAGCAGGTCGGGAGTGAACTGCAGGCGCTTGAAATCGAGTCCGAGCACATAGGCAAAGGACTTGGCGATCAGGGTCTTCCCCAGGCCCGGATAATCTTCCAGGAGCACGTGCCCGCCGGCCAGGCCGGCTGCCATGATCATCTCCAGGACAGCGCGCTTGCCGATGACCGCTCTTTCGACTTCCGCGATCACCTCCTGGCAGGTTTGTGAGGTTTCAGGAATGCCGGTCATTTTCACTCTCCAAAAGGGATTCCAGGGATCCGATGACGCTCTCGAGGTCCTGGTCGAACGGGGTTGGCGGTTGGCTCCCGGACCGGTGAGGCCGGGGATAATCCGTGTAGGAGGTCTTCAAGGCCGCTTCCAGGTATTCCCGCACCCCGGCGGGGGGGTTCCAGTTGGCGTTACTCAGGTCACGCGGCTTCTGCTCGGTGGATTTCCGTTCCATGATGGCCAGGGCCAGCTCGGCCAGCTGGCGGGCGACGTACCACTTGGGGAAAATCCCGCTGCGTTTCCTCTGGAGCCAGAAGGACAAATCCTCCACCGGGCCGGGAGTTGGGGAAGGTTTACGCCGCCCGCGCAGACCTTCCAGGTCGGGAAGGCGCAGGCTGAACACGACGAAATTCGCCGCCAGGACCAGGCCGATGATCCAGTACGCCTCCTGCGGATAGGCGTGGTAATACCCCCGGGCCAGCCAGAGGAACTGCGCCACCGGCAGGACGATCATATCCCGGACCAGGCCGCGCAAGGGGATCGCAAGCAGGACGACTGCCGCCAATGCCAGGAGGATGTACAGGATCGGGCGCTTTTTCATTTGGCCGCCTGGCAGAAAGCCTGGATGGCGGCGAGGCAGGCAGAGGCCTCCCGCACATCATCGGGAGCAGGACGCCGGCCCCCGTAACGGACGCGCTCGAACAGGCCGGTCAGGCCGCGAACGGCCTCCCCCGGAAGGCCGGCCGTCACCAGATAACGGGCAAATTCCGCCGGGGTCATGCCTTCCTTGCGGCGGATGCCGCGCCAGCCTTCCACCGCCCTGGTCATACGGGAATAACAATTCAAGACCGTATCCCCCCAATCCTTTCCCTCATCCAGGTCCTGGAGGGCCGTTTGGGCGATGGCGCCGAGTTCTTCAAATGGAGCGCGCTCGCGCTCCCTGCGCAGGAGCACCCAGGCGACGACCCCGGCGACCATCAACAAGACTCCGAGGGAAATGACATAAGAAATCCATGGAACGAGGGCGGGAGGGTGGTAAACGACCGGGGTGATCTTCGATTCAGGGGCCGCGGTCGCCTCAGCCGGGATGGTGATGGCCGGGCCTCCCCCACCCTGGGTGGGCTGCGCCACGGACGGCCCCAGTGCGGTCCGGGTCAGGACGAGGAAGATCAGGATCCCGGCCACGACCAAAATGAGCAGGCCGCGCAGAAACTTTTTTCGCAGGTCAGGCGGGAGCAGGAAGAAGATCACAGCCAGGACGGTCCCAAGGAAGATCGCCACGTAAATGAGAGAATTCCAGGATGGGGGCTGTTCGGGGAGCGGGACCGTGCGCTGGGCATTCCCCAGGTCGTAGGCGAACGGGATGGCAGGCTTGAAAGCCAGACTTCCCAGGCTGGCAACCAAAATCACCAGCACCAGGATGGACACCCCCCCGACAAGCAGGATAAATGCTTTCCCAGACAGTTTCTTCATCAGGAATACCGGCAAATGAATTGTACTCGAACGCCCGTCGAATGCCAAAGGTGGCACACGGGGAGATGCTATTCGCATCATCCCGGAGCGTCCGGAATGATATAATTCTACCCGGTATGTCCAATTTATTGGCAAATTCGTCGGACTGTACGGCGACCCTTCCCCCGAAAGCCGTGGAGGGGATGGAATTATTCAATCAAGGCCGCTATTTCGAGGCCCACGAAGCCCTCGAAGCGGCTTGGCGGGCCGAGACCGGCCCGATCCGGAACCTTTACCGGGGCGTACTGCAGGCAGCGGTTGTTTACCTGCACCTGACCCGCCGAAATTACCCGGGCATCGTCAAAGTCTACGGACGCTGCCGAAAGTGGCTCGAGCTCTGGCCGGAAACCTGCCGGGGCGTCGCAGTTGGCCAGCTCATCCACGACCTGGACACAGTCCTCAGCCGGGTCCAGGAACTCGGTCCGGATCGCCTGTCAGAATTCGATCTGACCAGCCTCAAGCCGGTGATCTATGCAAAATCCTGAACCGCAGCCTCCATCGCCGTCTGGAACGGCCGCAGCCGGATCAGGGCGCGTCTTCCTGTGCGACCGCTGCGGAGCGGTCATGGTCGAACGACAGTGCAAGGTCGTCTGCCCAAACTGCGGGAACCGGTTCGACTGCTCGGATTTAAATCTCAACTTCGATGAATTGAAAACGGTCCAGAAGTAACAGTGTTCTCTCGATGAAAAAATCAAATGGAGCGGGAAAATGGATGAAATGACTTTTTCTGGCAAGATCGCCCTGGTGACCGGTTCCGGGCGGGGCATCGGGCGGGCCATTGCCCTCCACTTGGCGCGCCAGGGTGCGGATGTGGTGATCAATTTCTTCCGCAACCGCGCCCCGGCCGACGAAACCGTCGCAGCGATCGAAAAACTGGGCCGCAGGGCCCTGCTGGTCAAGGCGGATGTGGGCGATCTGGATGATCTCGGCCGCCTCTTCGACGAAGTGGAAAAGGAATTCGGCGGGCTGGATTTCTTCATTCACAATGCCGCCTCGGGCTACAACCGCCCGGTCCTGGAGCAAAAACCGAAGGGCTGGGACTGGACAATGAACATCAACGCCCGCTCGCTTTTGTTCGCCGCCCAGCGCTGCGTCCCGCTGATGGAAAAGCGCGGCGGGGGCAGCATCGTCAGCCTGTCCAGCCCGGGATCCGGGCGGGTGCTCCCGGACTACGTGGTAGTGGGCGCAAGCAAGGCTGCCATCGAGAGTCTGACGCGCTACCTGGCAGTCGAGTTGGCGGCGAAGAATATCCGCGTCAACGCGGTCTCACCCGGCATCGTCGAAACGGACGCCCTAAAGCATTTCGACAGCTTGAACGACGAGTCCATCATCCGCAAGGCGATCGCCGCCACGCCGGCCGGACGCCTGGCTACGCCGGAGGATGTCGCCGGGGTGGTGGGTTTCCTTTGCTCCCCGGCCGCCGAGATGATCCGCGGCCAGGTCCTGGTAGTGGACGGAGGATACGTCCTCCCGGCCGGCTAATTTGGCATTAATCCATCCGATTTATACCCTCAGTGCTGGGACCCGTCTGGTCCTTGCACTTTTGCTAAAGGAGAGGCGCTATGAAAGGAAAACTGTCGTTCGTCTTTATCGTCATTTTGCTCCTGGCCGCCTGCACACCCAAGGCCGCACCCACGCCGGCCGGGACCTTGCCTCCCATTCAGAATCCCGGAAGCGGCGGGAACCCGAATGAAATCGCGATCAACAACTACACCTTCGTCCCGCAGGAGCTGACCGTCAAAGCGGGCACGACCGTCAAATGGACGAACCAGGATTCGGTCGGGCACAATATCGTCGCCGACGACAGTTCCTGGGGATCAGCCTTGCTCGCCCAGGGCGATTCGTATTCTTTCACTTTCACAAAAGCCGGCACGTACACCTACCACTGCGGGGTCCACCCGACGATGGTAGGCACCATCATCGTCAACCCCTGATTTCCGCCGCCGGGATGCTTTTATGTTAGAATAGACATACTTGCAGTAGGATTTGTGTGCATTCCCCGCCGCCAGCCCCTGTACAAGGCTGGCGGCTTTTTCACAGGCCCACTGCCCACTCAATCAAGGAGAAAAGAGAGAATGGAAACAAAGATTTATGTAGGCAACCTGTCCTACAGCACCACCGAGGACGAACTGCGCGAGCTGTTCGCCCAGGCCGGGACCGTGGCATCGGTGGCTTTGATCAAGGATCGCGATACCGGGCAGTCCAAGGGCTTCGCCTTCATCGAAATGAGCAACCAGAGTGAAGCCGAGAAGGCCATCCAGACTTTCAACGGCTATACCCTCGGCAATCGTCCCCTCAAGGTCAACCTGGCTCGTCCGAAGGAAGAGCGCGGTTACGGTGGTGGCGGCGGCGGTGGCTACGGCGACCGGCGCGGTGGCCCCGGCGGCGGCAAGAGCCGCGGCGGACAACGCAGATATTAAACGAATCAAAACATCCCGCAGAGAAATTCCGCGGGATGTTGGTTTAACAGGCCAGTGTTTTCTTATTTGATCCTGAAGGTCTGGGCGACTTGATCGAAGACCGGCTGCCAATCGTGCAGTTCGTCATAGTAAGACATGCAGGCAAGATCCCAAACTGTGCTTCCATCCTTGATCAGGTAATCCATGACGCCAACCGAGACTCCCAGGATGATCACCTGTGACTTTATCCGTCTGACCTCATAATTCCCAATCTGGAAATCCTTCTTTTCGAGGAAGGTCACTTCCGCCGTGAAGTGGCCGAGCCCATCCCGGACATATGAGTCGAGGTCAGTCGTGACCCCTTCATCCTTGTCCAGGTAGATGGTGGTTTTGAAGCCTTTGCCGGCCGTTTTGCTGGTAACCAGGTCGATCAATTTGTCCCCCGAACTGTCCTTGACGAACTCGGCCGGCACCCAGATCTCCACATTTTTATAGGTAAACTGATTCCAGCCCTCGGGGATCATGGATTCATAGGTCGTCGGGGCGAGAGTGAAAGTTGGCAATATCGGCGTCCGGGTGGGAGGCGGCGTCTCGGATGGCAAAGGTGCGGAGGCCTGAACCGGCGCCTGGGTTGGCCCGGCAGGAGCTAGATCTGCAGGAAGGGCGTTATTTCCCAGGATCAGCCAGCCTCCGAAACCCATCAGGCCAATGATGACCAGCCCCATGCAACCCAGAACGAACAATTGCATCCCCGTCATTCCCCAAATCCTTCGGCTCCTCTTTTGCATATTCCCGCTCCCTTTTATCGAAGTCAATCAAGGTCAACCCGGTCAGCTCATCAGGATCGCCCGGGCGGGCGCCCCATCCGATCCGACCAGTTTTAACGGCAGGCAGACCAACTGGTATTCGCCAGCCGGGACAGCGCTCAAATCCACGCCCTCGAGGATGATCACGCCCGGCTTCAACAAGGCCTGGTGAGGCGGGACGCTTTGCTTATAGGGCGAAACGGACAGGTAATCGATCCCGATCAGGCGGATGCCATGAGCCACCAGCCATTCCGCCCCGGCCGCGTTGATGCCGACGAAATCCGCCTGGAAGGTCTTTTGACCGCGCTCCCAGACGTGGGAATTGCGGGTCCTCAGCAGCAGCCGGACGGTCCCGGCCGGCACGCCGGCCTTTTCCAAAACCCCGTCGTCGACAACATTCACTTCATCGGGCACCTGGATCACGTGGGCCGGGCCGGTCAGGATCTCGAGCGACAACGCCTCGGTCGTGCGCCGGTCGTTGAGGAAATGGTTGGGGGCGTCGACGTGCGTGCCGGTGTGCACTCCGCAGGTCAGCCGGGAAACGTTGGCATGCGCCCCGGCGTCCATGGAAGAAACCCTCTCCAGGCTGACCGGAGGGTCGCCCGGCCAGACGGTCATATCGGGAGAGATCGGGAGGGAGATGTCGTATATTTTCATGGTTCACCTTTCCAATATTATCATTATCTACCAGCCGGCGGCGGTGAAAATCGCCTGGAGGAAACGCGTCCGTTCAGGGGTGGTCATTGGACGCGGGCGCGAAAAATCCTCGAGCAGGAACGTCAGCAATTCGGTGCTGATGTAACGCCCCTCGTAAAAAACATGCCGATCGACGAACTCGTTGCGCGTATCATAGATCAGGGACCCATCAGGCATGAGGTGCGACATCTGGTCGAAGAACAGGTTTCCCAGGCCGTAATGGATGAAACTGCCGTTATCCAGCTCCATGGTGGCCGGCATGTGCGCCTGGCTGCCGCTGACGATCACCGCGCCAGCATCGGCCATCCTGCGAAAATCCCTCTGCTCATAATCGGTGGGGGTGGATTGGTAATACTCGTCGTACTGGAAAGTCATGATGGGAAGGTAGCCGCTGGCGCGTAGTTGGGAAATCTCCGCAGCCATCTGGTCCAGGTTGCAGGGCGCCGAGCCGGGGGTCGAATCAGTCGCCCAGTCGTTCGGCGGACCGACGATGTTGCAGCCGACGAAGGCCAGCTTGTTGTCGTTGTTCGTCACTTTGGCCGGGGTCAGGGCATCAGCCAGGTTGCGTCCGCCGCCGTAGTGCAGCCAGCCGCGCTGGTCGTACATATCGATGGTGGACAACAGGTCCGCCGCCCCATAATCCTTCAGGTGGTTGCCGGTCAGCTCGACGATGTCCACCCCCATATCATCCAGCAGCGCGATGTCCGCCGGGTTGCTGCAGAACTGCAAGCTGCTGGTATAAGGATCGGGGGTCGGGCAGTTTGGGTCGAACGAGACTTCATTGCTGACGTGCGTCAGGTCCGCCGATCGCAGGACGCTGCGGATATCCTCGCCCGGATAGAGCACTCCGTTCTTGACCATCTTATCCTCCGTACCCCGAACCAATGCGGTGGTGCCGGTCATCGCAAGGACCGTCAAGCGATAGGGATAGCGGTTGGTGGGCAGGAGCGGGAAGAGGAGCGGCTGCAGGTCGAAGGCAATCTTCAACGGATACGCGGACGGGTTGAAGTCATTGTGGATCGGCGACTGATCGTCCACGCTGAGGACTTTCCAGCGCGGCTCGAGCGCCTCGAATGGGACGATGCCCCAGGCCGGGCGATTTGCCCAGGCGGAATCGACCAGTTGATCGGCCGACACCACGCTCACGGCCCCCGGGGCCGGCGCCCCCCAAAGGTCGGAGAAGGCCGCCAGGGTGGATCCAGCCATCCAGAGCGGCCGGCCCGAGAAGGGTCCGGCAGGAATGCCTTTCCAGGCGCTCTGCAGCTCGGTGAAGGCCACTCCATCGGGGATGGTCGGGAAGGGGGCCACGAGGGCATAGATCCAGAGTGAGTCCTGCGGACCGGGGCTGGCAGGCTGCGGCTGGATCACGCCCAGGCGAGCGCCTGCTGTATCTGAGGTGGCAGCAAGCGGCAGGCCTGAGATCAAGGCAAACTGGTGGAGCACATCCGGGGCAGCCGGCGAGACCCACAAGGCGGTCGCCTGGCGGGTCAACGTCAGCCCGGAAGGGGTCTCGGTCAGGCTGGGCGTCGGCGTCCGGGTATCCTCCGCCGGTTGGAACGGCGTCGGCGTCGCCGGGCCGGAGGATGCGACAGGCGAGGCCGCCGGAGCGGTCGGTCCTCCCCACATCGGACTGCACGCCGTCATGCATAAAAGGAAAGCCAGGGCCAGAGTCCGGGATGGAACTCGCATCAGTCCGGTTCCATGGCCAGATCAGCCCGACTGTATTTCTTTACCATTTCCGGATCCACCGTGACGCCCAGGCCCGCCCCGGATGGCACGTCAATGGTGCTGTCGGGATTGAGCTTGAATCGCTCACGGGTCACGTCCTCCAAATAGTATCGATCGGAGGCGGAAATGTCACCCGGCAGGCTGAACCCGGGCAGGCTCGCCAGGGCCAGGTTGGAGGCCCGGCCCACACCGGTCTCGAGCATCCCGCCGCACCAGACCGGGATGCCGTGCGCCCGGCACAGGTCGTGGATCAGGGCGGCCTGGCTCAAGCCGCCCACCCGCCCGGCCTTGATGTTGATGATCCCGCAAGCCTGCATCTCGAGGGCATAGCGGGCGTGGCGCGGTGAAACGATGCTTTCGTCCAGACAGATCGGGGTGCGGAATAGTTTTTGAAGCTTGGCGTGGTCCCAGATGTCGTCTTCGTTCAGGGGCTGCTCGATCAGGAGCAGGTCCAGCTCGTCGAGGGGCTGCAGGACCTGGCAAGACTCCAGCGTGTATGCAGAATTGGCGTCCACCTGGAGGCGGACCTTCGGGAAAGCGGTCCGGACAGCCCGGGTATCCCCCACGTCCCGGCCGGGCTTGATCTTGATCTTGATCCGCCGGTAGCCGGCCTGCAGGTACACTTCCACCCGCCGGACCAGCTCCTGCGGGGTGGCCTGCAGGCCGACGGAGACGCCCACGTCGACCTTTTGGCGCTCCCCGCCGAGCAGTTCGCGGAGCGATTTCCCCAGGCGCTGACCGATCAGATCCCAGAGGGCCATTTCCAGTCCAGCCTTGGCCAGCGGGTGGCCGCGCACCCCCTCGACCCGATGCTGGAAATCGGCCGCGTCCGGTACGTCCCGGCCGAGCAGCCCAGGGATGAGGAACTCTTTCAGGATGTGCCAACCGGTCCCGGTGGTTTCATACGAATAGCCGGGGTCGCGGTCCATGGCGCATTCACCCCAGCCGGTCAGTCCCTCCGAACAGATCGAAAGCAGGATGCATTCACGGTCGGTCGTCCGCCCGAAGGAGGTCTCGAACGGAGCAACGAGAGGCATGGAGAGATGATAGAGGTGGATGGAGTCGATTTTCATGAGAAGTCAGTATCCACGAAGATTGAATTCAATGGCAGCGCATATCCCAACCCGGATCGAGGTCGATCCCGAGCAAGTAGACCAGGTACAGGTGATCGCGGGGTGCGGCAGGAGAATCCAGCCAGGCCGAAAGGACGTCCAGCCGATAAGGCAGGACCTCATCCAGGCCCAGGGCCGGGAATTCCCCATTCTCGATAAACAGCAGGCCCAGGTCGGGAACGGCTTGGGCCGCATAAAAATCGGCGATCGTTTGCGGGTCGCCGGTGTAGCGGCGCAGCTCGCCGACGAAATAATTGCAGTGATTCCCGTTCCCCGAGATCAACCCGACCGCCTGGTGGCTCGAAACCCGGACCGTGCCGCCGGGATGGGCCACCCGGCGAAAAGCCGAGGCGTATCCTCCCAGCCGAAAATCATGGAGCAAGCTGTCTTTTGAAAACGGGAAAAGGATGACCCCGCAAGCCACCAACGCCAGGCCGGTCAGCCAGGTGACGATGCGAAGAAACTTGCGTTTCGGAGTCGCTTTCAGTTTTCGTCAGGCTCCTCTTCGACCTTCAAGCCGCGGACGACCTCTTCCATCGTGGTGCCTTCCTTGCGCATGCCGGGCGCGGGCGTGCCGCAATAGGGGCAAATGTTCCAGGGCAACTCCATCAGCCGCCCGCAGGAATGGCAGGGCTTGCGCAGCTTCGTCTGGCAGGTCGGACAGACCATCCAGTCATCCTTGATGTGTCGCTCGCAGCCGGGACAAACCGACTGGTCCTCGATGGATTGAAGCAGGGCCTCCTCTTCGAGGGTTTGCTGGTATTCCTCCTCGAGGGTACGGCCCGGGCGAAGGATCAAGTAGACCAGCACACCCGGCAGGTTGAGCAATGCTACCAGAACGGCCGCCAGGATGTGCACCAGCCGATCGCGATGGCGGGCGCGGATATCCCGGTAGGTCCAGATGACCAGCGCCACCCACAGGGCCACCAGGAATGCCCCGGCAAAGCCTGCCAGGGTCAGCGTGAAACCACTCAAAACGGTCGGATCAAAGGTCATATGAATTCTCCATGATTTCTTATGGAAGACGAGAACCCGATGGTCCCGTTCCTACTCGAAAAAAGTCATCCGCCTGCCCCGCCGCCGACGATCCCGCCCTCGGTCAGGCGGCGAAGGTCGTCCAGGGTGGCTTCGATCTCCTCGACGGTCACCGGGCGGTCCTCATCCCGGTGTTTCAGCGTGCCGGAGCGGGCTTTCTCCACCGCAACCTCCCGGATGGTCCGATCGTGGCCGAGGGCTTCCTTGACGAGCGCAGCGCCCTGGGAATAACCGATCAGCGGGTTAAGGGCGGTCACCACGATGGCATTCCGGGCCAGCCAGCCGGTCGCTTTGGCCCGGTTGGCCGCCAAGCCGCTCACCGCATATTCCGTAAATGCGTTTACCGCTCCGATGGTCACCTGCATGGCTTCGAACAGGCGGTGGGCGATGATCGGCATCATGACATTCAATTCCAATTGCCCGGCCTGGACGGCCATCGCCACGGTGGCGTCGCAGCCGACCACATGGAACATGGCCATGTCCAGCATTTCGGCCATCACCGGGTTGACCTTCCCGGGCATGATGCTCGAGCCGGGTTGGACCGCTGGCAGGCGCAGCTCGTCCAACCCCGTGGAGGGGCCGGAGGCCAGCAGGCGAAAGTCGTTGGCCACCCGGATCAGGGTCAGCGCCAGGGTCCGCAGGGAAGCCGAAAAATCGGCCGCGTCCGCCATCGACTGCATCGATTCGAACAGGTTGTCGGATTCCAGGAGTTGCAGGCCGGTCAGTTCGGAGAGCTTCCCGACCATCCGCCGATGGTACTCGGGATGGGCGTTCAACCCGGACCCGACGGCTGTGCCGCCGATCCCCAGGCGCCGCAACCCTTCGGCAGAGCGGCGGAGGCGTTCCGCGTCCCGTTCGACCGCTTTGGCGTAGGCGCCGAATTCCTGGCCCAGGCGGACCGGGACGGCATCCTGCAAGTGGGTCCGGCCGGATTTGACCACGTCGTCGAACTCGCCCGCCTTGACGGTCAGGGCCTGGACCAGGCCGGCCAGCGCCGTCGAGAGCTCATCGAGACGCCAGAGGCAGCCCAGGCGGATGGCGGTGGGGATGACGTCGTTGGTGGACTGGGCCATGTTGACATGGTCGTTCGGATGGACGCGGTACTCGCCCAGCCCGCCGCCCAGCAGTTGGGTGGCCCGGTTGGCGATTACTTCGTTGGCATTCATGTTATGGCTGGTGCCCGCGCCGGCCTGGAAGGGATCGACGACAAACTGGTCGTCCCATTTCCCTTCCGCGACCTCCCGGGCAGCCTGCCGGATGGCGCCGGCGCGCTCGGCGTCCAACAAGCCAAGGTCCTGGTTCACTTCGGCGGCGGCTTGTTTGATCACGGCCACCGACCAGATGAAAGCCCGCCAGGGTTTCAATCCTGATATGTGGAAATTATCCACGGCCCTCTGGGTCTGGGCGCCGAAAAGCGCCCCGGCCGGAACGGAAACATCACCAAGGGAATCGTGCTCGATGCGGGGTTTGGCGGTCATAAGCTTGTCGGTTACCTCTAAAGGATTATGGTCCGGGTTTGAAGGATTCGATGTTTTGCAGCTCGCTCGACTGGCCGAATCCGGTCAGGATCCCGGCAATGCCGGCGCGGGCCAGGGTAAAACCGGAAAGGTAGAACAAGGGAAAGACGGGCAGGTCTTCGGAAAAGATTCGCAGGGCGGTCTGCCGGCTGGTCGTGTAATCCGCGCTCCCGGGCAGCGAACGCTCGACGGTCGCGCAGGCCTGGTCGAAGAGCGGATTGGAATAACCGCTCAAGTTCGTCCCGCTCCAGCCGTTCGACTCGGAGGGGACCTCGGCGCCGCCCGCCAGGCCGCACAGTGTCTCCACATCCATCGAAGAGGACAACTCCGCCAGCTCGAATTTCCTGCCGGCCAGGGCAGCGTCGGCATTCTGGGCGAACAAGTCCCGCACCGGGGACTGGACAACGGTCACGTCCATGCCGCAAGCTCTCAATTGGCCGGAAATCAGGCCGGCCACCTGGGTTCGCAGGTCGCTATCGGTGGTCGTCAACGAAAATTGGAGCAGCGTTCCATCCGGCACCCAGGGCACGCCCTGGGCCTCCCGGATCCCATCGCCGTTTGTATCCTTCCAACCTAAGCCGTCCAGCAGGCTGGCAGCCTTGGCCGGGTCGAAAGGATAGGACAGGTCTGCGCCGGCCATCAAGGGATGATCGGCCGGCAGGACCAGGTCGAGCGGCGGGACCAGCCCGGCGTACACCGACTTCGTCAGGGAGTTCCGATCCACGCAGGCTGCCAGGGCTTTGCGCATCTGCGGGTCCTTGAAAATGTTCGGGGCGGCCGGGTCCAGCGGTGTCAGGTCGAAGGTCAGATGCTCGAAAACCGGCTGCGGATCGGCATAGATCCTCGCCGTGCCCTGATTGACCAGGTCCAGCATCGTCGCGTCCGGCGTAGCCGGCAGGGCATCCTGGAGCAGGATATCGCACTGGCCGCCGCTGAAGGCCGCCAGGTTGGCAGCCCCGTCATTTCCGACGAATCGGATGGTCAGCTGGTTGAAGAACGGCAGGCCTTCGGCCGTGCGGAAGTAATGGGGATTGGGCTCGAGGGTCATCTGTTTCCCCTGGTCCCATCCGGTCACCTGGTACGCGCCCCACCCAAGAGGAGCGAAGAGGACTTCGTTGGCCTCGGAGAGCTCGGCAACGGTGTAATGGGAAAGCTGGTGCTGGGGAAGCGGGATGAAGAAATCGGTCTGGTAGTTCGGATCCATGAAACCGGGCAGGCCGGTCCACTGGGTGGTCAGGTCGTCCAGGGCTGCATAGCTGGCGGTGCCGCTCACGCTCTCGGCGCTGCCCGAAATCAACCCGTTGTTCCCATAAAGCGTATCCGGCGACGTGGCGACCTGATAACTGTAAACCGAATCGGCCGCGTTGACCGGGGCGCCATCGGTCCATTCGACCCCCGGACGCATGTGGAAGGTGGCCTGGAGGTGGTCCATCTGGATCGTCCCGCCCTGGTACGGGACGGCGCAGTCCGAGCTGTTGCATCCGGCCGGACGGATGGTCACACCAGGCTGGAGGGCGGATAAGGCTCCCGAGTCGTCGATGACCTGGTCGCCTTCCTGCACCTGGACGGGTGCGATGACGGCATCGCCATCCGCCAGGGAGGGAAGTTTGGTCAGGATGACCGGCTGGAATCCGTAATCGACCACATCGATCGGTCCATCATACAGGGCCGAGAGGATGGCCTTCTTGACGTAGGTCATGTCGTTATAGAGGAAAAGGTCTGACGGCTCGCTGCCGGCGCAGATCGTCAGGGGATGGATCGCCGGGGTCGGGGTTTCCTGGGGGCTGGGCGCGGCCGTGGCCGGCGCCAGAGTCGGTGCAGGGGCTGTCGCTGTGGGTGCCGCCGGCGCGCAAGACGCCAGGAAAATGACCAGGATCGCCGGGATCGTCCAGTATCGATGCTTCACCTTCTCCTCCTTTCAAAGCGATTATACCCCGGTTAAAAAAAGACGCCCGGTGCCTGTCGAGGACACCGGGCATCCGAAAATCTGCTTACATGCCATTATCCTGGTCTTTGGCTCCGTAGCCCGGACCAGTCTTGAAGAAATCGTAATTGGCCTGGATGTCGTCGCGCAGGTTGACAGTCTCGCCAGCGGCCAGCTTCCGGGTGGTCTCCAGAACGACCTTCGTCCCATGGTGGTTGCTGCCTTCGTAATGGCCAGTCAAGCCAACCTTGCTGACGAATTCCGAACCCTTGGCAGAATAAGCTTCCGGGACCTCATCCTCAGGGAAGATCGCATTGAAAGGACATTCCGGAATGCAGGCGCCGCAGTCGATGCAGGTATCCGGATCGATGTACATCCAGGGCCATTCGGCCACCGGTTCACCCGGGACGATGCAATCCACAGGACAGACCTCGATACAGCCGCGGTCGCGAACGCACAAGCTGGTGATGATATGGGTCATTTCAATCCTCCTACAGCTGAAATAAGAACAAGATGGATATATTATATCTATCTTGCCTGATTTCCGCAATTAATCTATCCACTGCCCGGCTTAATCTTATCAAAGTCTAATCTGCCGCGCCGGGAGGTTAAAAAAATACGGCGGGAGTTACCCCGCCGTACGCTGGAAGAGTCTTGGCAAGTCTTACTTGGCCGAAAATCGAGCTGCAACTGCTTCCCAGTTGACCACGTTCCACCAGTTGGTGATGTACTCGGGCCGGCGGTTCTGATATTTCAGGTAGTAGGCGTGCTCCCAGACGTCCAGGGCGAGGACCGGAGCCGCGCCCTCCGAGAGGGGCGAATCCTGGTTGGCGGTCGAGAGGATGGCCAGCCCACTGCCCTTCTTGACCAGCCAAGCCCAGCCGGACCCGAAACGGCCGGTGGCGGCCTTCTCGAACTCGGTCTTGAAATTGGCGAAATTCCCGAAGCTGGCATCGATGGCTTTGGCCAGGGCACCCTTCGGCTCCCCGCCAGCCTTCGGCCCCATGATCTCCCAGAAAATATTGTGGTTAAGGGTCCCGCCGCCGTGATTACGGACAGCCATGCGGATATCTTCGGGGACAGCGTTCAGGTCCGAGAGGAGCGCCTCGACAGATTTACTGCCGAGTTCGGGGTGTTTCTCGATTGCCGCGTTGAGGTTGTTGACATAGGCGGCGTGATGCTTGTCATGATGGATCTGCATCGTCATCGTATCAATGAAGGGTTCGAGGGCATCATAACCGTACGGAAGGGGTGCAAGTTGAAAAGCCATGAGTTTTCTCCTTAGAATGGCAATGGATTATTTATGATATTTATCATCTTTATTATATTCTTTAGGAATCCGAAAGTCAAGTTTGGGGACGGATTTCTAACAAATTGTTTACATTCAGGTGCCCCGGCAGTATACTCGGACGGATGACGACCACCTCCCCACGCCGCCCCGCCACATTGACCCTGGGTCTGCTGGCCGGGATCGCGGCCGTGTCCACCGCCTCGATCTTCATCCGCTTCGCCCAAAACGAGGGGGCACCGTCGATCGTCATCGCGGCGGCCCGTCTGTCCCTGGCCGCCCTCGGGCTGGCGCCTTTCGCCCTGACGCGCCACCGCGCCGAGCTGCGCGGCCTGTCGCGCAGGGAGTGGCTGCTGGCGCTGCTCTCGGGGACATTCCTGGCCCTGCATTTCGCCTCCTGGATCACCTCGCTCCAATACACCAGCGTGGCCAGCTCGGTCGTCCTGGTGACCACCACCCCGCTGTGGGTGGCGCTCTTCGCCCCCGTGGTGTTGCGCGAAAAAATCGGGGCCGGGACGCTGATCGGGCTGGTCCTGGCGCTCGCCGGCGGGATCGTGGTCAGCCTCAGCGACGCCTGCACCTGGTCCGCCGGGCGCCTCGCCTGCCCCTCGCTGCACAACTTCCTGGCCGGGACGGCTTTCCTGGGCGATCTCCTGGCCCTGGCCGGGGCGTGGATGGCGGCCGGCTACCTGCTGGTGGGGCGCAAGCTGCGCGCAAAAATGAGCCTCGTCCCCTACATCTTCGTGGTTTACGGGATGGCTGCCGTCGTGCTGATCGCCATCATGTTCGGAACGAGGGAAAGCCCCCTGGGCTACCGTCCGGTGGTGTACTTGTGGTTCGTCCTGCTGGCCCTGGTCCCGCAGCTGTTCGGGCATTCCACATTCAACTGGGCATTAAAATACCTGCCAGCCTCCTTCGTCTCAGTGACCCTGCTCGGCGAACCGGTCGGCTCGACGATCCTGGCGTACCTGATCTTGGGCGAGGCGCCCGGCTGGCTGAAGGTCGGCGGCGGGATCCTGATCCTGGCCGGCATTTGGCTGGCGGCGCGCGGCAGCAACCCGGAATGAATGGAGAAAATCGATTATGAAAACAATCGGCATGATTGGCGGGATGAGCTGGGAAAGCAGCGCGCTCTACTACCGCCTGGTGAACGAAGGAATCAAAGAGAAGCTGGGAGGCCTGCACTCCGCCCGGCTCGTCATGGCCAGCGTAGACTTCCACGAGATCGAGCTGCTCCAGCGGCAAAACGAGTGGGATCGAGCCGGAGAAGCCCTCGCCCGGGTCGCCCGGGAGGTGGAAAGCGCCGGGGCGGATTTCCTGGTCATCTGCACCAACACCATGCACAAAGTCGTTCCGCAGATCGAACAAGCCATTTCCATCCCGATCCTGCACATTGCCGATGCAACCGCCGGACGGATTAAAGAAAAGGGATTCCAGACGATCGGCCTGCTTGGGACGCGCTTCACCATGGAGCAGGATTTCTATGCCGGACGGCTGAGCGAAAAGCATGGGCTGCGCGTCCTCGTTCCGCCTCCCGGGGACCGGCAACTCGTTCACCGGGTCATCTACGAAGAATTGGTCCTGGGCCAAGTCCGGGACGCATCCCGCCGGGAATTCCTGCGCATCATCGACGGGCTGAAAGGACAGGGCGCAGAAGGGATCATCGAAGGCTGCACGGAGATCGTCATGCTCGTCCAGCAGGAGCACACGGATATGCCTCTCTTCGACACGACGACCATCCATGCCGAGGAAGCCGTCAGGATGGCGCTCGCCTGACACTGCAATGCAATTGTTGTTGACATGGGCGGGGAAAAACCCTATGCTATACACAATTGCATGAACATCTCATCAGGAGGAGGATTATCATGAAAGCCAGAATCATCACGGAGCCTGCCAGGCTTTACAGCACCCAGGACTTGAATACGCCGGCCCTCACGGAACTTCCGATCGGGACGGAGATCGAGCTGGGAGGGGTGAAG
>Ga0335071_10001590_pt1 | contig 24426 bp, 10 predicted proteins | sample Lox_Sample_15_FD_206724 | JGI IMG/M metagenome (GOLD analysis project Ga0335071, IMG submission 206724) | Soil microbial communities from Loxahatchee National Wildlife Refuge, Florida, United States - Lox_Sample_1.5 | ecosystem: Environmental > Terrestrial > Soil > Wetlands | place: USA... | reverse complement strand
GCGCCTGTGGCTCCGGTTGCACCGGTATCGCCCGTCGCACCCTGAGCACCCGTCGCCCCTGCAGCTCCGGTTGCTCCCGTTGCACCGGTTGCGCCGGCACCCGTAGCACCCGTCGCGCCTGTTGCGCCGGTGTCGCCGGTTGCACCCACGGCTCCCGTTGCACCGGTTGCGCCGGCACCCGTAGCACCCGTCGCGCCTGTTGCGCCGGTGTCGCCGGTCGCACCCACGGCTCCCGTCGCGCCGGTTGCGCCGGCACCCGTAGCACCGGTAGCGCCTGTTGCGCCGGTGTCGCCGGTTGCACCCACGGCTCCGGTTGCACCTGTTGCGCCAGCACCCGTAGCACCTGTCGCACCTGCTGCGCCGGTGTCGCCGGTCGCGCCCGTGGCTCCGGTTGCGCCTGTTGCGCCAGCACCCGTAGCACCTGTCGCACCTGTTGCGCCGGTATTGCCGGTCGCGCCTGTGGCTCCGGTCGCGCCGGTTGCGCCGGCACCCGTAGCACCCGTAGTGCCCGTTGCGCCGGTTGCGCCCGTGGCGCCGGCCGGACCGGTCGCACCCTGGCCGGCGGCGACCGTGCCGCTCAGGTTGGTAACGTCGCCGCTCGCAGTTCCGAGGCTGATGATCGAGCCACCCGAATTGACAAAGAAGATGTCGCCGGCCGCACCCGTATTGCCGATCGAATAACTGGTAGAACCACTCACGATCACGGTGTCGTTAAACGATCCGTTGTTTCCGGCGAAGAAGTTGGTCCCTGGTGTCGTTGTGACTTCGCCAATGAGCACGGAATCGCTGGCGGTCGCCGCTCCGCCACTCGTTTGCTCGTAGATATAAACATTCTGACCACCATTGTTGACGTAGTCCCCGGCGATGGAGACAACCGTGGCGTTGGTCGTACCGGTGGTGAGCGAGCCGGGTACTTCGGTAAGGGTGAGCTGCGAGCCGAAGCCATTCGAGCTCACGGTGACGGCAGCGCCGGAGACGCTGGAGGAAAGGTTCAGGTTGAATGACCCGCCGTCTGTTGTAACGGTGATGACATTTCCGCTGATGGTGGCACTTTGAATGACGGCGTTGGTGCCGGGCTGGCCGCTGCTGTATCTTATCCCGGCCAATTCGATGATGCCGTTGCCGATGTTGAAGCCCGAGATGTTGGCGCCAAAGCCATCGAGCTGGCCACCTGAGATGCTGTTGCTGGCGAGGTCCAGGGCGCTGGTGGGCCCTTCGAGGTTCACAGTTGCGGTGTTGACGACCGAGCCAAGGATCGCGAGGTTGCCCCCGCCAATCACCTGGAGATTGTTGGCGGTGACGTTGCCGTTTATGGCGAGGGCAATCCCCCCAAAGCCATTCGCAAGGATTTCGCCGGTGCCCGAGACGTTGCCCGTGACAGTCCCGGAGCCGCTAAGGCCGCCGGCCCCGACGGTGATGCCGCCGCTGGCAGTGAGGAACCCGCCTTGCATGTTAACGTTCGCGACGTTCGCGGCCCCGTTTATGTTGATATTGCCGCCGAGGCTTGTGCTGGTTTCCAGCGTCAGAGTGCCGCCGGTCACGGCTCCGTTGATGTTCAGGTTGCCAGGGCCGTTCGCGTTGATGACGCCGGCGCCCGTGAACGTGGTCGCCGTAACAGATCCCGCGCCGGACAGGTCCGCGCCTGTCCCGATGTTGATGACGTTGCTTTCGGTCAGCGTCGCGCCGCTGCCGTCGAGTTGAATGGTGCCGCTGGTGAAGTTCTCGTTCGTGGTGAGTGTCAGATTGCCGGTGGTGTCGACCTCCAGGGTCTGGTTGGTGCTGTTGATCGCAATGTTCGATGCCGTCGCGTTGGCCGAGATTTCCAGGTCGGTCCCGGAGTGGGCGTTGTTGATGGTCAACGTCACTCCGCTGACGTTGCTGGCGAGGTCCAGGGTTCCATTGTTTGCCGTGACGGTGCCGCCGCCGCTGATGTCGCCTGTGACGGTCCCGGAGCCATTAATGTTATTGCCGGTGCCGACGATGACGCCTGCCGTATCGGTGAACGACCCGCCTGCCACGTTAATGGTCGTGACGTTCACCGCCTCGTTGAGGACCATGGTGGCGCCGCCGGCGACATTCAGCTTTATGGTGCCATTGACTTGCCCGTCGATCGTGAGCGTACTGCTGCTGGCCGAGACGGTGCCGGCCGTGCCCTGGATGTTGGAGGTGATGGTGCCGTTGCCTGCGACAGAGGTGTTGGCTCCCGAAAGCACGATGTTGCCGGCGTCAATCGCTCCGCCGCCGATCGTTATATCCGACTGGCCTGAAAGGCTGATGTTGTCGGTCGCGGTTCCGTTAGTGCCACCGGTCGTCGCGTTCACAGCAAGAGTGTTGCCGCCGACTGCGAGCGTGGCGGTGACAGTTCCGTTGCTGGTATCGTTGAAGCTCATCGTTAGGGAGTCTAGGTCGGGCGTTGAAGACATGCCCAACGTCACCGTGTAAGAGGCGGCATTGAACGAACGGCTAGCGTCGTTGCCACCGATAAAAACGTTGTCCCCGGTGGCGGGGATCGCGCCCGTGTTCCACGATGCGGTGTCAGTACTGTTCCAGTTATTTGTTGCTGCGTTGTTGACGTTGCCGCTGCCGCCACTCCAACCGTCGTTCGCCAACACTCCCGCGTACTCGGCCACGCCCACCTCAGTCAGTGGCGGCCGTGCCGATTTCGTCAGTTCCCAACTGCCCCCCATCGAGGCAGCGCCAACGCGGGCCGACGCAGCGGCGACGAATGCGCCGGTGGTCTGGGCGAGGCGCTCGACAAATTGCGCGCCCGACATGCCCGCCGCGGCGTCGCAGCTCCACAGACACAGCTCTCCCCTGGCGTTAAGGGCTCGCCCGATGGCCGCCAGATCCTCAGCCTGTCCGCCCAGGTTTTCGGCACACCATTCGCCCGAGGCAAATTGCACGCGTCCCGGCTGGCCGTGCGCGATCACATGCACGGCGTCGAGGGCGCGGCGGTCGCGAAGGGTTGCGGCCATCTGCCGTGCGGCAGGGCGGGTGTCGTCGAGGACGACGGCTTCGACACCCTGGCGCAGATTGCCGAGGATGGTGTCGAGATCGGAGACGCTCTTGTCGATGAAAACTAGCTCGGACATACGGTTCATCTCGTTGCTCCTATGCGTTGCTTGGCTGGGAATGGAGCCTTGGGAGGGGAGAGAAGTCAAGGCTGATTGGGATAGAGGACGTGCAGTTTCGGCGGCGTGCTGCTCTGCCACTGGCTGAGCAACCGGCTGATCGCCGTGCGCGACGCGGCAGAAGAAATCTTCGAGCGCTGCAATCGCGATTCGGTCGCTGTAGACTTTGTGCTTGTTCTGCGAAACTTTCTGTTTCATCTGTCCGCGCCACGCCGGGTCGCGGCCGAGACGTGCGGCGATGGAGACGTACTCGTCGAGGGAGCCGGCGATGGTTTCGGTGATCCCCATCATCTGGAGGATCGCCATGGTATGCCGGCTGCGCATCAGCGGGCCGGGCATGGTGACGATGGGCGTGTCAACGTTGAGCCCTTCGAGCGTGGTGTTGCCGCCCGACCATCCCAGGCTGTCGAGCACGACATCGCACTGGCCGATGGCGGCCATGAACTGATCCATGCCCAGGCGGGGCAGGAAGACGCAGTGCTTTTTGGCGTCGAGGCCGTAAACGGCAAAGGCGCGCTCGAGCCGCCGGCGGAACCGCTCCTGCATTCCGTCGCCGTGCATGGAGCGGATGAAGAGGAACTGGCTGTCTGGGACTTCGCGAGCGATGCGCGCGAAGATGTGGTCGTATTGCGGCAGATACTTGAAGAGCGACTGGCCGCTCCAGTAAGCGACCGCAGACGGACGAATGCCGAGCTGCTCGCGGGTGATCGGCGGCAGGCTCAGCTGGATTGGTTCGTAGTAGATCGAGAGGTTAGGCAAGCGCACGAGACGCTCGGTGTAGTGCTGGTCTCCGTCGGGTGGCTCCATCAGGTCGCTCGACAGGAAGTAGTCCATGGTGGGATAGCCGCTGGTATTGGGATGACCCCAGGTCATGCACTGGGTCGGGGCCAGCCGGTTTGCGGCGATCCAACCCGAGACAGGATCCATGCCGATATCGGGGTAAATGAGAATGTGCGGGCGGTCAGAGAGGATTTCCTGACGCCAGCGCTCGCCCGGCAGCGGTCCCTGGACGAAGCGTGTGCACTGCTTGGCGGCGATCTCGGTCTGCGCATCCCGATCGCCGGTGGTGTGGTAGCCGAAGACTTCGAACTTGCTGCGATCGAGCTGGCTTAGCCAGCCGCGGATCATCAGCTTCCAGACGGTGTGGTGGCGGAAGAGGCCGCTGACGATGCCGACGCGAATTTTCTCGCCCGGCGCAGGCGGCGGAGGCATAGGCGCCGCGGGGTACTTATCCGCGATCACCTTGCAGACGAGCGTGCCGTAGAGCCTTTGCAACTCGCGGTCGCACTGTCCCTGGTAGGCGAGATAGAACGGTTGGTTGGATCCGACCGCAGAGGCGAGGTCGGCGGTCACTCGACCCGCTTCGACATCGGCCCAGAGTTGCTCGATGCGGCGGCGATAGGCGGCGCGGCGTCCCTCGATCTCGCCCTCGTCGAGATAGAGGATGGGCAATTGCGCCATGCAGAGGCGGAAGCGCAAGTTCGCGAGATCAGGACGGAGCGCCAGGGCGCGTTCGTAGTGCTGGTTCGCGTCGCCGGTCCTGCCTTCGGTCTCGAGCACGCCGGCGATTCCGGCGTGCGCGCCGACATGATCGGGCGCCAGCAGCAGCGCTTTCTGATAGCGGTCGATGGCATCGGCCGTGCGGCCGACGTTACGCAGCGCTTCGGCGAAGCTGCAGTGCATTTCCACGTGATCCGGTTTCAATGCCAGCGCACGCTCGTACTGCGCGACCGCTTCATCGAACCGGTTCACCTTCTGCAGGGCGGCAGCGAATTCGCCGAGCGTGCCGACATCCTGCGGGTTCAGCGCGATCGCACGCTGCCAGCAGGCGAGTGCCAGCGCGACCTTGCCTTTCTGGGAGAGGGCCTTGGCGAGATTGCCGTATGCCTGGCTGTAATCGGCCTTCAGTGCCACGGCCTTTTCCCAACTCGCTATCGCCTCGTCGACCTCGTTGCGCTTCTGGAGTGCGACGCCGAGATTGTTGTGCGCCTCAGGATAGTTAGGATTGACTTCGAGGGCCCGCCGCAGCAGTTGGATCGCCTCGTCGGTACGGCCTAGCTGCAGCGAGAGCGCGCCCAGAAGCTGGAGGCTGTCGGCGTGGTCGGGAACGGCCGCGAGGATGCGCCGGTAGATATTCTCGGCCTCTGCTGCCTGTCCGGCCTTGTGATGAGCGAGCGCGAGCTGTAGCTCGGCCTGGGGATTGATTGCCTGAATTGGCGCTGGTGGCGTGGCGGTGGGGCTGGCTGACGGTTCGCGCATTGGGGGCATAGGTGGCGCCTGCGGTGTCTGGCTGCGATCGGAGTGCTCGCCGTCGGAGCAGACTGGTGCTGTTGCAGCTGTATTTTTCATGCGAAGGGAACGCGCCTTATCGGCGCCGCGGTTGTGGTGCTTGTTCACTATGCGTGACACTCCTGCACTTCAAAATGCAGAGCACGTTCAGTCATTGTGAGGGAGGAAAATCTACTAATCTTGCGCAACGGAGGTTGCTCGTAAATCAGCGGAACGTAAATTACACGTAAACCAGTGGAACCTAGATTACTGGGCCCTAAATTAGTTTCCTCATTCTCTGGATAAACAAGACGGCCGTCAATATATCTTGAGTACTAACTTGGCGATTACCCAAATAAATCCCGAGTCACTATGGGAATAAAACCATGACGTGTTGCGGTTACTGCTAGTACCTAATGCGTAACCACGGTGACCGCAGCTCGTTAGGAGTGGACGAAGCATTGCTAAAGAGATAGCCATTCGTTCCAAGTTCGGGAATGACATTCCCAGATGGTAGGGGAGGCTTTTGGGCGCGAACGCGAGTCGAGCAGCATCTTTGCCGGCTCGCGGTATCCATGGGAAATCCCCTGTAATGGCGCGGAGACAAGCAGAGGAAGGATATGGCTCGTTATCCTCGTGCAAAGCACAAGATGAGGTTATGCCATGAGAGACCGCGGGTAGCTCGGGGCACAATGGATTCCAGACATATCTGGGACTCGTAAACTGCGTTCGCGAGCTGCATTGGAAGGTGAATATCAGAACGTTACTCATCTCGAAAGTAACCATGGTGGTCACCGGCATCGTGGTCACCGAAGCTCAAGTGATGACCCTAAGTAAGATAACTAAGTGTTCGCGATCCTCCGAGAAAGTCGAGCAGCGCTGTCAGCGCGACAGAACGGAGGCTGGCATGGTTGTTAAAAGGTAGCTTCGTGACTTAGTCTGCGGATCCGCGAGGAGCAGCAAGCAGGAGCGCCGTTGCTCCATGTCCGTGTTGAAGTAGACAAGGAATTCGTACTGACGCTCTGCCGACGCGCTATTACTCTTCACATCAAGCGATGTTGAGCGCCGGGAGCTCGGCCAGGTCGGACTCCGCGTCCACGATACCCTGCGCGGCCGCGCGCTCGAGCCAATCGCGCGCCTCGACGGGGTTGCGCTCGCCGGGAGCGCCCTGAGCGAGAGAACGGCCAAGCATCAATTGCGCCGGACCGTGGCCGAGTTCGGCAGCGGCGCGGAACCAGTGTTGTGCAGCCAGGCGATCCATCGGAAGATCGTGATCTCCGCCATGAAGGACGCCCAGTGCAAACATGGCGCCGCTATGACCCTTGTTAGCAGCTTTCGTAAACAACTCCACCGCGGTCGCTGAATCGCGAGGGCCGCCACGGCCGTTGAACATCATCTCGGCAAGCGCTACTTCAGCATCGGCCATGCCGGCTTCGGCTGCCCTGGCAAACCATGCGCGCGCTTCCGTCAAGTTGCACTCCACGCCGCGACCCTCTGCAAGCATTCGGGCGTAGATATATTGAGCCTCGGTTACACCCTCGGCGGCGCGGCGCAGCCATTGCGCAGCCCGTTGGTCGTCGCGCTCGACTCCCATTCCTCGGGCCAGGCAGATGCCGAAATTGAAGGCGGCGACAAGATCACCGGACTTTGTCGCTTCCTCAAACCACTGCGCAATGCGTGCGGGATCGCCACCGGTGCCTGCCTCCTGAAGCAACAGGTTCGCCAGGTCTACACGTGCGCCTTTATTACCGCTCTCCGCGGAAGCTTGCAGCCAACGCGAAGCCTCGTCCTTATCCTGTGCGACGCCGGCGCCGAAAAGGTAAAGAGTTCCCAGCGCGTGGGCCGCGCGCGGATGGCCAGCTTCCGCTGCGCGCCGATACCAGATTGCCGCCTCGGTGTAGTTAGGCGGCAGCGCGCCATTGCGGGCGTACAGATCACCGATAAGGGCCGCGGCCTCGGGATCTCCGGCCTGTGCGGCGCGACGCACCCAGGTTTCGCCGGCTGAGGGGTCTTGGGTGACATGCCACCCATCGAGCAGGGCAAGTCCCCACCGAAGCTGCGCGGAGCGGTGACCCCGTTCAGCCGCGTGACGGAAGAATTCAACTGCGACGGCAGGATCGCACTTCGTCCCGGTCCCCTGTTCGGTAAGGACGCCGAGCAGGTAGATCGCGGTCGCGATCTCAGCCTTGGCGGCCTCGCGTAGCAGTCCGACGACGCGACGAAGAGTCTCTTCGTCGGTAGAACGTTGCGCCAGAGACAAGGCGTAGCCGAGACAGCCTTCAGGGCAACCAGCCGATGCAGATTGTTCGTACCACCTTTCAGCTTCCTCCAGGTTCCGCATCGATTCGGGCCCGTTGGTGAGGATATATCCAAGCAGCGCCTGGGCCTGCGCCGATCCGGCCTGAGCCGCCTGACGCGACCATTTGAGGGCTACGTCGAAATTCGGAGACGTTGGCGCGTCTTCAGCGAAAAGACCGGCTGGCTGAGAACTGCTGTTCGAAGCGTCGCTATCCGAAACTTTAATGAGGCCGTTGATGCAAAGCGCGCTTAGCATCAACTGAGCTTCGACCCAGCCGTGCTCCGCCGCGCGTTGCAACCACCGAGCCGCTTCGACCCGGCTGGGCGGCACACCAGTTCCTGACAGATAGCATTGTGCGACGCGGTACTCGGCATCTGCGATTCCTGCCTTTGCCGCACGGGTAAGAAGCCGAAATGCGTCAGTCGCCTTTCCCTGTTCGCTCAAGAGGATTGCCCGGCGCAGCGCAGCCGCCGGCCTTCCGAGGCCTGGAATCCGATCAACAAAAGCCATCTGCCCTCGATGCCGATCGGACTTTGCCTGGGTATGCTCTTTTGGCGTCACGGCTCCCTCATCCCCTCATGGGCATATGGAGTCAACCAGCCGAAAATGTACTTGAGCACCGTCCGCTTTCCCACCTTGATGTCAGCGGTCACCGGCATGCCCGGGTTCACGCGAAATCCAGCTGGAACATCGTGAAGCGCCAGACGATCGATGCCGATCCGTGTCCGGTAGAAGGGATCCGCGCTCGTCACCGGCACAGGAACCGAGCTTGTCGGGTTCCGCTCCTCGGCCTGCGCCGTGAACGCATCGGGACTTACGATCTTAACTGCGCCATTGGCCATCCCGTATTGAGAGTAGGGAAAGGTATCGAACTTGATCGCAACCGGATCTCCGACGTGCACGAAACCGTAGTCGCGACCGGAAATATTGGCTTCGATCTCGAGCGGGGTGTCGATGGGCACCAGAGTGAGAAACTGCTGGCCCGATTGGACCACGGATCCAACTGACACCTTGGCCACGGACTGCACAATGGCATCGCGCGGGCTGCGCAACTCGACCTTCTGCCAGTGCAGCTGCGCCTTGTCGAGCTCCGCCTGAACTTCATTTGCCTTGGAACTCGCATCGGAAAGCGACTGGGCGACATTGGCACGCCAGTTTTGGACATAGGCATCTCGTTCGGACTCAAGGGCGGCTTTTTCGATTTTGGCAGCCGCTGCGGTCTGCTGTGCGCTCGACAAGGAACGCGCCATCTCCGCTCGGTTGTCGGTTGCCGCCAGAGTGCTCGACTCGCTGAGTACTTTCTCTGTCAGGAGCTCCTGGTCCATGTGCTCGAGCTTCTCTGCCACTTTCAACCGCTCGGCATAGGCCGCGGCATCCGATTCGGATCGCGAGATCTCGGAATCGAGTTCATCACGCTTATGTGCGAAGTTAGCAATAGTCGCGTCGAACTCAGCCTTTCGGTGTGCGTAGATCGATGCCTGCATCAAGCGGTCTTGGTCGGGTCCGAGATAGTTGAACGGCCGGCCACTGGCTTCTGCCTGAAGGCGCGAGATCTCGGCCTGGTAGGTCGATAGTTGTTCCTGAAGGGTGTCGACATCGGCGGTGGCGAGAGTCGGATCGAGGTGTGCGAGCACCTGGCCGGCGCTCACTTGCTGTCCTTCGTGTACATCGATCGAGCGCACGATGGAGGTGTCGAGCGGCTGCACCAGGATGGTAGGAGATTGGGAGACCACCATGCCGTGCGCGGTCACAACCCGGTCGATCGGAATCATCCCACTCACAAAGATCAGAACGGCGAGCATGCTGGCGATGATCCAGACCACGCCGCGCGCGAAGAGTGGAACCGGCGCATTGACGATCGCCGTGGACGGCCACTGAAACTCCAGGATGGTCGGCAAGGTCGGATCTTTCGAATCTGACCTACGCCGGACCAGTTCCACGGTACTCGAATCTGCCCTTCTCATGCGGGGTACCTCGGATCGCCTGCAGCTGCAGACAGCCTTGGCGGAACGACCGTGGGTCGCGGACCGTGGTTATCGAGATGGCGGTTCTGCTGCGTCCAGAGTTGGCGATAGATAGCACAGCGTGTGAGCAGTTCGCTATGCGGGCCCATGTCCGCCACCTTGCCCTGCTCGAGCACCAGGATTTGGTCACACTCCGTGAGCGACGCGAGCCGGTGCGAGACAATGACCATCGTCCGCCCGCTGGCGATACGTGAGAGATTGGCGTTCACCACCGCCTCGCTGTCGGGGTCAAGCGCGCTGGTGGCCTCGTCGAGGATCAGGATGCGGGGGTCGTGGATCAGCGCGCGAGCGATCGCAAGCCGCTGCTTTTGTCCGCCGGAGAGATTGGGTGAGCCCTCTTCGATATACGTCTCATAGCCATTCGGCATGCGCTCGATGAACTCCTCCGCACCGGCAAGACGGGCAGCCTGTATCGCATCCGCCAGCGTCAGACCCGAGCGCCCGGCGATGATATTGTCGCGGATCGATCCGCGGAAGAGAAAGTTGTCCTGGAGCACCACACCGTAGCTCTGTCGCAGATGCCGTAAATTAATCTCGCGCAGATCCGCGCCATCGATCTTCACGAACCCGCTGTAATCACGATTAATTCCCTGCAACAGTCGTGCGATCGTGGATTTACCCGACCCGCTTCGCCCAACTATGCCAAGGACGGTTCCAGCCGGCGCGCTGAAAGTGACGCGATCGAGTGCCGGCACTGTGGTCCCGCTATAGGTGAAGGTGACATTCTGGAAGCTGATTTCGCCCTGGAACTTCGGCCGCAGTCCGCCGGAAGCCGAATCCACCTCGAGGGTGCGGTTTAGCACGAATCCCACCTCACCGAGTGCGGCCCCGATCTCCTCATAATCCTCGACCAGCCGCGCCAGCCCCACCAGCGGCTGCGCGACCCGCCCGCCCAGCATCATGAAAGCGAAGAGGCCCCCAACCGTGTAGCCATCAGGCCGGGTGATCGCAAGGTAGGCGCCGATGATCATTGTGCCGAAAGCCATGGCGCGCTCGATCGGGTTCACCAGAGTCTGCGGCCAGTTTGCCAGGCGGCCAAACGCAAGCCGCCATTTTCCTGCTTCGGCAACCCTTTCGTCCCAGAGTGCTTTTCGCTGCGGCTCCAGAGCTTGTGCTTTTACGGTTTTTATACCGACGATCGTCTCACCGAGGGTTGCTGCTTTCCAGGTTTCGGCAGCCATCACGCGCGCGAACATTTCGCGCATGGGCTTAAGAAAAATGAGAATGATCAGCATGATCGCGACGGCACATACCACGACGATCCACGCCAGCGTAGCGTTGAGAAAGAAGAGGATTGGGAGCAGCACGCAGAGCGTAATGAGATCCAGCAAGGTCGTCAACAGCTTGCCGGTAAGGAACTCTCGCACGCGATAGACCTGATTAACCTGGTACATCGTCTGGCCGGACGGATGCCGCTCAAAGTAATCGAGTGGAAGCCGTACGAGACGATTGAAGACGTGCAGGCTTATCTTGGCGTCGAGCCGCGTGCCGACCACCGATATGATCAGGCGGCGCGCGAAGCCCAGAATGGTCTCGTAACCGACCACGACCAAGAGAATCGCGCTAACCACCGCCAGAGTAGAGATGCTGTTGAATTGCAAGACCCTGTTCACCGTCGTCATCACCAGCAGCGGCGGGAAGACGGTGAGAATGCTGATGGCGAGCGACGCCAGGGCGATGTTGGATAGCGACTTGCGCTCTCCCAGCACCAGCTGCATCAACCAGCGGAGATTGAACGGCGCGTCGCTTGCCAAGGGGCTGTTCTGGCTGCGGGTGGCCCGCAGCAGCACCGCCTCGCCCGCCCAAACCTCCGACATCCTCAGCTCATCCACTGCGACGGGGGGCGTGCCCGGCGCCGCATAAGGGCCCTGGACATAAACGATCCTCTGAGCGGGGTCGGCGCCAGTGATCAGGCCTGCGCCGCCATCGTTGAATAGCAGAACCACCGGCCCTGTATCCTGGAAACGCTGAAGGTGGCGCCAGGTTATGCGAACTGCTCGCGCCCACATCCCGCTGTTCTGTGCCCAGAGAGAAAGCGCGGCCGCGGGAGGATCGGTGTCGCCGGCCAGCTGTTTGAATTCCTTTGGATCAAGCTCGACGCCGTGATGCAGAGCCGCGCGAATCATCGCCTGCAAGCGCGGATGGAGCGGCGGCGGCTTCAAGCCGTCGGAAACGACAGGCAGGGCTTTATCGTCGCCCGATTCCGGCGGTGCCTCAGCCTCGGCCACAGCGCCAGAGCGCGGTCCTGCGTCCGAACGGCCAGCCATCTGCTCTGGTTCCATTTCCATCAGGGTTCACACCTCTCACGGGACATGTCCTGACCATGATTGCGCCGAACACGCTTCCTGTGCGCCGAAGAATTCCGGGGGAAAGAACTATTCACTAAGGTGCACCGTTTGTCTGTTCTAGGCCGCCGGGACACTTGCAAGGAGCAAGCAGCCCGCAATAAGTTACCCCCCTTTTTTGCTGAGTCGAGGGAGATTATGCTGGCTAGCATACCCTCGAAAGGGGCTAACAGGCCATTAAATACTGGGAGATTACGCTCGGGGATCTTCCCCAAGGTTACCCGCGGAGGTCACCGCCAGGCAGGAAACAGAGGTGACCCTCAGGCTGCTGATTCTAGAATCCAATCGATCCAGCCCGTGGAGATGGCCCACCTAAGTCGTATGGCGCTTTTAGTTATCGCCCCGTCTTTGTCGCTGTAGGTATGAATATTGGGATGTTTGCCCGGCCTCGAATCGCAGATCGGTCTCCCATCTTGCAGAAGCGCCTTAACCAAGCGATCAAGACGCCGACGACTTTGGACGTAGCGGGAATGACCCGTTGGTAACCCATCGCCCCCGGAGCCCCGTAAGTTCGCGATCATTCGATGAATCAAGCCCTCATCGCCGAATACAGAGTGTGGAATAAGAACGCAGCGAAAGCTCTGAAGCAACGGCGAATCGCAATCGAAATCCGAACGGAGACCTCTCAAGGCGGGCAAGGAAACTGACTATTTGGAACCTTCATCCCCTACACGCTAGTCTTGGGAGTTGAAGCGATTCTCCGGTCACCGGTCGGGCTGGTGAATTCTCGATCGGACTCGAACAGCGGCGGTACTGGCTTCGAGCCGGTGCGAGCACTGAGATCAGGGAAGTTCCCTAAGGTTCAACGCAAAATGAGCGGGCGGCGGACCAGCTGAGGGCTCTGCCGGTCGCCGCAATGGGGTTCACCTTCGCACCGAATCAGACGCGGCGAAGCGGCTGCATCTGTTGTTTGACGCAATGAAGCGGCAAGGGGAGCAATGGCAAGATTTGGAGCTTTTTGTTTTCCGGCAACCGGTCATATTAATCCGATGACTGCCTTGGCTCGCTCGTTGCAGATGCGAGGCCACGAGGTCATCATCTTCGGGATAGCCGACACCGAGGCGCGAGTGCGAGCTGCAGGCGTCGATTTTTGTCAGATCGGCGCCGAAGACTATCCCATCGGCAAACTGCAGGAGCTGGACAGCCGGATGGCCGATCTCCGTGGCCTCGCTACTCTTCGACTGACGTTGCGGAGAGTGCAAGATTCGACGCGAATGATTCTGCGTGATGGGCCGCAGGCGGTGCGGGCGGCCGGCGTCGATGCGCTTCTGGTCGATGAAGCGGAATTTGCTGGAAATGTAGCAGAGCACCTGGGCCTGCCGTGGATTTCCATTGCGTTGCTGCCTCCCTTTGTTGCCGACCCCAGGTATCCGCCTTTCTGGTTCGGTTGGCAAGCCGGAGAAAGTCGGCTCGTTCGTTTGCGAAACCGCGCCGCAATGCGCCTTCTCTTATTGATGTCCTCTCCGATTTTCCGGCAGATAAGCCGGCAGCGCAAAGCATGGGGACTGGAGCCCTTCGCAAGTCCAGTGGACGCGCTTTCGCGCTTAGCGCAGATTACGCAGCTGCCCGAAGCATTGGAGTTCGAGATCGGCGGCGAGAAGCCGGCGGAGCTTCATTACACCGGGCCGTTCGTGCACGCAGGCCAGCGACCGGCGGTCGATTTTCAGTGGGAAAAACTCGATGGCCGCCCGCTCATCTACGCATCTCTCGGCACTTTTCAAAACGGATCGAAACCTATCTTCAGAACCATCGCGGATGCCTGCGTTGGCCTCGACGCTCAATTGATCATCTCAGTCGGTGGGGGCTTCGATCCCGCAGACCTGGGAAGGTTGCCGGGTGATCCCATGGTGGTGCGTTTTGCTCCCCAATTGGAGGTCGTTAAGCGGGCCTCGCTCGTAATTACTCATGCCGGCATCAACACCGTGCTTGAGTCGCTCTCCGAGGGAGTTCCTCTCGTGGCCGTGCCGCTCGGCAACGACCAACCTGGAGTGGCGGCCAGAGTCAAGGCGCATGGAGCCGGGGCAGTAGTCTCACGCCATCGGCTCACGCCGGCGCGGCTTCGCAGGGCGGTCACGCAGGTGCTACAGCAACCCCAGTACCGGGCTGCGGCCCAGCGCCTGCAAAAGGCCATCCGGCAGGTCGACGGACCGGGCCGCGCAGCAGCTCTGATAGAACAGGCCCTGAATCACAGCTCGGCCTAGAGCCGGGTTCGCGTTGATGCGAAGCGCGTGGGAGGGCGAACGGAACGGAAGAAACGGACAAATTGATTGAACGAGGGGTAGATGTAGGTCCGGGGCCTTTGTAAATCGCCGAAGGTCAATCGCTCTAGAAAAAGTCTGGCGGAGAGGGAGGGATTCGAACCCCCGATACCCTTACGAGTATGCCTGATTTCGAGTCAGGTGCATTCAACCGGGCTCTGCCACCTCTCCGCTTTGTTTACAGCAACTTAGATGCCCAGGAACGAACGGAACTGCCGGTGTCAGTTCCGGGGTCGGTTTGAACCTCGCTTTGTGCCGCGCCTGCGAAGAATGAAGTGCCCGACGGTCAGCGAGGTTGCTTCTGCCGGGCATAAGAAGAGCATATCGTACGGTCCTCTGAAACGGCGAGTGACAGATGGACCGACCACTCCCGGTGAGTGCTCTCTGCCATCCTCCCCGCCGGCGCGGGCCTTCATTTCATCTTTCCTTGCCAACGAGAACGTTCGCGAAATCGTGAAACGAAATACGCGCGCGGGCCGTAAGTCTATTGCCGGGTCATGCAGGCGGCCATGGGGACTGTGTTGTTGTGGTCGTTTGACGAAAAACCCTTGCTGGCAAAGTGGATGGAGCAGCTTCGAGTATACGTTGGGGCCATTGCGGTGCCCGGCGAAGAGTAAGACGATGAAGCGCGTAATTGAGAGCGTCATTTCCGTTTTCATTTTCAAAATCCTTTTTGCAGTCCTCTTTGGCCCAATCTGCGTCGCCTGGGCGCAACCCTATCGCCTGACACTGCAGGACGCGATCGCGAGAGCCTTGCGGGCGAACGTCAGCGTCCTGGTAGCGGATACCCAGGTGGATGAAGACCGTGGAGCCCGAGAGCGCAGCCTGTCGGCGGCGTTGCTTCCTCGGCTCAATGCGCAGGTCTACGCAAATTACCAGAATCGCAATCTTCGGGCGTTCGGGATTTCAGTGCCCGGCCTGCCACTGCCCAACGTAGTCGGACCGTTTTCAAACTACGACTTTCGCGTCTACGCCCAGCAGAACGTTCTCGATCTCGCAAGCCTGGGGGCCCTCAGAGCCAGTGAGCGGTCGGTCAACGCCGGCAGGATGAACGAGCAGGATACGCGCAATCTGGTGGCGCGCATCGTTGCCGGACTTTACTTGACGGCACAGTCGGCACAGGCGCGCGTCGAGGCGGCGGAATCGCGTGTCACCGACTCAATGTCGCTGCTGAAGCTTGCCCGCGACAAGCACGAAGCCGGTACCGCGACCGGCGTCGACGTTCTGCGCGCGCAGGTGCAGCTGGCTAACGACCAGCAGGTGCTTCTCGAGGCGCAGAATGAATCCAAACAATCTCTGCTCGCGCTGGCGCACAACCTTGGAATGAGCCCCGCATCTCAGCTCGATTTGGCCGAGCCGTTGCGCTTTCAAGCATTGGCAGAGTCACCGCCGGAGGAGCTACTGGCGCCGGCCCTCGCCGAGCGAGCCGACTATCTTTCGCTTATCAGCCAGCGCGAAAGCCTGCTCGCGCAACAAAGCGCTAATCGCGCCCGTTTTTATCCCAAGGTCAGTATCAACGGCAACATCGGCGAGCTGGGCCGGAGCATCGGCGGAGTCGAGACGACCGGTCTGATTCAGGGGCAGATCGATTTCACTGTCTTCGATCACGACCGCGAGGGCGAGGCTCAGCAACTGGCGGCCCGCCTCAAGCGTGTGGACGATCAGATTGCCGATTTGCGCCTGGGCGTCGATGAAGACATTCGCCAGGCACTCCTGAATCTCGATTCGGCGGCGCAGCAGGTGAGCGTTGCCGCCGATGGCCAAGACCTGGCTCAGCGTGAGCTGCAAATGGCCCAGGATCGTTTCGCCGCGGGCACTACCAACAATGTTGAAGTTGTCACTGCGCAGGATGAGCTGGCGCGGGCGCAGCAGAACTATATTCTCGCTGTTTCCGGCCATGTCGACGCCAAGTATGCGCTGGCCCGGGCGCTGGGCGATACCGAGAAGAACATCTTGCGGTTCTCCGGGAGTCCGTAGCTCTCGCTTTCGACGGGCTTGTGAATTGCTGCTGCGAGGGATGCATTGATGAAGCGACTGATACCTATTGTGATTCTGCTGGCCGCCGCGGTTGCGACCGGCTTCTATCTGTACCCGCGTTTTGCCAGGAAGGCCGCGCCTTCCAATGAGCTCGTGCTCTCGGGCAACATCGAGGCCCATGAAAGCCTAATCAGCTTCAAGGTGCAGGGCCGGATCATCGAATTGCCTGTTCTGGAGGGTCAGCCGATTGAACAGGGAGCGCTGATTGCAAGGCTAGAGGATGCCGACTTCAGGCAGAGGGTTCGCATCGACGAAGCCACGGTCGACGTGCGGCAGTCGAACCTGGCATTGACGCTCGCCGGAACTCGCCAACAGGAGGTCGAGGCATCGCAACAGGCAGTCGTCGACGCGCAGGCCGACGTTGACGAGAAGAAGCTCGATTTCGACCGGGCGCAACAGCTCTTCCGGAAGGATGAGATCGCTGCACAGGAGCGTGACCAGGCCGAGACGGCGCTTAAGCGCGCCACGGCGGCGTTGATGGCTGCACAGCAGCGCCACAACGAAGCGATCGAAGGCAGCCGCAAGGAAGACATCGCGATTGCGCGCGCGAACCTTGCCGAGGCCAATGCCAACCTTGGCCTCTCGCGCATCGATGAGGGCTATACCACGTTGCGCGCCCCCTCAACGGGCGTGATCGCCGTGCGTCAGGCGGAGCTTGGCGAGGTTGTAGTACCTGGTTCGCCGGTGGTCACCCTCGACGACCTCGACCACATCTGGCTGCGCGCCTACATTGCCGAAACCGATCTCGGCCGCATCCGGTGGGGTCAGGACGCAACCATCACCACCGATAGTTTTCCCGGCAAGCAGTACCACGGACGCATTTCGTTCATTTCGCCCGATGCCGAATTTACCCCGAAGAGCGTGCAAACCTATGCCGAACGCATCACGCTCGTTTACCGCATCAAGATCGATATCGACAATCCCGATCATGAATTGAAACCGGGCATGCCGGCGGACGCGCATATCGAGCTAGCTCCGGCGAGTGCGTCGTCCTCGAAAGCGCGGCAGCAATGAACGAAGCACCCCAGTCGCCCATTTCGATCCAGGGCTTGACCAAGAAATTTCCTGGTGTGAGGGCCGTGGACGGTCTCAATCTCGACGTGCGCGCGGGAGAGATCTTCGGGCTGGTGGGGCCCGACGGGGCGGGGAAGACGACAACGCTTCGTATGCTGGCAGGCATCTTGCGGCCGGATGCCGGTTCGGCCTTTGTCGCGGGGTGCGACGTCACCCGCTCTCCGGAACGTGCCAAACATTTCCTCAGTTACATGCCGCAGCGCTTCGGGCTCTACGATGACCTGACCGTCGACGAGAATATTCGCTTCTACGCCGATCTCTTCGGAATCGGCGGGCGCGACCGTCAGCTTCGCTCGTTGCAGCTGCTCGCCGCTGCGGGGATGAGCGAATTTCGCGGCCGCATGGCGGGCAAACTTTCGGGTGGAATGAAGCAGAAACTCGCGCTCATCTGCGCGCTCATCCACCGGCCCCAGGTCATCCTTCTCGACGAGCCGACAACCGGGGTCGATCCCGTCTCACGGCGGGATTTCTGGCGAATTCTTTACGAGCTTCTCGCCGAGGGCGTCACCATACTCACCACGACCGCGTATCTCGACGAGGCTGAACGGTGCCATCGCGTCGCTCTGATGCACCAGGGACGGCTGCTCTTTTCCGGCGCGCCGGCCGAACTCAAGCGCGGATTCGGCAAGCAGGTTCTTTCCGTTACCTCGCCCGAGCCACGCAGCTTGCGGGCCGCTCTTGAAGGCGCAGATGGAATCTCCAGCCTGGTGCTCTCGGGCGACGGCGTGCATCTGGTCGTCGACGATGCCCGCAAGAGAATGCCCGAATTCGAGTGGCGGCTCAAACAGGCAAGCTTGACCTGCGATTCGATGCAGCAGGTTCCGCCCACGATTGAGGACTTGTTCGTCGACAAGGTTGCCGGTGGAGCGGCGCACCATGGCTGAGCCGGCCAATTCCGTCGTCATCGAAAACCTTTCGAAACGCTTCGGAGATTTTGTCGCCGTCGACCGCCTCAATTTGACGGTGCGAAGAGGCGAGGTCTTCGGGTTTCTCGGCCCCAACGGCGCTGGAAAATCCACCACCATCCGCATGCTGTGCGGCCTTATCAGGCCAACGGCAGGAGGGGCTTCAGTCGCGGGATTTGACGTTGCCCGCAGCCCTGAACTTGTTCGCCAGAACATCGGCTACATGTCGCAAAGATTCTCGCTCTACAACGACCTCACCGTGATGGAAAACCTGCGCCTCTTTGCCGGCCTTTACAGTGTTCCTGGACGGGAGGTACACGACCGCATCGAATGGGCTCTTGCCATGGCCAATCTCAAAGGTCAGGAGCACCTTCTCACGAGAACACTTCCTGGCGGATGGAAGCAGCGGCTCGCTCTCGGTTGCGCGGTGCTTCATCGCCCGCCGATCATCTTTCTCGACGAGCCCACGTCCGGCGTAGATCCCATCACTCGGCGCAGGTTTTGGGATCTCATTGATGGCATGGCACAGGAGGGAGTGACGGTCTTTGTCACGACGCACTATATGGAGGAAGCCGAATACTGCAATCGCCTGGCGCTCATCTTCCGCGGCAAGATGGTAGCGCTCGGCACCCCCACGGAGCTAAAGCGCGACTCGATGAAAGGCGAGTTGCTGCTGGTCGAGTGCGAACCACTTGGCCCAGCCGTTGAAGCGCTGCAAGGGGCTCCCGGAGTTATGGATGCGGCCGTCTACGGGAATGCTCTCCATCTCGTCGTGGCTGATGCGTCCGCAGCCGCTCCCCAGCTTAGGGCTTATCTTGCCGAGCGTCAGATCTCAGTTAGCCGTATCGACGAGATTCGCCCGACACTTGAAGATGTATTCGTTTCGCTCACCACCGCGCATATTCGCAAGGAGGCTGGTGCTGCATGAGCCTCACGCGCCTGCTTTCCGTCGCCCGCAAAGAACTGCTGCACATTCTGCGTGACTCGCGCAGCCTCTTCATCGTCGTCATCATGCCGGTCACGCTCATGTTTCTATTCGGTTACGGCGTCAATCTCGACCTCAAGGGCATGCCCCTTTACGTCTATGACCAGGATGGCTCGCAACAGAGCCAGGATCTGCTCAAGCACTTCCAGGCCAGCCAGTACTTTCACATCATCCGAGTGGCCGCTGGCTACTCTGCAATCTCGCGCGCGCTCGATGACGGCAGCGCGAAGATGGGAGTGGTTATCCCGTGGGATTTTTCCAGGAAGCTTGCCTCTGGCAGCCCGGTTCACGTGCAGGCCCTGGTTGACGGCACCGACGACAACTCAGCCAACGTCCTGATGGGTTACGCGCAGGCTGTCGTGCAGGGCTATTCGGGAGACATCCAATTCGATTGGCTCGAGCGCCACGGCCAGGTTTCCGAGCCTGCAGCGATCGAGGTCCAAACCCGCACCTGGTTCAACGAGGATCTCGAGAGCAGCGCCTTCATCGTTCCCGGAGTTCTGGCTCTCGTCATGTCGGTGATCGGCGCATTTCTCACCTCGCTCACGATTGCTCGCGAGTGGGAGCGCGGCTCCATGGAGCAACTGATCTCGACCCCGGTAACGGCCCTGGAGATCATGTTCGGCAAGCTCACACCCTACTTCATTCTCGGCATGTTCGACGTGGCAGTTTGCGCTGTCATTGCCATCGTCTGGTTCCATGTCCCTTTCCGCGGCTCATTTCTCACCCTCACGATAAGTTCGGCGCTTTTTATGGTAGTAGTCCTCTCGCTCGGCTTCTTTATCTCGGTGCTGGCCAAGAACCAGTTTGCCGCCAGCCAGATCGCGCTTCTGGCCACGTTTCTTCCCGCATTTCTGCTCTCCGGTTTTCTCTTCGGCATCGATCAAATGCCCTTGATCCTGCAGTGGATCACGCGGGTTTTGCCGGCCCGCTATTACGTCTCCGTGCTCAAGAAGATCTTCCTCAAAGGGACGCCAACGACAATGCTCTCGGCGGACCTGATCCCTTTGGCGATCTTCACCCTGATCCTGGCCGCGATCGCCACGCGTTCATTCCACAAAAGGCTTGAGTAGAAGAGGGAAGGCATGTTCGCGAGGCTCAGGCAGATGCTCATCAAGGAGTTTATCCAGGTCTTGCGCGACAAGCGGACCCGGTTCATCCTTATTGGGCCGCCCATCGTACAAATGATCATCTTCGGCTACGCGGCAAACTTCGAGATTCGCCACGTGTCCACAGTGGTTCTTGATCTCGATCAGAGCCAGGAGAGCCGCGAGCTTGTCTCACGTTTCACGTCGAGCCCGTATTTCGACGTGCAGCGCCAGCTGACGAATGCACAACAGATTCGTGACCTGATCGACAGCGGCGATGCGACCATCGGTCTCGAAATCGATGCCGGCTTCGCGCAAGAGCTGCGCAAGGGCGAAACCGCGCCTCTTCAGGTTATTGTCGACGCCACAAATTCCAACACCGCGCTGATCGCTTCGGCCTATGTATCGCAGGTCGCGCTTGGCTTTGCCCAGCAGGCACAGCAAGACCGCATCCAGCGCATCGCACCGCAGTTCCTTGCGCAAACTCCTGCCGTCATTCTAGAAAATCGTCCCTGGTACAACGTCAATCTCAGCAGCCGCTGGTTCTTTGTCCCCGGCGTGATCGGCAGCCTGACCCTCGTGCTCGTCATTACTCTCACGGCCTTTGCTGTCGTCCGCGAGCGTGAGATCGGCACGCTCGAGCAAATCATGGTCACGCCCATCCGCCCCGTCGAATTCATCCTCGGCAAGACGCTGCCCTTCTTTCTTATTGGACTGCTGGATGTTTCTCTGATTGGCGTGGTGGGAACTTTCTGGTTCCAGGTCCCGTTTCGAGGTCACATTCTGGTGCTTTTCACCGGCGCGATTCTCTTCCTTATATCCATGCTTGGCGTCGGGTTGCTCATCTCCACGGTCTCTTCCACGCAACAGCAAGCCATGGTCACCGCCTTCTTCTTCATCATGCCGGCGATCACGTTCTCCGGTTTTGGATTTCCTATCGCTACCATGCCGCAATGGCTGCAGTACGCCACCTACCTTTCCCCGCTGCGGTATTTCCTGGTCGTTCTGCGCGGAACCTACCTCAAGGGCGTTGGGATGGACATCCTGTGGCCGCAAATGGCCGCCATGGGCGCGCTGAGCTTGGGGCTGTTCACCATCGCCATGCTGCGCTTCCACAAGGCCGTGGATTAGGCTGTTTCGACTTGGCTGAACGCAAAGTGCCTTAGTCCATTTAGAATCACAGCTTCCGGTCACTCGCGGTCAGTGTTGTACCTTGATCTATGGTTGTCCGTGCGGCCGTTGATAGCAGATCCGCGATTCAGCAGCTGATCCCGGACAACGCCGGCACAGGATACTCACTCGAACTGGCCATGGAGAGGTTCGCGGTTTGTTAATGGAATTCCACATCTCGCGAAAGGCCCGCGAGCGCTATCGGTTCGCCGAGTCTCTATTCTCCTACAACGGCAACGTCATCCTCGCCAACATGCCCGCCTGCCGCGAGTTCGCGCATCGCATGAACCAGGTGCGCGAAGTGGAAAAGCACCCTGAGCTGGTTGTCCACGCGGGCCAGCTCTACGCCATGGGACTGATCGACGAGGCGAGCCATGTGCTCATGGCGCGGTACCGCGAGCAATTTGACCCACAGGTCATGACTTCGGCTCTCGAGTGGTTCGGCTCGCACGTCGGCGCCGACAAGCTCGACGCTCTCCTGCTTACCTTCGTTGAGCATTTTCCGGGTATCAATGTCATGCGCGGCGAGCAGACTCCGAAACAGTGGCTGGCCAGCTCAACCGCAGGTATGCAGCATCGCGCGGCCGCGCTGGAAGAATTGCTCCTTTTGTGGACGGCTAACCGCAACGAGGCCTTCAAACCGTTCGAAGAGCTCTTCGACGATAAGCCGCTAGCCGAGAAAACCGTCTACCGCCAGGTCACGGAGCAGATGCCCAGGTACTTCGCCTCGCGTCCGCTCGTTTCCCTCCCTGGTGCAAAGCCTCTGAGCCTTCTCGATCTCCTGCGGGCTCCGGCCCTCAAATCTCCGCGATCCCTCAGCGACCAGCTCGCCATCATCCGCGAAATGTGGAAGCCGCTTCTCGGCGACGTTCTGGAGCGCTTCCTGTTGATGGCGGCAGAGATCCTTCGCGAAGAGGAACTCGCCGTCTGGGCGCAGTTCAACCCGCAGGGAACCCGTCGCGGTCTGCAGCAATGGCCATCAATTATGAGCCACTCGGATGTGCCGGTCTTTGGTGACCCTGCCCACGAATACGAAAGATTCTCGCCCGACCAGGCATGGATGCCGGGCGCCGTCCTTATCGCCAAGAGCACCTACGTCTGGCTGGCGCAGTTGAGCCGTCAATATGGTCGGCACATCGGCCGCCTCGACGAAATCCCCGATGACGAACTGGCCACGCTAGCCCATCGCGGCCTCAATTCGCTTTGGTTGATTGGAATTTGGGAGCGCAGCCGGGCATCCCAAACCATCAAGCAGCTCTGCGGCAATCGTGATGCAGTCGCCTCAGCCTATTCGCTCTTCGAGTACCGTATCGCCGACGATCTCGGCGGCGAGCAGGCGTACATTCACCTGCGCGATCGCGCCTACCATCACGGCATTCGCCTGGCGAGCGATATGGTCCCCAACCACATGGGCATCGATTCGCCGTGGGTTATCGAACATCCTGAGTGGTTCATCTCCCGCTGGGACTCGCCTTACCCCTCTTACCGATTTGAGGGACCTGATCTCTCGCACGACGGGCGCGTCGAAATCAAGATCGAAGACCACTATTATGAGCAATCCGATGCCGCAGTCGTCTTCCGGCGCCGTGACAAGGCGACCGGCGAAATTCGCTATATCTACCACGGCAATGACGGCACCAGCTTTCCGTGGAACGATACCGCGCAGCTCGACTACCTCAATCCCGCCGTCCGCGAGCAGGTGATACAGACCATCCTGTACGTGGCTCGCCTGTTTCCGGTCATCCGCTTCGACGCTGCGATGACTCTGGCCAAGCGCCACTTCCATCGGCTGTGGTTTCCGGGTCCCGGCTCAAGCGGCGCCATTCCGTCGCGCGCCGAGTTCGGCATGACCCAGGCCGAGTTTGACCAGCACATGCCTCACGAGTTCTGGCGCGAGGTAGTCGACAGAGTGGCGACAGAGGTGCCGGGAACGCTGCTGCTCGCAGAGGCCTTCTGGCTCATGGAGGGCTACTTCGTTCGCACCCTCGGCATGCATCGCGTCTACAACAGCGCTTTTATGAACATGCTGCGCGACGAGGAGAACGCGAAGTACCGGTCCGTCATCAAGAACACCCTTGAATTCGATCCCGACATCATGAAGCGGTACGTGAACTTCATGAGCAATCCCGATGAAAGGACGGCAATTGATCAGTTCGGAAAAGGGGACAAGTACTTCGGCGTCGCGATCATGATGTCGACCCTGCCTGGCCTGCCCATGTTCGGCCACGGCCAGATCGAGGGCTTCACCGAGAAGTATGGCATGGAGTATCGTTGGCCGCGCTATCAGGAGGATCCCGATCACGGACTGGTTGAGCGCCATGACCGCGAGGTGGCGCCGCTGCTCCAGCGCCGCTGGCTCTTTGCCGAGAGTGCTCACTTCCTTCTCTACGATTTCTTCACCGGCGGCGGCTCCGTTGATGAAAACGTCTTTGCCTACTCCAACCGTAGCGGTGACGAGCGGGCCGTTGTTGTTTACAACAACCGCTACGGGTCGACGCATGGCACCATCGATTTTTCAACCGCCTACGCCGACAAAGGTTCGGGCCAGCTTCGACAGCGGCGTCTTACCGAGAGCCTTGGCATCGGCGATCGCGCCGTCGTGGTCTCCTGGCGTGACTCCCTCACCGGCCTGGAATTTGCAAAGCGCGCCGGCGATCTGCTCGATCGCGGATTGACGCTCGAGCTGCACGCTTACCAGTGTCACGTTTTTCTCGACTTCCGCGAGCTGCGGCCCAGCGCGCAAGAGCCTTGGGACCAGCTCGCCGATTTTCTCAACGGACGCGGTGTGCCCAGCCTCAAAGAAGAGCTCGTGAATCTCGAGCTTCGTTCGGTTCACGATGGG
>Ga0335071_10001588_pt1 | contig 24445 bp, 26 predicted proteins | sample Lox_Sample_15_FD_206724 | JGI IMG/M metagenome (GOLD analysis project Ga0335071, IMG submission 206724) | Soil microbial communities from Loxahatchee National Wildlife Refuge, Florida, United States - Lox_Sample_1.5 | ecosystem: Environmental > Terrestrial > Soil > Wetlands | place: USA... | reverse complement strand
AAGGGCGTCAAGGTGATGGGCGAGCACCTGAAAACGCTTCAGGAAGGGAAGGCTTACATTGAGGAAGTCTTGAAGAGCGGCAAAGTCGTAATCGAGGACCGGCTGGAGGGCGAAGAGGTCACCATCCAGGCGTTCGTCGACGGCAAGAACGTCGCGCCGATGCCCACGGTCCAGGACCATAAGCGGGCCTACGAGGACGATAAAGGCCCCAACACCGGCGGCATGGGCTCCTATACGGACCACACCGAGCTGCTGCCCTTCATGTTCATGGAGGACTACGACGAAGGCGTAGAGATCATGAAAGCGACCATCGAAGCCTTGAAAAAGGAGATGGGCATCGTCTACAAGGGTGCGCTCTATGGCCAGTTCATGATCACCGCCGATGGCATGAAGGTCATCGAGTACAACGCCCGCTTCGGCGACCCCGAGGCCATGAACGTATTGACTTTATTAAAGACCGACTTCGTGGATATATGCCAGGCCATGATCGACGGCTCGCTGGATAAGATGAATATCGAGTTCGAGCGAAGCGCTACCGTCTGCAAGTACGTGGTGCCGAAGGGATATCCGGACAACCCTCAGAAGGATTCGCCGCTGACGGTCACGGAGAAGCCGGAGTATAAGGTCTATTATGCGAGCGTGAACGAGCGGGATGGCAATGTGTACACGACGTCTTCCAGGTCGCTGGCCGTCGTGGGCGTCGCCGACACCATCGACGAGGCTGAAATGCTGGCGGAGATGGGCCTCTCGAACGTTAAGGGCGAATTCCACTGCCGTCACGACATCGGCAAAGAGACGCTCATCAGAAAAAGGATCGAGCACATGGACGCCATCCGGGGAAGGCGTCAGCCCTGACAATCACTTTTTAAGCTTTTTACACCGGAGCGAGAGCATTTCAGCCGTATACGTTATCGGGTCTATCATGGGCGATACGGGCGGGGCGTAGCACGTCTCGACGGCGGCAAGCTCAGCCGGCGTCATCTTCTTGTGGATGGCCAGCGTGAGCTCGTTGATGCGCCCATGGACCCCCTCTTTTCCGATCAATTGGGCGCCGACGATGCGCTGCCCGTCGGCTATTAATTTAATGTCGAGATGTTTGCCTTCGGGATAATACCGGGCCCTGGTATTGCTTTTCGCCTTGAACGATACGGGCTTGATGCCAGCCATTTCGCATCCTCTCGTGGTCAGGCCGACAGAGCCGATCTGCAGGTCGCCGACGATAGTGATCGCCGGGCAGAGGACCTGGCCATAGGGCACGCCGATGCCCATGAGCTCGTCCGCTAAGAATCCAGCCTGCCGGTTGGCGACCGTGCCGATGGCACAGACGACCTTTCTGTTGGTGATGGCGTTGACCTCCTCGATGCAGTCGCCCGCCGCATAAACGTCCTCTAAGGCCCTGCCGTTCTTTTTGACATGGAAGTGCTCGTCCACGTCGATGCCGCCCGCGGGTCCTATGTCGATGCCCGCCTTCTTCGCCAGCTCCACATTCGGCTTCACACCTGCGGACAGGAGCACCATGTCGGCATGGATGGTTTCGCCGCCGACGCTGACGGACTCGACCTTATCCTCGCCGTTGATGGAGTCGACGCCCTTGCCCGTGATGAGCACGGCGCCCTTCTCCTTCAGGTGGTCCTCTAGCATCTTGGTCATGTCGGGGTCAAGGGCCGATGGCATGAGCTGCTGCATCCGCTCCACGATGGTGACGTCGATGAACCTGTCCAGGAACGCCGGGGCCGTTTCCAGGCCGATCGGGCCGCCGCCGATGATGACGACGCTCTCCACATTATCCATCGCTTCCGCCAGTTTTCGCCCATCATCCAGGTTTAACAATCGGTAAACGCCTTTCAGGCCGACGCCCGGCACGGGCGGAACGAAGGGTACCGAGCCGGTGGCGATGACCAGCTTGCCATACTCCATAGTCTCGCCGCCCTCGATGGTCACCGTCTTAGCATCCAGGTCGATGCCCGTAACGGCGGTGCTCGTCCGCACGTCCAGTCCCAGGTCTTTGAAGACCTCCGGCGTATACAACACAAGCTTATCGAAGCCCTCTATTTTTTTATCCAGGACAAAGGGCATCCCGCACTGGCTGTAGGCTACGACGGGGTCTTTTGAGAAAAGGGTAATTGGGATGTCGGGGCGCTTACGGGCAATGGTAAAAGCGGCCGTGAGGCCGGCGCCGCCGGCGCCGATGAAAACAATGCGGTCCGAGGTCATATCTCGCCGCTGAGCGTCTTGATCTCTTCCACTTTCTTTTCCAGCGAGTCGATACGGCCGCTTAGCGTCTGCACGAACTGTTTCGTCTTTTCGGTGGTGACCGCCCCGTGCATGGACGGCCCGATGAGGCCCTCGTGCTCCAGGACACGCAGCGAATAGCGCACCTTATGCTTGGGCAGGCCCGTGGTTTCCGCGAGCTTCATGATGCCGATCGGCTCCTCGCGTATAACTTCTTTTAAGATCAGTAAATGCCGTTCGAGCATTTCGAGCTCCAGTTCGATCTTGCTGATGAGCATTAAGCACCCTTCTGTTGGCAACCTTTCAATTATGTTAATGCTTTCTCCCTATTAAGGCTTTGCCGGGCGCCTTGATTTTATCCCGACCAGATTATTTTTTATACGCCTGCGTATATTATTGCACATTGTATTATGATAGCGAAGGTCAAGAAGTCCGAGGTCTGGGGCGAGGTCGAGGCGCCTCCGTCTAAAAGCTATACGCACAGGGCCGTCGTCATCGGCAGCCTGGGGCGCTATTCGAAGATCGAGAAGCCGCTGCTCTCGGCCGACACCCTGGCCACCGTGGGCGCGTGCAAGGCCATGGGCGCGGAAGTGTCCGTAACCGACGACTCCGTCGAGATCGCCGGCGTCATCGGAAAGCCAGGAGTCCCCGACGACGTCATAAACGCCGCCAACAGCGGCACCACGCTGAGGCTATGCCTGTCAATGGCCGCGCTGGCGGACGGCGCGACCGTCTTTACGGGTGACAGCTCCCTTCGCAGCCGGCCAAGCGGGCCGCTCATCAAGGCTCTCAACGACCTCGGCGCCATCTGTTTCTCCACCCGCCATAACGGCAGGGCGCCCATCGTCGTGCAGGGCCCCGTGAAGGGCGGCGAAATATCCATCGAAGGGGGCATCAGTTCCCAATTTATCTCATCATTGCTCATCTCCTGCCCATTCGCGAAGCGGGACACCACCATCAACATCAACGGCCAGCTAAAGTCAAAGCCCTACGTCGAGGTCACGCTGGAGATGATAGAGAAGGCGGGCGGCAAAGTGTCCACCGACTTTAAGGAGTTCCACATCGAGAGCGACCAGGAGTACGACCTCAAGTCGTACCGCGTTCCGGGCGATTTTTCTTCAGCGTCCTATATGCTCGCTGCCGGGGCGCTGGCCGGCAAGGTCACCGTCGCAAACCTGTTCGAGTCGAAGCAGGGCGACGCAGCCATCATGGAGTGCCTTCTGGACATGGGGGCGAACGTCTACTGGGATACTGAAAGGGGCACGGTCACGGTGGAGCAGGCCGAGCTGAAGGGCATCGACGTCGATGTCGGGGCGACGCCCGACCTGGTGCCCACGCTGGCCGTCCTGGCCGCCTGCGCGAAGGGCACGACGCATATCACGAACGCCGAACACGTCCGGTATAAGGAGACGGACCGGCTCCACGCGATGACGACCGAGCTGCAAAAGATGGGCGCCGACATCGTCGAAGAGCCCGACGGGCTCGTGATCAGCGGCGGCAGGCTTAAGGGCGCGAAGGTCGACGGCTACGATGATCATCGCATCGTCATGGCGCTGGCGGTCGCGGGCCTGATGGCTACCGGGACCACGTCCATTGCCACGGCCGAGTCGGTCGATATCTCTTATCCCGGCTTTTTCGGCGACCTCCGGCGCATCGGCGCGAAGGTGGAGACATGAACTCGTTCGGCCGGCGCCTCCGGCTCACCACGTTCGGCGAAAGCCATGGGCCCGCCGTCGGGGCGGTCGTGGACGGCTGCCCCTCAGGGCTTGCCCTCGATGCCAGAGACATTCAGGCGGAGATGGATAAGCGAAGGCCCGGGCAGAGCGCCGTCACATCGGGCCGCTCGGAGCCCGACCTTGTGGAGATCCTTTCGGGCGTGTTCGAGGGAAAGACGACGGGCATGCCCATCGCCATGATGGTCCGCAACGTCGACGCGGACTCGTCCGCATACCTGGAAATAAAAGACCTGCTCCGGCCGGGCCACGCGGACTACGGCTACCTGGCGAAGTACGGATTTAGAGATTATCGGGGAGGCGGGCGCTCCTCGGGCCGTGAGACTGCTGGCCGCGTCATGGGAGGCGCCGTCGCGAAAAAGCTGCTATCGCTCAAGGGCGTGCACGTTTACGCCCACACTACCTCGATATATGATGTACGGGCCGGCGAGGTCGCGCTGGAAGACGTCATAAAAAATACCTATACGAACCCTGTACGGTGCGCCGACCTTAGCGTCGAAAAAGAGATGGAGGAGGCCATCCGCATGGCAAAGGCCGAAGGCGACAGCGTCGGGGGCACGGTAGAGATTATCGCCATCGGAGTGCCGGCGGGGCTGGGCGAGCCAGTGTTCGGGAAGCTGGACGCCGACCTGGCGGGCGCCCTGATGAGCATCGGGGCCGTGAAGGGCGTCGAGGTCGGCCTCGGGTTCGGTGCTGCCTCGCTCAGGGGAAGCGAGATGAACGACGAGTTTTTAATTGATAATGGCATTAAGACGAGGACGAATCATGCCGGAGGCATTCTGGGAGGCATCAGCACGGGCATGCCGATCGTTTGTAAAGTCGCCGTCAAGCCGACGCCGTCGATATCGAAGCCCCAGCATACTGTGAACGTCGAAACAAAGGAAGACGCCGTCATCACTATCAGGGGGCGCCACGACCCCTCCATCGTGCCAAGGATCGTCCCTGTGGTCGAGGCCATGGCGGCGCTGGTGCTTGCCGACCACATGCTGCTTTCCGGTAAAATAGGCCCGCCTGCGCCGTGATATTTACGCCAAAGGCTGCTATACCTACGCATTTTACTTTTTATTGATGCTGCAGAGAATACCCGAGATGACCATGGGCCCGTGCCGCGACTTCGGGGAGCCCGGGCTGGAGGAGATCGCCCGCCTGCCCGTGCCGTCGGCGATGCCGGAGCACGTGAAGCGGTTGGCCGGCCAGCTCGCCCGTGAGGGTGCCATAGGCCAGGACGAGGCGCTTTACCTCGCCGAGCTGGTGGATAAGATGGCTGTGGCGCCCGGCTACGTGCGCTTCCTGGACGTGGATAAGAAGCGGGAGGAGGCCGTCCGGCTCTACGACCTGTCCCGCCGGCTCTCGCTATCCGCCCACCCGCTGCGGGACGACATGCTGCTGTCCATCGGCATCATCCTTTTCAACTTGTCGCCATCGGAAAGGCTCGTGGAGCTGCTATCGGCCATGAAGCCTTCGAAAGGCCCTCTTGCGTACGAGTTCCACTCGATAATGGCCTTAAACCTTTTACATATGGAGCGGCTGGACGAGGCCGGCTCTCACACGGAAGAGGCGCTGGAGGCGGCGCCCGACGCGGAGCAGCTCGCATACATGCGGATGCTCCAGGGCTGCATAGCCCTCCGGCGGGGAGACCCGGAGTCGGCGGTCCGGCTCATTGACGACTCGAGGCCCGGCAGGCGCCTGAGGACGCTGGCGTCGTTCTACTCGGGCATCGTGCGTTTTGAAAAGGAGGACTTCGAGGGCGCCATCCGGCACTTCGAGTCCGCCCGGCCCGGGGCCGACGACCCGCTGGACGTGATGGCCATCGGCTGTAACGTGGGCGCCTGTGCCGTGAACATCGGCGATATGGAAAAAGCTGAAAGCGAATTCCAGGAGGTCAGCCGGTCGGCCTGGAATAAGAGCGGGGCCCGGGAAGCTTATCGTAAACTGCTCGCGGACAGCTACATGGGCATCGTCTCGCGGGCGCACGGCAACTACCCGCAGGCAGAAATTTATTATAAGGAGGCGCTGAAGGCCTGCATCCGGCAGAAGAATAGCGTGGGGATCGCCAACCACGTTGGGAACATGGGCCTGCTATACCGCCATGCGGGCGACGGAGGAGGCGCCCTCCGGCTACTGAACTCGTGCCTGGTCTACTCGGAGCGGATGGGCTACTGGAACGGCATACGGTTCTCCTACGAGAACATTTACGGGACGCTCATGGAGGTCGGGCAGGCGTCCGAGGCCAGAAAGCTCCGGGAAATGTATACGTCCCGGTACCCCGGCCTAAGATAGCCTCACATGATGGCCCGGCCCGGCCGCATCTCGAAGCGCCGGGCAAAGCACTGCTCCAGCTCCGAGAAAGACGCGTCGACCTCGTCCGCCTCCTGCAGGCAGGACGGGTCCAGGGTCGAGGCTATGGCGATCACGTAGCCGACTTTTGCCGCCTTAGCGGATCTTATGCCCAGCGGGGCGTTCTCGACGGCCACGCAGTCCAGCGCCGGCATATTGAGCTTATCCATGGCGGACTTGTAGGGCTCGGGCCCGGGCTTACCGCTCGAGACGTCCTCGGCGCCTACGATGATGTCGAACTCGCCCTCCAGGCCGACTTTTTTCAGAACCGCGTCCACGGACTCCCGCCTGCTCCCGGTCACCAGAGCCAGTGCGATGCCATTGTTCCGGAGCATTCGGAGCGTCTCTTTCACGCAATCGTATGCCCGGCCATACTCCTTGACCAGCTCGCCGAAAAGCTTCGTCTTCTCGTCGACCACCCGCCCGATCTCGTCCACCGGCAGAGCCTTTCCTTTCGCGGTGGCGATCTCCTTCGCCATGGCCGTCGATGTCATGCCCTCCCGCAGGTAAATGTCCATCTTTTCCACGTTTATGCCCGCCCGGGCAAAGGCGCGCTTCCAGGACTCATAGTGAAGGGGCATGGTGTCCGTGATCACGCCGTCCATGTCGAAGAGGGCAGCCCTGTACAGGTAAATATCCACGGAGCATCTTTCGGCCATCAGCCTCATATTGGCCTTTCGGGTTTTTAAGGCTCGCGCAAAGTTTATCGGATGCCGCGACTTTTATATAGAAAACCTTACAGGTACGGCAATATATTTAACATAACATGCCAGATACGGGTTCAGTGAGACTATAGTATGAGGAGCGATACGGTAAAGAAAGGCATCGCCAGGACGCCCCACAGGGCGCTCCTGAAGGCGGTCGGCTTGACCGACAGGGATTTCGATAAGCCGTTCATCGGCGTGGCCAACGCCTGGAACGACATCGTCCCCGGCCACAAGCACCTGCGCGAGCTGGCGGAAAAAATAAAGCAGGGCATCCGGGAGGCCGGTGGCGTACCCTTCGAGTTCGGCGTGATCGGCATCTGCGACGGCATCGCCATGGGCCACGAGGGCATGTTCTACTCGCTCCCGTCCCGGGAGATCATCGCCGACTCCATCGAGCTCATGACCGAGTCGCACCGCCTGGACGGCATCGTAATGCTGGGCACCTGCGACAAGATCGTGCCGGGAATGCTCATGGCCGCCCTCCGCATCAACATACCCTGCGTGGTCGTAACGGGCGGGCCCATGGAGCCGGGCCGGCTCGACGGCAGGGACCTCACGCTCATCTCGTCTTTTGAGGGCATCGGCAGCTTCCAGGCCGGGAAGATGACTGAAGCGGAGCTCAAGCGCATCGAGGACGCCTGCTGCCCCGGCTGCGGCAGCTGCCAGGGCCTTTACACGGCGAACACCATGGCCTGCATGGCCGAGGCGCTGGGCCTGTCGCTCACGGGATGCGCCACCGCCCACGCGACCAGCGCCGCAAAATCGAGGATCGCTCTGGAGAGCGGCCGGCGCGTGGTCGAGCTTGTGAATAAGGGCATCAGGCCCCTTGACATCGTCTCCCGTGAGTCTTTTATCAACGCCATCCGGGTCGACCAGGCCATCGGCGGCTCTACGAATACGGTTTTACACCTCATGGCCATCGCCATCGAGGGGAACGTCACTCTAGAATTAAACGACTTCGACCGCATCAGCGGCGAGACCCCGCACATTTGCCATATGGGGCCGGCGGGGCCCTATTCCATGAAGGACCTGGACGAGGCGGGGGGCATTCCGGCCATCCTAAACCGCCTGGCGGGCATGCTCCATGATACGCCCACGGTTAACGGTACTTCGCTCCTGGCCATCGCCAGGGCCGCGAAGGCGCTCAACAGCGAGATCATCCGTCCGCTGGATTCGCCCGTGCATAAGACGGGGGGGATCACGGTCATGTACGGCAGCCTGGCGCCGGAGGGCGCAGTGGTCAAGAGCGGCGCCGTGAGCGAGAAAATGCTGAAGTTCACGGGGAAGGCGAGGGTCTTCGACTCCGAGGACGCCTGCAACGACGCCATCCAGGCCCGCCAGATCAGGCCGGGCGACGTGGTCGTCATCCGGTACGTCGGCCCCCGGGGAGGCCCCGGCATGCCGGAGATGCTCAGCCCCACGTCGGCCATCGCCGGAATGGGCCTGGCCGAGTCGGTCGCCCTGGTCACCGACGGCCGCTTTTCCGGAGGGACGAGGGGCCCCTGCATCGGCCATGTCACGCCCGAGGCCGCCGACGGCGGCATGATCGGCCTGCTCCGTGACGGCGACGTCATCGCCATCGACATACCGGGCAAGAGGATTGACGTGCGGCTTTCGCCGGAAGAGGCTGCGGCTAGAAAGAAGGGGTTCGAGCCTAAAAAGAAACAGTTAAAGGGCTATTTGGCCAGGTACGCGAGAAACGTCACGACCGCCTCGCTGGGCGGCCTAATCCGCTAAAGCGGACTGTATGCCCAGCTCCTGGGCGACATCTTCGATATTTTTTATGAGGTCCTTAAGGGATATGGGCTTCTTTAAAAAGCGCTTTGCGCCCGCTTCCTTCGCCTCTTTCTCCACGGCCTCGTCGGCGGAGACGAAGATGATGCCCGTATTCGGAAACTCGGACAGTATCTCCCTCGTCGCCTCGATGCCGTTCTTCGTGGGCATGCGGTGGTCCATGATGATGATATCGGCCGGGCCGGCGAGGTTTTTCTCCACGGCGTCGGTGCCGTCGTTGGCGATAAAGGCGACGTCGTATCCGCGGGAGGCCAGGGCTAGCTTATACAGGCGTTGCAGATCCGGCTCATCGTCTACGATAGCGACCTTTAGCAATGATGCCCCCTCTCCTGTGTCAATATGATTATTGCCTTCTAGATGGGAATGCCAATATAAATATTCTACCTCTTTGAGCAAATATACAGGTAACTATTAAACATTCCATCCAATAGTCTAATCTTGTCGCCCTATTATTTTTATTATAGGATATTTAAATTATTTGCTCTACACGCCAGACCTAGACTCCCAAGGCCGGGAAAGCGTGAAGCACGCCATTGACGATCATTTCCACGGCGATGGTGGCGAGCACGATACCCATGATCTTCGTGAGCACCCTGGCACCGTCCTTTTTTATGGCACTATACACCCAGTCACAGTTTATTAGAATGAGTAGCGTGGCGCCCATGGCAAGCAGTATGGCGAGCAGGATGGAACCTTTTAATACGGGCGTATCAGCCTCGTTCATGAGGATCATGACCGTTGTCATGGCGCCTGGCCCGGCCAGCAGCGGCGTAGCCATGGGGGTCACGGCCACGGATTCCCTCTCCTCGTCGGGCTCGATCCGTGATGCGGGGCTGCGCCCCATGAGCATGTCGAAGGCGATAGCCAGTAGAAGTAAGCCGCCCGCGATCCGCAGCGAGTCTATGGTCACGTTAAGGAAGTCGAATAAGACCTTGCCTATCAAGGCGAAGACGAGAAGTATCGCCGTGGCGATGACCACTGACTTGACTATGGCGTTCCGGCGCTCGACGGGCGTGAACTTCTGGGTAAGCGAGATGAAGATAGGCACGTTGCCGAAAGGGTTGACAATGACGAATACTCCGACGAGCGCGTGAATGAAAAGTGTGCTGCTGAACGCTATGTCCGGTGCCATCGATAGCAGAACGATTAGTTACTATTAAAGTTTTTCCGTCGCCTCGCATCACGATGTTTTCATCTATGACATTTATTGTCATGCTTAATTATGACCTTTTAAATATATTAAAGCCAGTTAGTTTCGTTCAATCGTATTTATTTTTATGTAAATACATTAATATTTATGATGATGCCCATAATTTCGTCGGATTCATCCATCGAGGACCTGGCATTGTTCGCCCTCTCGGTGCATAACATGATCGGCAGGATGCCCGTCGCGGTCAAGACCAGGAACTCCACCGGCGTGCTCATCGACGGTGGCGAGTTCATCATCGCGGCGAGGGAATGCATGCACCTTGAATCGATGTTCTCGGGCGACGAGATACGCCAGATCTACCTTAACGAGGGGAAGCACATGGGCGCCAACATGTTCGCCTCGGCAATCCTGAACACCGTAGGCCAGCGTATCGCGGCCATCGGAATCATCGACACGCTGGGCATACTGTCCCTGGAGCTGTTCATCGCCGACCAAGAGCGGGTCGAGCGACAGGTGGGCGGCTGGGAGCCCGTAGATAAACGTTTTATTTTACGGCGACAGTAACTCTAATTATGCAGCGCATCTGTATCACGGAAGATTCATCCGCCGACGACCTCGCCGAGGTCGCCCTCAGCGTCCACCGCCTGTTCGGCCTCCCGGTCACCGCACGCAGCAAGAATAAGCCCGGCGTCAGAGTCGAGGACGACAAGGTCGTATCGAAGAGCTATACCGGCCCGGTGCTGGAACGGGCCATGGCCGAGAATAAGACGATCAGAGTGCAGCCCGCTTCAGGCGTCTACAGGGGGATTCCCGTCATCGTCACCCCCATCCAGTCGGGCGGTAAAGCCGTGGCCGCCATCGGAGTCGTGGACGTCACCGGCTCCCTGGATCTGAAGGCGCTCATGGACCAGTATGCCAGCCTCCAAAAACAGGTCGGGGACCGCTGATAAAATTTATATCCTGACGCTGCCTTTGGGTAAAATCATGAAGATAAGCGTGAGACTGTTCGCGAACTTTCGCGAGGCGGTGGGAAAGAAGGACGTGTCTCTATCGATGAACGGCGATAACGTGATGGCAGCAGTGCTCGCCTTGATATCTCTCTATCCGTCCCTGGGCCCGCTCATGCTCCACGAGGGCGGCCTTAAGCCTTACGTCAACGTTCTCGTCAACGGCAGGAAGGCCGAGCCCGCGGATAAGTTAAAAGACGGCGATGAGCTCGCAATCTTCCCGCCAGTCTCCGGCGGGTAACCACCGGTGCACAGTGGGCTCACCACAGAGGCCACAGAGGATTCTGTTTTCACCACAGTGGTCCACAGTGGCCACAGAGGATTTTTATAACCGGTGCACAGTGGGCTCACCACAGAGGCCACAGAGGATTCTGTTTTCACCACAGTGGTCCACAGTGGCCACAGAGGATTTTTATATGCTGAAGGGGACTTCGCTTCGCTTCGCCCCTCGCAGACCCCGCCCGTTGTTCGGGCTCAGTCTACCTCTGTGATGCCTCTGATAATATTAAAAAGACCACTGTGGCCTCTGTGGACCACTATGGTGAATAAAATAGAATCCTCTGTGGCCACTGTGAACCGCTGTGGTGAAAATAAAAGCCATCGTGACCATTGTGGTGAAACCGCAAGGTTTTTTCATTTATCCGGCGATTATGTTCTCGTATGAAGGACCATTCGGGCAGCGACCTGGCGAGAAAGAACGCGGCCGTGAAGGCGTGCGAGCTGGTGGAGGATGGGATGGCGGTGGGCCTGGGGACGGGCTCTACCACGGCCTACGCGATACGAGAGCTGGGCCGGAGGGTCGAAGAGGGCCTGGACATCGTGGGCGTGCCCACGTCGTACGCGGCCGAGGCGCTGGCCATCGAGTGCGGCATTCCACTTTCGACGCTCGCCGAGTGCCCCGGGCTGGACGTCGACATCGACGGCGCCGACCAGGTGGATTCTGCTTTGAACGTCATCAAGGGCGGCGGAGCGGCCCATACGAGAGAGAAGGTCGTCTCCTGCTCTTCGAAAATGTTCGCCGTTGTCATCGACGGCAATAAGCTGAAGGACGTGCTCAGCCGGAGCGTGCCCGTTGAAGTTTTACCGTACGCCCGCAGGCTCGTGGAGAAGAAGATCGAGGCCCTGGGCGGCAAGTGCACGATAAGGACGGGATCTGGCAAGGACGGCCCGGTCATTTCGGATAACGGCAACTTCATCATGGACTGCGACTTCGGCCCCATCAACAAGCCGGCCCTGCTCGCCGAGAAGCTCTCGCAGATACCCGGCCTGGTGGAGCACGGGATTTTTACCAACGCCGACGTAGTCTATATCGGCTACGAGGACCGTGTCGAGCGCCTCGAAAGGAAAAAGTAGCCGCATGCGGAAACCGTAAAAGTTATATCATTTGATATACTCATTAGCATGCCAAATCGTGATGTCGGAGTGGCCTAGTCTGGTTAGGGCGTCGGACTCATAGGGTATTATAACAATGCCATAACCTGAGACATCCGGAGGTCGGGGGTTCGGATCCCCCCTCCGACACTACTTATCATAAATAGTTTTAATCGTTCGTTTTCCTGTGGATGTCGCCTGATTTCTTTATCTATCAGGATAGTTTGACGAATATATGATAAGCTAAATATAGCAAATGGAAAAAACCACTAATTAGGTTGCCTTGTTACCCTTCATCGCAGAGCTCTTCAGGACTAAAAGCGTCGACCAGCTTAAGGAAATGGCAGATAAGAAGGGCTTAAAGAAGACCCTGAATACGCTGGACATTATGCTCATGGGCATCGGCGCCATCATCGGCGCCGGCATCTTCGTCCTGACCGGCGTAGCTGCGGCAAATTATGCCGGGCCGGGCATCGTTCTTTCTTTTATCATCAGCGCTATTGCCTGCGTACTGGTCGCCCTCATCTACTCGGAACTGGCCTCCATGGTCCCCGTGGCGGGGAGCACGTATACGTATACCTATGCCGCGCTGGGCGAGATCGTCGCCTGGGTCGTGGGATGGGACCTCATCCTGGAATACTTTTTCTCCGTCTGCATGGTCTCCTCGGGCTGGTCAGGGTACATGGTGAGCATCCTCAATTCAGGGGGCATCAACATTCCCCAGTACCTGATATCGTCGCCGGAAACGGGGGGCCTGGTCAACCTGCCGGCGATGTTCATACCCCTTCTTATCGGGTTTTTACTGATACGGGGCACGAAGGAGAGCGCGACCGTAAACCGGATCATAGTCTTCGTAAAGCTGGCCGTCATCTTCATCTTCATCATCCTTGCCGCGCCAAAGGTAAATCCCGCCAACTGGACGCCGTTCCTGCCGTACGGGTTCCAGGGCGTGATGGCGGGCGCGGCCATCATTTTTACGGCCTTCTTAGGGTTCGACGCCATGTCGACTACGGCCGAGGAAAGCAATAACCCGGGCAGGTCCCTGCCCGTCGGCATCATCGGCTCGCTATTGATCTGTACCGTTCTATATGTGGCCGTGTCCGGCCTGCTCACCGGCCTGGTGCCCTATGATCAATTAAACGTCTCGGACCCGGTCGCCTACGCGCTATCGGCGGTCGGCTACCGTCTCGGCTCGGCCATCATAGCCGTCGGCGCGATCGCGGGGATCACCACGGTTTTGCTCGTCATGATGTACGGCCAGACCAGGATAGTGTTCGCCATGTCCCGGGACGGTTTCCTGCCCGACTGGGTCAGCAAGCTCCACCCGAAGTATGGCACGCCCTATATGGTCACGCTCGTATCGGCGTGCATGGCTGCGATAGTGGCCGGGCTGGTGCCGATACAGATTTTAGCGGAGCTGGTCAATATCGGCACGCTCTTTGCCTTCATCCTCTCGGCCATCGGCGTCTTAGTCCTGCGCTATAAGCTGCCGGACCTGCCCAGGCCCTTCAGGGCCCCCGCCATACATATCGTGGCGCCGCTCGCCGTCATCATGTGCGCCATCCTCATGCTCATGCTGCCCCAGGCCACCTGGATACGGTTCCTGCTCTGGTTCTGCTTCGGGCTCATCATCTATTTTGGCTATGGCTATCGCCACAGCCGGCTAAGCATGGAAAAGGCCGTAGAACTCGTGAGCAAGAAATAGTATTGCGAGCATATTTTAAGCTTGGGGGTCTCACGAAGCCGCACGGAGCGCTCTTGTCCAGCGAAGCGAAGCGGAGTCCCCTATAGTCTTAATAAAAAAAGATGGGTGCCTGACCATCGTTCGTCTGCCAGACTGCCTGACCATCGAGTGTCAGGTAGCAACAGGTAGTAAAGTTCATATTAATTCCATCGTCAAATGACGAATACAGGCACCAATAATACACTCATGGTCATATTACGCCCGTGTTCGCTTTTTTACTTGAAAAAAACAAAACGTCAAGCTCATTATAGCCTATTATTTTTTTATACTTTTATTATAGAGTTTTCCAAAAAGCAGCTGAAATTAATTAACAGTTGTCGATAATCTCACAAGGCTTATTTAGGCGTAGAGATATTGTACATGTAAAATCATTAAGAACTTTCATATCTAGCTACATACGGAGGACGGAAGTTGAAAGAGATTCGAATACACGGGCGCGGCGGTCAGGGATCCGTCACTGCGGCCGAGCTCATAGCGGTCGCCGCCTTCGAGGACGGCAAATGGAGCCAGGCCTTCCCCTACTTCGGAACGGAAAGGCGAGGCGCCCCCGTGACGGCGTTCGCGCGGATATCCGACAAGAAAATACGGGTGAGAAGCCAGATCTACGAGCCGGACTACGTCATCGTGCAGGACCCTTCTTTATTGCCGGGCGTCGACGTGGCCAGTGGCATGAAGAAAGACGGGCTCGTTATAATTAACACTGAGAAGGCGCCGGAGGAGCTAAAGCTGAGCACCCCGGCGAAGGTCAAGACCATCGACGCCACCACGCTCGCCATCAGCATAATAGGCAAGCCCATCGTGAATACGGCGCTGCTAGGCGCTTTCGCGGGCGCCACGGGCCAGATCCGGCTGGAGTCGGTCAACAAGGCCGTCAAGGACCGCTTCCCGGGAAAGATCGGGGAAAAGAACGTCGAGGCCGTGAAAAAGGCCTACGAGCTCATGAGCAGGTGAGGTCATGGTCAAGAGAGATCGATTAACGGTCGGCCTGGTGGGCAAGCCGGGCGGTACTTTGAATTATCACACGGGCGGCTGGAGGACCTTCCGGGCCGTCATCGACCACGAGAAGTGCATCGGCTGTAAGCGCTGTGCAGACTCGTGCCCGGACGGGGCGCCATACGAGTGCGCCCACGACGGCAAGAAAAAGAAATTCTGTGTGGATTACGATTACTGTAAGGGCTGCGGCGTCTGCGCGTTCGAGTGCCCCGTGGATGCAATTAACATGGAAAAGGAGGAAAAGTAATGGCCGGAAAAATGGCAGTCATCGAAGGCTCCATGGCGGTGGCGGAGGCGGCGAAGGCCTGCCGGCCAGCCGTGGTGTCCGCTTACCCGATCACCCCCCAGACGCACATCGTGGAGGACATCTCCCAGATGATCGCCGACGGGGACCTGCAGAATTGCGAGTACGTGAGGACCGAGAGCGAGTTCTCGGCCGCTTCCATGATCCAGGGGGCCGAGGCCGCCGGGGCGCGCTCGTTCAGCGCCACGTCGAGCCAGGGCGCCGTACTGATGTACGAGGTATTGTTTGCGATTGCCGGCTTACGCCTGCCCTGCGTCATCGCCATGGCCAACCGCGCCGTATCGGCGCCGCTGTCGATCTGGAACGACCACCAGGACGCCATATCGGCGAGGGATAACGGCTGGATCCAGCTCTGGGCCGAAGATAGCCAGGAGGCCGCGGACATGATCGTCCAGGCCTACAAGATCGGCGAGGACCACCGGGTGCTCCTGCCCGTCATGGTCAACCTGGACGGTTTCCTCATCACCCATACGTACGAGCCCGTAGAGCTATTGGACCAGAAGATGGTGGACGAGTTCCTTCCGCCCTATAAGCCGCTGTACGCCCTCGACCCGAAGAATCCGGTGACTATGGGCCTGGTAGCGCCGCCGGAAGTCTACACCGAGGCCCGCTACATGGTGCACAATGCCCAGATAAAGTCTAAGGAAGTCATCGAGGAAGTCGCCCGGGACTTCGGTAAAAAGTTCGGGAGGTACCAGGGCGGCCTGATCGAGGCCTATAAGATGGAGGGCGCCGAAGTAGCGCTGGTCGCCATGGGGTCCATCATCGGCTCCATAAAGGACGCGGTGGACGAGATGCGCGCCGAAGGCATCAAGGTCGGCGCGGTGAAGGTGCGTGCGTACCGGCCGTTCCCGGTCGAGGCGCTGCGTGATGCGCTAAAGGGCGCCAAGGTTATCTGCGTCGTCGACAGGAACATCTCCATGGGCATGGAGGGTGCCCTGTTCACCGACCTGAAGGCCGGCCTCTACGCGAAGTCGAGCGCCGAAATGCTGGGCTTTATCGCCGGCCTGGGGGGCAGGGACATCACGATCGAGGATTTCAAGGCGATGGCGAACAAAGGGTTCGCGAAGCTCAATGGGGAAAAGGTATCCGAGATGGAATGGTACAAGCTTGACGCCGACATACTCCCGGAGGGGATATAAATGGCGGCGCTAGAGGACCTATTCGCATCGGGCCACAGGGCCTGTGCGGGCTGCGGGTGCGCGCTGACGATGAAGACGCTGCTGCGCGCCACCGGCCCGAACGTGATCATCGCCGAGGCGACGGGCTGCATGGAGGTCGTCTCCTCCACCTACCCGGAGAGTGCCTGGAAGGTGCCCTGGATCCACTCCCTGTTCGAGAATGCGGGCCCCGTGGCCGCAGGGATCGAGTCGGGGCTCAAGGCCACCGGCAGGAAGAACGACACCAAGATCATCGCCATTGGCGGCGACGGCGCGACCTTTGATATCGGCTTCGGCAACCTGTCGGGCGTCATGGAGCGGGGCCACGATATCCTGTACGTTTGCTACGATAACGAGGCGTACATGAACACCGGCATCCAGCGGAGCGGTTCCACGCCCTACGATGCCTCGACGACGACCACGCCGTCGGGAAAGATCTCCTATGGTAATCAGAGGCCGAAGAAGAACATCCCGGCGATCATGGCGGCGCATGGCGTGCCTTACGTAGCCGTGACCTCCATCGGCTATCCGGCGGATTTCACCAAGAAAGTCAGAAAAGCGCTGACCATCGAAGGGCCCAAGTACATCCAGGTGCACGCGACCTGCACGCCCGGCTGGGGCGTCGACAGCGCCGAGTCCATTGAGATCCTGAGGCTCGCCGTGGAGACGGCGATGTATCCTCTATTCGAGTACGAGAACGGCCAGCGGACGAGCGTCCACAAAATAAAAGACCGCAAGCCTGTCCGCGAGTACCTCGAGAGGCAGAAGCGGTTCTCGCACCTGTTCAAGATGCCCGGCGGCGATAAGGAGATCGAGAAGATCCAGCGGATTGCGGACCTCAACGCGGAGTTCTTCGGCCTGGACGTCAAGCCGAAGCCGCAAGAGGCTCAGGAGCCCAAACAGTAAGCAGGGAGTATCGGATGTACGTCGGAAGGTTCGTCTGCGTGGGAAAAACGGGCGGAAAGCTGTGGGCTGGATACCGGGTATCCTCACGGTCGTTCCCTAACCGGCATGCCGTGCGTATAAACGATAACACCGTGGCGATCATGCCGAAGGATATTAAAGACCTCGAGAAGAGCCCGTACATCTCGTATAACTGCGTCCGGATAGAGAACGGCGCGGCCGTCATCGCCAACGGCTCCCATACCGACCCCATAATCGAGAAAATATCGACGGGCTATCCGGCACGCGATGCCCTTGCTTTGAGCTTACTGGCGATGGACTACGAGAGGGATACGCTCGATACGCCACGGATCGCGGCGGCCCTTTCGAACGGTTTTGCTTATCTGGGCATCGTCACGAGGGACGGCATCAACGTCAGCGACTTTCCGCTGCTTGAGAACGAGTGCTTCATGGTGGCCACCTACGAGAAGACGGTCTTCTCGCGGCTGACGGTCGAGGCATCGTCCGCGGAGGACGTGGCGAAGAAGATGTTCGAGCTCACCTTCGAGAAGGCCGTGTGCTCCGCCGGAGTATTCCAGTCGGACGGCGGGTTCGAAGTGGGCATCTACAACGGGCCTTAAACGGCCCTTATTTTTTATCACGCATAATACATATTTATATTTTTAAATAAATATTATAAACGAGTCCGATGCAAGAGAACTTTCCAGGGCCATATCACGAGAGATCCTGCTCCCTTCTTTTCCGTAACGCCGCGATGATGGATAGCTCCGACAGCATGGATACCGCCCTGGGAAGGCTCGCAGCCAATATGGCAGAGCTCGCGGGGTCCGATTCCTGCCTTGTCCTGTTAAGGAGCCTGGAGGATGAATGGAAAGTCGCCGCCGCGTACGGCCAGGGCCTACAGGCGCAGAGCATCGAATTATCCGGCGCCGCCCTCGCGGCCATCGAAAGAAAGGAGGCTGCCGCAGTAAAAGCCGGCGACCTGGGGGTCCGTGACTTTGAAGGCACTGCTTTTCTCTGCGTTCCGCTGGTCTCCTACAGCCGGCCGGCCGGGCTGGCCGTGCTCTTCTCTAAAGGAAGGCGCCTGGAATTTTCTCCGGACACGAAAAAGCTTCTCGCCATGATGGGCATCCAGGGAGCCCACGCAATCGACGAGTTCACCTACCGCGACGAGCTTCAGAAGCGCAGCGACGAGCTTCGCCGGGTCTACGAGATCCAGCGCCGGATCACCCAGAGCATCGACCTGGATGAGGCGACGGCAAGCATCGTCGAGAATGCGCCCTATATCACCCGGCTCGAATACTGTTTGATATACCTCCTGGACCCGAACGAGCGCAATATCGTATCCGTAAAGGCTCCCGAGGCCGTGGAAAAGAAGTTCGGCAAGCTCAAGTTCAGCCTGGACGAGCTCGTGGCCTCGCGGATCGCCATGGACGAGCGGAGGCCGCTGTTCATCGAGGATGCCCGTACGTTCCCTAACATTTCGAAGCGCATCGTGGATATGCTCGGCTGGGGCTCAGCCATCGTGCTGCCCCTCATATCCCGGGACCGCGTGCTGGGCGTCATGTGGCTCTACACCACCGACCGGAAGGTTCATTTCGACGACAACGACCGCAGGAGCGCCATCGCCCTGTCCGACCAGGCAGCGAACATCATCGACACCGCGCGCCTATACAAAGAGCTCGCAGATTCCTATGAGAAGCTAAAGGATCTGGACAGGACGAAGATGGAATTTTTTACGCTCATCTCCCACGAGCTGAGAAACCCCCTGGCCATCATCAAAGGCTATACGGAGCTTCTCTACGACAGCACGCTCGGCGAGGTGAACGATAAGCAGAAGGATAAGCTTGCACGGATCCGGGAGAACGTCGATAAGCTCGCCGACATGGTCGGCAAGATGTCCGAGATCTCGTCCCTGGAGACGAAACGCTACAGCGTCGACCGGTCAGACGTGTCCCTGGGGAACATGGTGGAAGAGCTCGCGGATACGATGGGTTTCCTCTTTAAGAACAAGCACATCACGCTCGAGGTGGTGATACCCGAAAATCTGCCATTGGTGGAAGTGGACAGAAAAAAGATGGAGCAGGTCATCCTGAACCTCCTGAACAACGCTCTCAAATATACGCCCGATGGCGGCCGCGTGACCATCGGGGCGAAGGATCGCGTCACAGACATCCTTGTATGGGTGAGCGATACGGGCATAGGCATACCAAGGAAAGACCTGGATAAGATCTTTACCGGGTTCTACCACTCCGGATACAAGCTGTCCTACGAGTACAAAGGCCCGGGCCTGGGGCTGGCCGTCTCCCGGAAGATCATCGAGGGCCACGGCGGCCATATCTGGACGAAAAGCGAAGTGGGGAAAGGCAGCACTTTTTATTTTACCATACCGAAGCGCCACGCCGGAGAGGCGCCGGCCGCAAGCCACCCGGCGCGCACGCGATAATTATAACATTCCATGCGTATACTTGACATGATGAACAGGTGCTCAAAGATCCGGATATCGTGCGGCCTACTCGCACTTATCATGGTCTTGAACGCGATACTTTCCGCCATATGCGTCTATATATCGATGGACTGGCTCCGGGCCATGTTCTACGGCATCAACGTTGTGGTAGTCCTGCTTCTTTTCTGCACGCTGGCCATCCAGTCCTACGGCTATACGGGAAAGATCGGCGAAGAGCGACGGCAAACGCCGTATCTCTACTCCGTGATCGGCGTGATGATGGGGTGCACGCTGCTCCTCGCGCCGGTCATGTACCTCAGCGTATCGTCGTCGATAAATGACCCGGTCATCCTGTTATCGTGCATCTGCATCCTGGTGGTTTACGTTTACATCATCATCCTTCGGGACCATTCGTGATGCGGTAAGCTAAACGGATTTAGAAATAAAAAAGAGGGTGGGTCCCGAACAACCCCGCTTTACAGGATTATCTCAATGTCGAGCTCTTCGGCGAGCTCCTTGTACCGGTTCCGGATGGTGACTTCGGTCACGCCGGCCACGTTGGCGACTTCCCTCTGGGTCCTGCGCTCTCCGCACAGGATGGAGGAAATGTAGATGGCCGCCGCAGCCACGCCCGTCGGGCCCCGGCCACTTGTAAGCTCCTTCTCCGCCGCCTGCCTCAGGATCTCCACGGCCCGGCTCTGCACCTCGCCTTTTAGCGATAATCCGGAGCAGAATCTCGGGACGTAGTCGATGGGCGAGGTCGGCATCAGCTTGAGGCCCAGCTCACGGGATATGAACCGGTAGGTCCTGCCGATCTCTTTTCTGCTTACTCTCGATACTTCCGCGATCTCGTCGAGGGTCCTGGGAACGCCGTTCTGCCTGCAGGCCGCGTACAGCGCTGCCGCCGCCACGCCTTCAATGCTCCGGCCGCGGATCAGGTTCTTCGTCACGGCCTTACGGTAAACTACGGCCGACGTCTCCCTGATGTTCCTCGGCAGGCCGAGAGCGGACGCCATACGGTCCAGCTCGGAAAGAGCGAACGCCAGGTTACGCTCCGTCGCGTTAGAAACACGAATACGCCTCTGCCATTTCCTGAGACGGTACAGCTGGGCCCTGTTCTTCGATGAGATGGACTTGCCATAGGAGTCACGGTTCCTCCAGTCGATCATCGTGGACAGGCCCTTGTCGTGGATGGTGAACGTCATGGGGGCGCCTACACGAGACCTCTTCATGCGCTGGTCGTGGTCAAAGGCCCGCCACTCGGGGCCCATGTCGATGAAGTCCTCATCGACGACCAGGCCGCACTCGTTACACACGAGCTCGGCTCTCTCGTAGTCGTGGACAAGCTGGCGGGAGCCGCATTCGGGGCACTCGACGATGCGTTCTTCTCCCTCGCCCTTTTCTTTCTCGCCCTCTTTCTTGGTCCTCTCCAGAGTCTTCTCCCTGGGGACTTCTTTCTTTTCGATTTCTCTGATCTTCTCTATTTCTGCCACGCTTACACCTTCTATGCCGTGTAGACTCGGTCATTTATGAGCGCTTTAGCCTTGGACGCCGGATAATTCTTAAAAAGCCTGACGGATATGTAGGGATCCTTCTCCGGGCCAAAGATGTCGTAAACTGTGCCGATCTTTTCCATTTTTTTGGTTAACACGCTGCTGTTCATTCTGGGAAGTGAGCCATCGTCAGAGCGAATAATGAGGTTGCCGTGCGTCGATAAATGTAATACCTTGCCAAGCCTCTTCAAAAATCGTCACTTCCAAAACTATAAATAGTCTCGCCTCATAGTATATAAACTTTACGTAATGCTTAATAAGCTACGCTATGCGCGTAAAATAAGGGCGTCAACTGCAAGTATGCGCCTACCTATTCTCTCTTTTTAAGTATTTTCAGTAATAAATCTTTCGAATTTTGGAGCGCATTTTCCGCCTCTTTGCCGGCCAATCCAGCGCCCCGGGCCACTGCGACGGCCTTTTCCCGGGTGATGAGGTCGTCCGGCGAGTGCGTGTCCGTGTCGACGACGAGCCTTGCGCCAGACTCTTTTGCCATCCGGGCCACGTGGCCGTTGGTCACGTTGTGGCCGTATCGGGCAGTAATCTCTAAATATATTCCATTGTCGGCGGCGAGGCTCGCCTCCTCCTCCGTGATGAAACCCGGGTGGGCCAGGATATCTACATCGCCGCACTCCACCGCCGCAAGGTTCGTGAGAGGCGCCACTGGCTCGACGGGGGACTGACCATGCACGACCACGATCTCCGCGCCCGCCTCTTTCGCCATGCGGGCCAGCTTTGGGATGAGCTTCGGGGGCACGTGCGTGATCTCGACGCCCGCCAGCACTTTGATGTCGAAGCCTTCCTCCAGGTAGCGTGCGCTTTTCGCCCCCTGGAGTAGCATGTCGATGTTGGTAAAATCCGCATGGTCGGTGAGCGCGATGGCCTGGTATCCCATCACTTTCGCCCGCCGGACCAGCTCGCTGGGGAGGAGCTCCCCGTCGCTAAAGAGCGTGTGAGTGTGAAGGTCGATCATCATAGAGACTAGAATAAGCTATTATTTATGCTTTATTAAAACTGTGCTGTATTGAATATGCCGCTTCAAGCCACGAAGGGGACGGAGGCACTATTCTCACCACAAAGGCACCATGGGCACAATGCTTCACAAAGATTTTTTTACATTGACACAAAGGACACAATGACCCGCTTTTTGGGTGCTAGGGCGCCAAGGATACGATGGCACCAGGCAAAAAGCCCTTCCATGTTCATCCCCAGTGCCATTGTAACCTTTGTGCCCTAACCCCGATGAACCGGGCTTTGTAACTTTGTAACTTAATTATAAAAAAGACTTTGTGTATCATTGTGCCCATGGTGCCTTTGTGGTGAGAATAGTGCCCTTTGTACCTTTGATTCTTAAAATACCGGGATCATTCATCAAAGCATAAAACGGGGCTTATTGCTTGCCGCCCCTGAGCCTGATGATCTCCACGCCAATCTTATCCAGCAAGGCGGACTTCGGCCCGATGTTATCTATGGTCAACCTCCCGGTCTTCTCAAGTGGCCTGCCCGGGTGGGCCTTGTTCGCCTCGATCTCGGGGTGGAGGCCCAGGTTCTCGGCCGCGCGCTTTATCTCGGTCGCCTTCGGGGCCTTTACGGAGTGCTCCTTCTTCGTCATCCTGCCCTCTTTCCGGGTGTGGTTCAGGTCCAGGTAGACCGGCCAGACAAAGATCCGTTTCTTGCTTTGCATCTGCTCTCGCTGCATTACTGATAGTTATCCTGTCATCAACTATTTATCTTTCCAGAGCCTAAATAAAATTTTATAATGATTTTTCATTGTGAATGAGCAATAAATTTATATCACCATACTCGAGAGTACTAATTGCCAATAATATGTAAAGCCTGTTGAACGCGTTAAGTTGTTGAACAGTTGAGTTGTTGAACACGGCACAGCGGTTGAATAGGTGTAGCATATGCAAATGGGCCGCGGCGAGCCTTTAATCGCCGCCAGTGAAAACGGAGGCCTATCGCAAAAGGATCGTGAGGTTCTGGTACGATAAACTCGAAAACACTGTATTCCTTCTTTTTCTTTGTATTTTCCGTTGACGGTTCGTTAGATAACGGTTTTATATTCCGGCCTTTAGAGAGTACTTATTATGCGCTTGACCGCGGCCGCCCTGGTATTAATCGTCATGATGATAGTAGTCGCTATGGCCGGCTGCGACGATCCCTATTACCCGCGTGCTCCCGATTATAACTATACGGTCACCGTCACTGGCCTGGAGAACTTTACGACGGAGAACGGGACGGCCACGATATGGCTGCCCATACCGGCCGTCGACGGTAAGCCGATCCTGGCGGAGGGCTGGATGCTGAACGATCGCCTCAACTTTTTCGAGGTACGCCATGGTACGCGGTCGATCGGGCCGGCCGATACGGCTTACGGGCCGATGCTCGAGGTCGAGGTCAACATGACCGACTACTATTACAGCTATGCCAGCGTTACGCCCATCGCTGTCAGCCCCGGGCAGAACATGTCGGAGGCGCCCACCGTCGTCCCGGACCGCATCAATAAAAGCATGTCATTCGACGACTTTAGCGTCATAGCCACAGGCCTTGTAGGCCAGCTCGACCTGCCGACCTCTACCGATGCAAGGCTAAAGGTCATAGGATTTTTAGATCAGCCGCTGCTGCCCGCGATGAACGGGGCAGGGGGCAATTACACCTCGTACGTCTTCCTTGATAAAAGCCTCAAGCCGTCGAGTAACGATAGCAGGATCAATATCACGGGGACCCTGACGGTGAGCCTCAACCACAATAAGGTGAACGCGACGGAAGAGGGCGCACGGAAATTTGAGATACATACGTTCAACTTCGACGAGACGATACCGGGCAACGTTACGGGGCTCATACCCGTACAGGTCAGGCACGATTACCATTCGAGCATATATTATTAATTTAATAGAAAATTCGTGCTGTGTTGAGTATCTCATTTTAAACGCATGGAGAGTACAAAAGCACTATTTTCACCACGGAGGCCAGTTGTTCCGTGTTTGTTTAGTGGTCCTTTGCCACTTTTT
>Ga0335071_10001587_pt1 | contig 24447 bp, 20 predicted proteins | sample Lox_Sample_15_FD_206724 | JGI IMG/M metagenome (GOLD analysis project Ga0335071, IMG submission 206724) | Soil microbial communities from Loxahatchee National Wildlife Refuge, Florida, United States - Lox_Sample_1.5 | ecosystem: Environmental > Terrestrial > Soil > Wetlands | place: USA... | reverse complement strand
GGTCACGTCTTATGCCGGTCACTTTATGCTCGAGGCTGAAAAACTGGGATATAGCATACCATCCGGGTTCAGGCAGAAATGGCTGAGCTTCCAGAGAAAAAGCGCCCAGTCGTGGAGGTTCGACAGGAACTTCAGGTACACGGCGAACGAGCAGGCATACAGGCTCTTCACACTTGCACTCGCCGGGCAGCCCGACAAAGGAGCAATGAACAGGCTGAGAGAGACCCCGGATCTTCCCCAGCTTTCCAAATGGATGCTGGGTGCAGCATTTGCACTGGCTGGCAGGACGGAAGTTGCGGAATCGCTTATCGATACAAGGAACCTTGTAACGGAACAGGATTACTATGATTATTACTACGGAGGTTACCTTCGCGACAGGGAGATCATCCTCTATACTCTCGTCATCCTTAAAAAGTACGACCAGGCATTTCCGCTGCTGAAATCAGTATGTGAAGATCTCAACCGCGATTACTGGTACAGTACCCAGGCAATTGCATGGGGGCTTTTTTCGTATATGAAATTTGCCGAGACCATATCTCCTGATAACGGAAAAGCCAGCAAGGTCTCCTGCAATTTTAACGGCGAAAAGAAAGAGATAAGGGTTATCCAGAGAATGACATCAAACGAGGAGCTTAAGATCAAGGCAGGAACCAATTCCCTCTCTGTTGCCAATGTATCTGAAACGCCCGTCTACCTGACTTTCATCCAGAAAGGAATTCCTCTTAAAACAGATATATTGAAAGAGGACAAGGGCCTGTCGATGAATGTTTCCTACCTTAACATGGAACGGAAAGCCGTTGATGAAAAATCGATCGAGCAGGGAACCGACTTTATTATGGTGGTGAAAGTCGCGAACAGCACCTTCAGGAGGGTTGATAACATTGCCCTCACCGAAATGGTCCCTCCCGGCTGGGAAATACGTAACACAAGGCTTTTCGAAGCAGAATCGGACCTGAAGGAGAGCCCCTATGATTACCGCGATTTCAGGGATGACAGGGTTTATACCTATTTTGGCCTTGGTTCAGGTGAATCGAAGACATTTATAATTTTCCTGAACGCATCATATAAAGGGCAGTATTTTCAGCCGGCTGTTTGGTGCGAGGCAATGTACAACGATAATATGTATTCAAGGATACCCGGGAAAGAAGTGTCGGTGACAGGTCAGAAAATTGAATAGGAAACTAAAGATAATCTTAATTGCAACCGGAGTAATAATTGCTCCGGTTTTGCTTTCTCCCATGCCACGGTTCAGGGTCCCTCTTTCAACAGTAGTTGAGGCCAGGGACGGATCGCTTCTGGGTGCAAGAATTTCAGATGACGGGCAGTGGAGATTTCCACCATCCGATTCTGTGCCGTATAAATTCGAAAGGGCCCTTCTTGCATATGAAGACAATTACTTCTATTATCATCCCGGTGTTAACCCTGTTGCACTGGTAAGAGCGGCTTTTCAGAATATAAGGGCAGGAAGGATAATTAGCGGAGGAAGCACAATCACAATGCAGGTTGCTAGGTTATCGCGGGGGAACAGGGAGAGAACTTACCTTGGAAAAATTTCGGAGATCCTTTCAGCAATCAAGCTTGAGATATTTCACTCGAAGAAGGAGATCCTGAGGATATATGCCGCAAATGCCCCTTTCGGGGGAAATACCATAGGCCTCGATGCTGCAACATGGAGATATTCGGGAAATTCGCAATATAACCTGTCGTGGGCCGAAGCAGCAGCTTATGCAGTGCTGCCAAATTCTCCCGCACTGGTCTTCCCGGGCAAGAACCAGAAGAGACTTAAAGAAAAACGCGATGAGGTCCTGCTGAAGCTTTTAACTAAAAAGATTATAGATTCGACCACGTACACCCTGTCATTGGATGAGCCTCTGCCTGTCGAGCCCAGACCACTCCCTTCCCTGGCTCCGCACCTCACTTCAAAATTTTTCAATGAGATGAAAGGCAGAAGGATAAGGACGACCATAGACCCGGTAATGCAGGAAAGGGTTTCGGAGATTATTAATTCGCACCAGGCAATACTCCGGAATAATTTCATATTCAACTCAGCATGTATTGTCGTGGGAGTGGAAAAGGGTGAAGTACTGGCTTACGTGGGAAACTATACCGGCCCGGGTGCTTCCGAACACGACGGGGATGTCGACATTATACAATCGCCCCGCAGCACCGGTAGCATACTAAAACCCTTGTTGTATGCAGCCATGCAGAATTCTGGCGATTTGCTTCCGAATACCCTTGTGCCGGATATACCGACACATTTCACCGGTTTCTCGCCAAAAAACTTTGACCAGACATGGAGCGGGGCAGTGACGGCCTCAAACGCACTGGCACAATCGCTGAATATCCCGGCAATTAAAATGCTACAGAAATTCACTTCCCAGAGGTTCCTTGATGTGCTCAGGAGGATAGGCTTTACCACATTCGATAAGTCGCCTGGTCACTACGGGCTCTCCGTAATACTGGGAGGAGGCGAGGCAACATTGTGGGAGCTGACAGGTGTCTATGCCTCACTCTCGAGGGTTGAGGACCGTTACAACCGCACCCATCGCTATGATATTAATGATTACCATCCACCTTTCCTCCTAACCCCTCCAACGAAGAGTCTCCACGATACATTGGCTGCAGATATGCCGCTTTCGGCTTCATCAATCTGGCTTACCTACGAGGCGCTGAAAAATGTCAACCGTCCCGAAAGTGAAACAGGCTGGCAGTACTTCTCCTCATCAGGTGAACTTGCATGGAAGACGGGTACGAGCTACGGGTTCAGGGACGGGTGGGCCGTGGGAACGACACCAGGGTACGTTATCGGGGTATGGACAGGCAACGCCGACGGGGAGGGCCGTCCGGGGCTTACGGGAACCAGCTGTGCGGCCCCTGTTTTGTTTGATGTCTTCAGCTATATCGGCAACAAAGGATCATTCACCATGCCCCGTGAAGAGATGACGGTAATAAAGGTCTGCAGGGAAAGCGGTTACAGGGCCGGTCCCGATTGCCCTGAAACGGAAGAGGTATGGGCCACCCTGAACGGGCTGAGAAGTGAAGCTTGTCCTTATCACAGGACCATTCACCTGAACAAAGCAAGGACACTAAGGGTCACCGACAAATGTGTGAAGCAGGAAGAGATCATAAATGAGAAATGGTTTGTGCTTCCCCCGTCGATGGAATATTATTACCGCCAGAAACATCCCGGGTACAAAGTGCTGCCGCCTACGGCACCCGGATGTACGGATGACAAGACGATCCAGGTCATGGAGTTCATTTATCCTTCACCCGGTGTAAAGATATTTATCCCCCGCGACCAGACGGGGGCCATGACCAGGGTAGTGCCTGAGGTCGCGCACAGGATCCCTTCCAAGAAAGTATTCTGGCACCTCGATGATAAGTACATCACCACAACCCGGTTCATTCACCAGATCGAGCTGCTGGCCGGCCCTGGTCCACACCTGCTTACTGTAGTGGATGAAGATGGCAATACGATCAGGTGCCCGTTCACAATCACCAACCCTACTGGCAGGGAAGAAGGGCGAAGGGACTGAGGAACGGGGAGATGATGGGACTAAATTATTATTTTTAAGGCATTATTCCGGATAATGAATCTTTCGATATTTAAAAAGCTGCTGCCAGGACTGGTCCCTCTTTTAATTTTCATCATAGCCGATGAGATATGGGGAACAAAGGTCGGGCTGTACGTGGCACTGGCCTCCGGGATCGGTGAGCTCGGATTCTATTATATCAGGGACCGCAGGATTGACAGGTTTGTACTCCTCGACACCGGCCTCCTGTTAGTTATGGGTGCAGTTTCCATCGCACTCGAAAATGATCTATTCTTCAAGATCAAGCCGGCGCTTATTGAAGCCATCCTGCTTGCAATCATTGCTTTTTCGCTATGGGGTCCTAAAAATCTTATAAGGGCAATGGGTGAGAGATACATGGGTGAAATGCATCTCGACGAAAGCCAGGAAAAAATGATGCGTGTTAACATGCTTGCCATGTTCTGGCTGACTGCGTTTCATATTCTGCTGGTACTCTACTCGGCCGGTTATATGAGCAGCGAGGCATGGGCATTTATAAGCGGCGGGCTATATTACCTTCTGTTCGGAATATATTTTGGCGGAGTATGGCTGTATAATTTCCTGAAATCAAGAAGAGTAACGGGAGAGGAATGGTTCCCGGTGGTTGATGAGGAGGGAAAGGTGGTTGGCAGGGCACCCAGGAGTGTATGTCACGACGGGAAGAGCAAGCTGCTTCACCCGGTAATTCACCTTCACCTATTCAATAAGGAAGGCATGCTTTTCCTCCAGAAAAGATCGCTGAAGAAAGATATTCAACCGGGGAAATGGGACACATCGGTTGGCGGCCATATCGATCCTGGAGAGAGTGTTGAGCAGGCATTGAGCCGGGAAACATCCGAGGAGATCGGGCTAACCGGTCTGCAGTTTCAGTTTATACACAGGTATATCTGGGAATCGGCCAGGGAGAGAGAGCTGGTTTTCTCATTTGTCGCCCTGACCGACAAATGCCCGGTAACTGACAGGAATGAAATTGAGGATGGTAAATTCTGGTCCATAGGTGAAATTAAAGCCGGGCTGGGGAAAGAAGTATTCACTCCAAATTTCGAGCACGAATTCGGGATGCTCCAGGCGACACTTTTCAGGAATAACTAAACATTGTAAATATCATCTTTGAAGTTAAAATATTCGTGATAAACATCAGTTATTAAATCTGAATGACAGTAATTTTTACTTTGCATTTCATTCTGATTAAGACTTAACCCTTTTTTCCTAAAATGAAGATTAACAAGATTTATTTATCCCTGGCGGTGGTGTTCGTTGCTACAACAGGATTATGGGTCTCATCATGCATTCACGACCTGGGTTTGCCCCCGGGGGTGCCGGCAATCTGCTTCGACAATGAAGTGCTTCCGATATTCCAGAATAACTGTGCGATTTCTGGTTGTCACGGTAGCGGAGGAAGATCACGTTTTAACCTTACCACCTACACGGGGATCATGGAGGGAATAACACCCGGCAATCCATCACAAAGCCGTTTTTACCAGGCAATCACCGGCAATGGAGCCGGGTTGATGCCGCCGGATAATCCTATCTCGATGGAAAACAGGACAATTATGCGCTTATGGATACTCCAGGGTGCCGTGCATACCACATGCTCGACCAATCCTCCCGATACAACAGCACAGGGAGGCGGGGCCACGCGTGCCTGCTATACGAGGGACATACTTCCCATACTTGTTTCAAACTGTGCCATGAGCGGCTGCCACGACGCGGCAACCCACAGATCGGGATATAATTTTGCTGATTATGCGCACACTGTCCTTGCAGTCTACCCGGGAAATGCATCAGCAAGCAGTCTTTACCAGGCAATTACAGGTTCGGGGGGAGGAAAAGGTGAAAATGAGGATATTATGCCCCCGCCACCCAAATCACCTCTCACCACCGCGCAAATCGATACGATAGCAGCCTGGATCAATTACGGGGCGCTGAATGAGACCTGCGCACAAGCCTGCGACACCGTAAACACCGTCACTTTCTCGGGAGTTATCTGGCCATTTATGCAGCAGACATGCACAGGCTGTCATTCCGGGGCATCACCCTCAGGAGGTGTGTCGCTCAACAGCTATGCCGACGTCCAGACGATAGCTGCAAGCGGCGTGCTTTGGAGCGCCCTGACCGGCACAAACGGGAAATTCCTGATGCCGCCTTCGGGATCGCTCACACGATGCCGTCTGAGGCAATTCCAGTTGTGGATCAATGCAGGATATCTGAACAATTAGAATTTAAAGCATCATGAAGCGCTATATACTACCGGCTATATTTGTTCTGTTCGTCTTCTTCGCAGCATGTTACTACGACAGCGAAGAGGCGTTATACCCAAGCTACTCGAATAACTGCGATACCTCGAGTGTAAAATTCAGCACCAGCATCACCACCATACTCAGCAATAACTGCTGGAGCTGCCATTCAAACTCTACTGCAGCCTCATTTGGAAGCAACATCAAACTCCAGGATTTTGCAGATGTAAAAGCACAGATCGGCTCCATTATTCCTGCCATAAACCAAACCGGCGCCATATCGCCGATGCCAAAGGGAGGAAGCAAGCTGAGCTCCTGCAGCCTCACATTATTTAACATCTGGGTAAGAAACGGAACGCCTAATAATTAAACATCACATTTTTCATATGAATCGCATTATTACAGTCATATTCCTTCTGTCGCTGACATATTCTGTCTCGGGGCAGGATGATCTTATGAACCTTCTCGATTCGACAGCCAGGCCTGAGATCAACTTCACCACAGCAACATTCAAATCGACACGTATTGTCAACGGTCACTCAATTGAAAGAATGAAACACGGGCAGCTCGATTTCAGGATCTCCCACAGGTTCGGAACGCTGAATTCGGGTGCATATAATTTTTTCGGCATGGACCAGGCGACCATTCACCTGGGCCTCGAGTACGGAATCACCGACTGGCTCATGGTTGGTATCGGAAGGGGATCATATGAAAAGACGGTTGACGGGTCCGCCAAGTTCAGCATACTAAGGCAATCTTCGGGCGCAAGGGTCATGCCGGTGTCGGTTTCACTGTTCTCATCCATTGCCGTGAACGGTCTTAAATGGAGCGACCCAACCAGGACCAATTATTTCTCATCAAGGCTCTCCTATACCAACCAGGTGCTTGTCGGAAGGAAGTTCAACAATTCATTTTCATTCCAGCTCACTCCCACCATGGTTCACAGAAATCTTGTTGCCACCTTGCTCGATCCCAACGACCTCTGGGCCATGGGTGCCGGGGGAAGGATAAAGCTTACCAAAAGAATCAGCATAAACGGCGAGTATTACTATATCGTCAACAAGAAGAATTACATGAGCCAGCCGACATATGATCCACTTTCCATCGGTATCGACATCGAAACGGGGGGACATGTTTTCCAGATCATACTCACGAACTCAACCGCTACGATCGAGAAGGGCTTCATTAGTGAAACTACAGGAAAATGGCTCAAGGGAGACATTCACATCGGATTTAACATTTCAAGAGTATTTAACCTGAATAAAACCAAAAAAGTCAATTAAGAACCTGTCCGGGAATTTAATATTTCACTTCAGGGACGCCGATGTTTCAGAACAAAAGGCGGCTGGTTTTGTTTAACATATATCAAACCAAACATTACTTTTATGAAAAGAATCGTTCTCATTCTCCTTCTTCTTCCTGCATTCACGATGATTAATGCACAGAAGTACATAACCAAAAACGGTTTCATCGGGTTTTTCTCCCACACCCCCATGGAGGACATCAAGGCTGATAATAACCAGGTTGCCAGCATTCTTGATTCTTCGACCGGGGATATTGTCTTCCAGGTTCTCGTTAAATCATTTCACTTCGACAGGGCACTTATGGAAGAGCATTTTAACGAGAACTACATGGAATCCGAAAAATTCCCTAAAGCAAGCTTCAAGGGAAAAGTGACAAACTTATCTTCTGCCGATCTTAAGAAAAAAGGCACTTACAACATAACTGCCGAGGGAGATCTTACCATACATGGAGTTACGAATAAGGTAAAGGTTGATGGCACACTCGAGGTTACAGACGGCGGACTGAACGCATCAGCCAAATTCGGAATCATACCCGAGGATTACAAGATCACCATACCGGGACTTGTGAGAGAGAAAATTGAAAAAAGCCTTGCAGTGACGGTTACGATGAAGTATAATCAGATGCAATAACAACTAACAATATTAAGAACTTCTTCACTGTCACCTCTCATCAAAAGGCTCTCATATGAAAACCTATATCAAGATTGCGCTGGGAGTTGTTCTTATACTGGCAGTAGCTGGTATCGGGACGGGCCTGTACCTCTTTAACCTCAAACCCAGAAACCTTAGCAAGGCAAGGCCCGATTTTACGATCACAGCCGCTGATATCCAGAAGGCATTCGAGGATAATGAAAGCGCGGCAACAGCTAAATATGTCGGCAAGGTCGTTGAAGTCACAGGTGAAATTTCTGCCGTAAAGCCTGGTGAAAACAATTCAGTAAGCATTTCCATGAGGACCTCGAATGAAATGTCGTCGGTGATATGCACTTTCCCGGCGTCAAATAAGCCTGCCGGTCTTAATCCAGGTCAGACCGGAGTCATAAACGGGGTCTGTTCAGGTTTCCTGATGGATGTCCTGCTCAACAACTGCGCCATTGCTGTAAAATAGCTCCAGCTTTTCTGACCTTTTGACCAAGGAGTCAAACCGGGTCTTCACTGCGAACACACGCGGGGGAGACCCATTTTTATACAGTGCGACTCCATGATTTACTTCGTTACAACCCGCGGTTTAGTTTTTACTTTCACTTCATAAATGCCAATTGTTAGCATTTTTTGAAATATCTCTTGCTACATTTGCCGCAGAAGCAAACCCTTATGGAGAACCCTATTAAGATACTGGTGCTGAACAACGAGGTTGAAGCCACCCTGTTCGATCAGATACTGCAGGACCGGAACATTCCTTTCCTGATCAGGTCTTTTCACGATTCGGCCTACGATGGCCTCTGGCAGAACCAGGCAGGCTGGGGCCACCTGATGGCACCACCGGAATATAAGGAGGAAATACTCAGGCTATACTCGGAAATGTTGAATGCATCATTCGACGAAAGTCAGGACGGCGAACAGTAATTATATGCATTTCTTCAATAATAACAGGGCATTTATTGTAATTAACCCCAAAGCAGGGACCAGGGGGCTAGCATATTTCAAAAGGACCCTGGCCAGGTTCCAGGATGTTTTTGACTATTCAACATTCCCCGACATTAATGAATTCCGGACCTTCATCAGAAAAAACCTGGGCAATTATGATGTCTTCATTGCCGCCGGAGGTGATGGCACTGTTAACAGCCTGGCCTCGGAGCTTATTGGAACCGGGAAGATTCTTGCGGTAATACCTTACGGGTCGGGGAACGGCTTTGCACGCGAGATGGGATTCAGGAAAGATATTGCATGCCTCGCCGAGAATATAGGCAGGAATGAATCGCTCGATGTGGATGTCATCTATCTCAACAACCTCCCCTGTATTAACATGGCAGGGACTGGCATTGACAGCTTTGTTGCCCACGAATTCCATAATCTCCCGGTAAGGGGCTTCTTTAATTACGGTATCACGACCCTGAAAATAGCGACACTAATACGTCCTTTCGATATAGAGATCCGTTCGGATGCAGGGGTAATCACCAGGAAAAGCTATATGATGTCGATTGCCAATACAAGGCAATTCGGAAATAATGCACTTATCGCACCTGGTGCCGCACCTAATGACGGCATATTCGATATTGCCTTGCTCAGACCATTCCCAAAGCTCCTCTTCCCCTTTTTTGCAGCCAGGCTTATGTCGGGGAAGCTCAAGGAATCTATATATCTCAACTATTACAGGTTCGACGGACCGGTGGTGATCAAAACATCGGAAAAAAGGTTCCATATCGATGGTGAACCTGTGAATATAACTGACGAAATTTCAGTATCAATAAGAAAAAAATCGCTAAGGGTTCTTAAATGCAGGGAAAACAGGTGGGTATAAAAAATTTAATATCTTTGCTCACCCTAAAAAGAATGGATTAACCCACTTGTTCCTTTTTTGAGCATGAACCCGGATAATGAAACCAAAGCCGTGAGGGGCAGAAGATCTGTTCCCGGTGAAATTGCGGACGGTATAAAAACAATTGTCAGGAGCCGGTATCTCTATATTGCAATCCTTGTCCTTGCCGTTGGCTTCCAGCTGAATATAGCATCACAGACCTATCTTCACAATTATATGTCGCAGGGAAAAACCCTTCCCATGCTATCCGACTTTATCCTCGATCATATTCCGTTCATTGATATCTCCTTTTTTTACGATATTATGAGCCTGGTGACAATTTTCGTAATGCTACTGTACATTATTTCAAAAAATGAAACCAGAAGACTTCCGTATATTATCCTTCTTATCGGCATTTTTTATGTGGTAAGAGGAATCTTCATTGTTCTCACTCCTTTCGGAAATCCGCCGCTTTTCAACGGAACAGGCGGACCATTTAACGGATTTTCAAATTTTGAGCTGGGCGTTTACCCTTCGGGTCATGTCGGGAATGCAGTAATGTTCTTCCTGCTGGCAAACGACAAGGTATATAAATGGCTGCTTTTTACCTGTGTTATGCTGATTATTATAACCCTCCTGTTTGCACGAGGTCATTACAGCATTGATATCTTCTCGGGATGGTTTTTTGCGTATGCCATCAAGGCATTCGGGGAAAAGCACTTTAAGGGGTTTGACCTGAAAGCAGGGGAGCATATTTAGCCTGATGTCATTCAGCTCTTTTTTTCCATCCTTCTTATAAGCAGGTAACTCAGAAAGGCCAGGACAATCATCCCTGCGATGAACAGCGGGTATGCTATCTTCCAGTTTTCAGGACCAGTAATCATCGACCACTCCGACATTCCAAGGATGCTTGCGAGAAGTGTAAGGGGCATGAAGATGGTCGCTATAAGAGTAAGCCTCCGGACAGAAAGGTTAGTCTGGTTTGAGGCATTTGTCATGATGTTGTTAAGAAGAGAAGTGTAAAGCTCCATGAGGCTTGTCACAATTTCGCGGTAAGTCTCGCTGAGCTCGAGGAATTTTGCCAGATGATCGTAAATATCGCGGTAGTGGAAAATCGATTTGTCGGTAATAAATGATGAATCGAGCCTGCATATTTTTACAAGTATCTCCCTTTCATGATAAAGGCTTTTTCTCATGTTTAGAAGGTCCCTCCTGAGCCGTATCAGGTCGGCAGGGTTGAATTTTTCGGGGTTCCTTATCAGCTCTTCTTCAGCAGTTTCGAGTTCATCCTCCAGGGTCTCGATTGCATGAAATTTCCTGTCTACAACCTGGTCGAGAATTATGTGAAGCAGAAAGGCAGGTCCCTTTACGGCGGTTCCTGCTTCGATCTCAACAAGCGACTCAATTCCTTCCAGGGGTTCCCTTCCTTCTGAGTTAATCCCGCTGACTGTGATTACATAGTTCTTCCCGATGAACAGATCTATCTCGTCGAGAAACAGACTTGGCCTTGAATAGATGAATGAGTTAAAGATTATGAAGGAGTTATCGGGGAAATGTTCAATTTTTGGTACCTGGCTCGCATCCATACAGTCTTCGATTGAAAGCGGATGCACCCCAAGGTTATCGACCAGGGCAGAAAGATCTTTACGTTCAGGGTTGTAGAAATTAAGCCAGATAAAACCCCCTTCCTTCAGGGCTTCAATTGCCTTCGAGGCGCTTTCAACACTATAATGCAGTCCGGTTGGGCTGAAATGGTAAAATTTTGATCCGGGCATGATGAGGAATTGGTTTGTCAGTTTTGCTGAAGCAAGTTACGGGAAAAGTTTGGAGTTTGGAAGCCTGGTACCCATCACGAATCGCCTGTTACCTGCAGCCGCCTGCCTGACCTCCGGCAGTGCCAGCCGGGCACAGTCGCCTTTCATTTAAGCAAGAAAAAGCAATCAGGTTTTCATAATCTGGCAAGGCCTGCCAAACTTATATGACAAATATCTGTTTTATAAATAAATCCTTGATTTATTTTTGCCATTATGTAAATGGATGCATATCGATAATTATCAACAATGAATAACGCAATCTACAATTTCCGGGAACCGGCAAACGAACCGGTACTTCAATACCTTCCGGGAAGCCCCGAACGGATTTTAATTGAAAAGGAGCTTGAGGAGCAATACAATATGAAGATCGATATCCCGCTGGTTATCAACGGGAAGGAGATACGTACGGGAAAAACGATGAAGGTGAGCATGCCGTCGGAACATGGACATGTTCTAGCAACCTGCCACATGGCAACCGAGAAGGAGGTGAACATGGCCATCAAGGCTGCTCTTGGTGCAAGGGAGGAATGGGGCACCCTTTCGTGGATGGAGAGAGCGGCAATAATGCTTAAAGCCGCGGAGCTCATATCAAAAGTTTACAGGTACAAGATAAATGCGGCTACGATGCTCGGACAGGGAAAAAATCTCTTCCAGGCCGAGATTGATGCTGCCTGCGAGGTGATCGATTATCTCAGGTTTAACGTTTACTTCGCCTCGATAATCTACAGCGAACAACCCAAATCCGATAATCATAGTATCAACAGGCTGGAATACAGGCCTCTTGAAGGTTTTGTCTACACTATTACACCCTTCAACTTCACTGCTATTGCCTCCAATCTCAATACAAGCGTGGCTCTTATGGGAAACACTACTGTCTGGAAGCCTGCATCAACCTCTCTCCTTTCAAATTATTACTTAATGAAAATATTAAAGGAGGCCGGCTTGCCGGACGGTGTGATAAATTTTGTACCCGGTTCCGGCGCTTTGCTTAGCGGTATTATTCTCGAACATCCCGATCTTGCCGGCGTCCATTTCACAGGTTCAAACTCAACATTCAATACCCTCTGGAAACAGGTTTCAGAAAAGCTGCCGGTTTATAAATCATATCCAAAACTTGTAGGTGAGACAGGTGGAAAGGATTTCATTTTCGCCCATAGCAGTGCAAAACCGCTTGAGCTTGCCACTGCAATTATAAGGGGCGCCTTTGAATACCAGGGGCAGAAATGCTCAGCTGCCTCAAGAGCCTACATACCACGATCGCTGTGGGGGGAGACAAAAGTCCACCTGATGAGGATGATCTCTGAAATGAAGATTGGTGATGTAAGGGATCTTGGAAACTTCATAAATGCAGTTATAGACGAGGCTTCCTATTCAAGAATCATGAATTATATTGATAAGGCAATAAAATCCGATAAGGCCGAGATCATTGCAGGCGGAAAGGGCGACAGGTCGAAAGGCTGGTTTATTGAACCTACTATAATAGTGACGAAAGATCCAAAATTCATCACGATGGAGGAAGAGATCTTTGGCCCGGTGATGACGATATACATTTATGATGATAACAGGTTCGAGGAGACACTGAGGATTTGCGATGAGACTTCACCGTACGGACTAACGGGTGCAATCTTCAGCAACGATAAATATGCAATGATCAAGGCATGCCGGTCACTCAGGTATGCTGCAGGCAATTTTTACATCAACGATAAGCCCACCGGTGCGATGGTAGGTCAGCAGCCTTTCGGCGGAGCAAGGGCATCGGGAACAAACGATAAAGCCGGAAGCCATCTGAACCTTTTAAGGTGGGTAAGCCCGAGAACCATAAAGGAAACTCTTATTCCCGCAACGGATTTCAGGTACCCGTACATGGCAGAGTAAAAGAATGATGGGGAGATCGGGAGATGTGGAGAAAGGGAGAAGGGGAGATTCATACAATTAAGTACGATCTCCCCTTCGCCGGGTGATTAAATCTTCAGTTTCCTATTTAAGCTTAAAATCAACCGGGAGCTTGTAAACGACGTCAACATCTTTGCCGTTCTGCTTGCCTGGAGTCCAGGCCGGCATAATGCTAACCAGCCTGATTGCTTCGGCATCGAGAAGAGGATTAACCGGAGTTTCAACCTTAATGTTTGAAACCTTCCCGTCAGCCTGAACGACAAATGTGACCATTACTTTTCCGGTTATGCCTTTCTTGGCTGCTTCTCCGGGGTACTTGAAATTGGCGATCATGAATTTCATTAGCGCTTCATTTCCTCCCGGGAATTCAGGCATCTGTTCAACGACAACGTACACTTTTTCGTCGCTTTTCTGATCCCCTGAACCAGGTTTCTTCATTTTGATCTCGAGGGCCCCGTCTTTAGCCTTATCACCATACTTTTCCTTACCGTGCTGTTCGTCGAGCACATTAATTGATTCTATGAGTTTCGAATCGAGTGACCTGATGTCGGCATCTGTAATTTTTCCATCGATTATAACAAGCGGTTTCTTTCCATTGCCGGGAACAGGAGGAGGTGGTGGTGGTGGCGGCGGCGGCGGACCAGGAAGGCCCCCGTCGACATTAACGGTGTCCCTTACCATTAAGATATCCATCTCCTTGTTGAAGACTGCCTTTACAGCCTTTGTTTTAAACCCTACATAGGTAAATAAAAGCACGGCATTCTCTCCTACCTCTTTCAGCCTGAATTCACCTTTTGAATCGGTGATCGTGCCGGTAGTAGTGCCCTGGATTATTACATTTGTTCCCGATAAGACGGAACCACTCTGTTGCCTGACTTTCCCGTACACATCTTTCCCCTGGCTTTGAATTGTTGTACCCGCCGATCCCGAAGGAGTCCTGTATTCGGGTTTTGAGAATGCATAAAGGAGAAGCGCCAGCACAGGAAATATGAAAAGAACTTTCATCTTCCTGTACGGTGAACTTATTATGTTCTTCATCATTTTAAATCTTTTTTTGTTAATTGAATAATTGAAAGAATTGGCCAGAATGAAGACAGGTGCGCCTGCAATCTGGTTCAGCAGGGTTGCTCTGTAAACTGCCGGGTCGGAAGAGCGCTGCAGCGCCTCTGCATCGGCAAGATATTCATGGTTCTGCCTGATGAATCTTGAATAGATCCAGCTGAACGGGTTGAACCATTGAAGTATACAAAGTACTTCTGCAAGCACCAGGTCGACCCAGTGCTTCTGGCGGATGTGTCCAAGCTCATGATTCATTATTTCCCTGGTCTCGACGTCAGAAACTGAAGGATTGACAAAAACATAGGAAAAAAATGAAAATGAACCAGGATAGTCATCTGTTCTGACAAGCTTGATTTTTTCTGATGGGATTACATCCGATTTCCTGATGGCCCTCAACACGGCCCTGCTCCTGATCAGGATACCTGCAATCACGACTACCGCGCCTGCAAGGTAAAAAGCAGAGAGTGCAAAACCGAGGGAAATATGCATATGATTTGCAAGGGGTTTTATCCCTGCAAATTCCGGTTTCCCTGCAGTGATGTCCCCGGCCGGGGGAAAGTCTATATAATAGTGTATAGTTATCAGCGGCATCAGCAATGATGCAAAAATTCCAAAGAGAAGATAAAGCCGGTTAAGGCTGAAAAATCTCTCATTTCTCAGCAGGAGGAAATAGACCAGTGAAAATCCTGCCAACCAGGTTGCTGACTTGAAAAGGTAAATTACTAAAGCATTCATGGCAGTTTCAGTTTTTCCTTGAGAGTTCTTTTTTGGTCTCTTCCATCAGCTCCTCGAGGTCCTCAACCGAAAGATCCTTCTCCTTCACAAAAAACGAAGCCATTGCCGGGAAAGAGTTACCAAAATAACTTTCCATCAGTCCGAAGAGCTGGCTCCTGGAATAATCCTCCCTCGTTACAAGCGGGTAATAAAGGTACACATTCCCATAGCTTTTATGCCCGACAAATCCCTTTTTCTCAAGCACCCTTATCACTGTCGATACCGTATTCCTTGCAGGCTTGGGATCTCCGAACTTGTCGCGAATATCCTTAACCAGGCCCTCCCCGAGGGTCCATAGTATCTGCATCACCTGTTCTTCTGCCTTTGTAAGTTGCATCATTTTTGTCATTGTCTGTTTTGTTACGGCTGCCGGCTACCGGTTGTCAATCCTTCAATACAAATATATGACTATTTTTATAGTCATGCAACTATTTTGACAAAAAAATGACTAAAATAATAGTCGGCGACGCTATGCGGTTGATAATGTGTTTAATATAATTACATGGATGGAATTTTGTGATTGCTACTCCCGCCTGCGGTGGGAGAAGCAATCAGTCTGACTGAACCTGAATTTTTTTAAATTTGAAATACGATTAAACTTAAACCTATGCTTAGAATAAAACTTTCCCTCACCTGCTTCATAATGGTTTTACTGCTGACCAGTTGCGGTACCCGGACGGAACAAAAACCTGCTTTTAATGCTGAGAATACCATAAAGAAAGCTTCGCGCTATGAAAAAGACGGGTGGATCTTCGTGCATCTTGAAGGTTCGCCTTCGGAAACAGGATATCAGAATGGTTATCTTCTTGCGGCAGAGATCACCGATCTCAGGGACGTTATGAAATTGTATGAGAGCAGGAGGACCGGCAGGAGCTGGGATTTTTTCAGGGACGAATCTGTAAAATTATACTGGTCAGGAATCCCTGCAGAATACAAAGAAGAGCTGGACGGGATCGTGAACGGTGTAAACGCCAGGCTGGGAAAAGGAAGCATAGATCGCAAGGATATCCTGGCAATGAATGCCGACCTTGAATTGCCCGATTATTTTCTTCCCTGGCTTGAAAGCAGGAAAGTATCAAAGCCTGAAGGGCATTGCAGTGCTGTTGCAGCCACCGGGTCGTGGACAAAGGACGGTAAAATTGTCATTGCACATAATAACTGGTCGGGATATCTCATCGGTGAAAGGTGGAACATAATTGTCGACCTGGTACCCGAAAAAGGAAACCGGATAATCATGGATGCACCTCCCGGATTCATACACAGTGCCGATGATTTCTTCATCAACAGTGCCGGGCTTGTTGTTACTGAAACTACAATAACACAATTCGCGGGGTATGACACCGCGGGGATTCCAGAGTTCGTCAGGGCGAGAAAGGCAATCCAGTATGCCGGTTCGATTGATGAATGGGCACAGATAATGAAAGCAGGCAATAACGGAGGATATGCCAACGACTGGCTGATCGGGGATAATAAGACAGGTGAGATTGCAAGGCTGGAGCTGGGACTTAAGAACCAGGTTCTTGAAAGGACCAGGGACGGATATTTTACAGGGGCCAATTTCCCGGTAACAAAAAAGCTTACGGTTGAAGAGACAACGTTCGATACAACGGCCGCAGCGTCTTCACCCAACGCAAGAAAGATGAGATGGAACGAGCTGATGAAGGAATACAGGGGTAAAATTGATATTGAAACGGCAAAAAAATTCATGGCCGATCATCACGATGCACTGCATAATACCGATAAGGCCAGTGCACTTACGCTGTGCGGTCATGTTGAGGATGACCCGGCCGGTGTTTCCTGCTGGGACGACGGGCCCTTTTGTCCGACCGGAGCAGTTCAGGGCAAGGCAACGGACGGTACCCTTGCAGGTGAAATGAAGCTTTGGGCCGTGATGGGCCACCCGTGCGGTACTGCATTCATTGCATCGGATTTTCTTGCAAAGCACCCTGAATACGGGTATATGAAAGATCACCTGCGTGATATGCCGTCACGGAGCTGGAGCCTGTTCAGTAAAAAGGACTGATTCCGTTCACCACCGCGGGCCTGGCCTAACTGAATGACATAGTAAAAATAGTACCGCCTCCCGGTCTGTCACGGAATTCCAGCCTTCCTTCATGAAGCTGCATGATCTGCTGCGAAAGGCTCAGCCCGATACCGGAGTTTTCAGGCTTTGAAGTGTAGAATGGAAGGAATATTTTCTCCCTCGACTCCCTGCCAATTCCTGGCCCGTTGTCAGAGACTGAGATTACAATTTTCGCGGCTTCACCAGATATGGCCTCAAGGGATATTTCAGGATTCTCCTTCTCCCTGACAGCGTCGAAAGAATTCTGGATCAGGTTTATAAGAACCTGCTCGATCAGTTCAAGATCGGCATGAAGGGACATTTCCGGCGGAGTCACAAAGGCAGTGAACCTGATATTCAATTCACCGAACTTCCCCTGGTAAAGTATCCTTATTCTTTCAAACAGCTCCCCTACTGAAAACAACCTGAAATGTGGTTTTGGAATATTTGTCAGGCTTTTTGTTGCCCTGACAAAATTTATCAGAGCTTTTGTCCGAGACTCAATAACCTTAAGGCCTTGACGGATATCCCTGACAGTCTCTTTTTCAATAAGCTCAGGAGACAGAACTTTCCCCTCATCATCATCCAGCATCTGTCCGGTCATCCCTGCCAGGTTTGTAATCGGTATGGCAGAATTTACAATTTCGTGAGAGATGATACTTACCAGCCTTTGCCAGGTAATGGTCTCCTTGTGAAGCAATTCATTTTTCTGACTTTCAATTTCATCCTTCTGCCTGCTCAGTTCCCTGTTTTGCATATCAAGTTCGAGGTTCTTGAAATGAAGATCATTCTCATACCTTAAGTTTAGCTGCCGCAAATAATATATACAGGCGTTGATAAACAGAAAAATTCCTACCGGAGCGATCTTGTAATAGGCATAAAAAGACCGGATCCTGTCAAGTATCGGATATGTATCTTTACCCAGCCACATCATAAGGTTATCGAGAAACAGTACCAGCAGCAGGAAATACAGAAGCGATATCCAGTAAAGGTATTTTTCCCTTGACGGATGAAGCAGCAGCTGGGGGATAACTGACATACCTACTGCAACAACAGGGTAATAAGTAAAGCCCTCCTCCTCAACGTAACCGATGAGTGTCGGAACCAGGAGGAAGATGACGGACGGTAAAAAAATCAGCGATATCATGCTGATCCTTGTATATCCCCTGTATGCCAGCAACAGGTTTAGAACGCAAACGAGCATGGTACCGAAAACCCTGGCTGTCCCGACTGAAATCTCCATGTGGATTATCTCCTGGGTAATTACAGTATAAATTAAGAGCAGGACAGAGGCAAATGCCAATACGAAATTCAGCTGGTTTGACAGGATAAGAGTCCTTTCATCCAGGCTGTTCCCGGCATTTTTCATTCCCAGCCGGGATATGCTGATCCATATCCCTGAGAAAATGCTTAATATCCCTTTTTTCATTGTTTCTCCGTTTTGATGTTATGAGAGATCTTCCAGCCCGAATTGTGCAATTTTGCGGTAGAGCGTGCTCCTGGCAATTCCAAGCTCCTCTGATGCTTTTGAAAGGTTTCCGCTGTTTCTTACCAGCGCCTCCCTGATCGCTTTCCGTTCAAAATCTTCAACACTTACTTCGGTGTATAGCCTGTCATTTCCTGCAAGTGCCCTGGCTTTCAGAATAAGATCTCCTGAATCGATCACCCCTTTCTGATCTAGTATTACTGCCCTTTCGATTGCATGGGCAAGTTCCCTTACATTACCTGGCCATGGGTAAGCCAGCAACTTTTTATAGGCTTCCCCGGAAAGCTGTGCTTTTTTTTGATACTGTTCCGAAAAATTGTTCAGATAAAAATCCGAAAGAAGCCTGATATCACCTTCTCTTTCCCTCAGGGGAGGAACCTGGATTTCTATGGTATTCAGCCTGTAGAACAGATCCTGGCGGAATTTAAACGACTCTGTCATTTCTGACAGAGGCATATTGGTGGCAGAAATTATCCTGACATCGACCCTCACCGGGTCATTACTGCCGACACGAATTATTTCCTTCTTTTGAATTGCGGTCAGGAGCTTTGCCTGGAGCTGCATGCTCAGGTTCCCGATTTCATCAAGAAAAATTGTGCCCCCGTCAGCTGCTTCAAACCTTCCTGAACGCTGTTCCTTAGCATCCGTAAAAGCACCTTTTGTATGCCCGAACAGCTCTGATTCAAAAAGCGTCTCAGGTATGGCTCCCAGGTCAACCTGAACAAAAGGAGATCCTTTCCTCTGCGACAGTGCATGAAGAGTCCAGGCTATTAGCTCCTTGCCAGTGCCGTTTTCACCATTGATTAAAATATTGGCATCGGTAGGTGCAACATTCCTGACTGTTTCAAGGACTTGTTTCATTGCCGGCGACTTAGCTATTATTTCAGGGTAGTTTTGTGCCCGGGGTCTTGTTCCTGAGGTTTTTGAGTTCCTTTCTTTTCCCTGTTTTTCTGCCCTCTTTTTCCCGAGAACTTTCAGGACAGAATTCACCAGCTGCAGGTTATTCCAGGGTTTAAGAATGAAATCTTCAGCTCCTGCTTTCATCGCGGTGATGGCTAGATTTATTTCCCCATAGGCTGTTGTTGCAAGAACAGGGACAGAAGAGTCGAATCCTTTGATCTTCTCAATAAGCTGGAGCCCCTCATTTCCCGAAGTCACACCCCGTGTAAAATTCATATCAAGGATTATGGCTGAATACCTGTTCTTTTCCATCAGCTGGACAAGTCGTGAAGGAGAATCCAGGAGGTCGACCCTTTCAAAGATCCTTTTAAACGTAAGGCCGGCTGTGAATAACACATCCCTGTCGTCGTCGATAATCAGGATGCTTTCGTTTCGTTCAGAATCCATCTGACAGGATTAAAAGATTCAGGCCTCGTAACAGTAAAGTTAAGAAGTGATTCATTATGAGACAATTTATTGTAGCAAAACGCTACAGTTTTTGTGTTCCGGGAATTTAGACAAAATCATATCATATTGAATATGTGTTAATTATATAAAACGGTCCCTGGCTTGAATTTCACCCGGCATGAATCAATAACCCGTGAAAATGAAAAGCCAGGAATCAGCACCAAAAAGGTCGATTACCGGAAATGTCATACTGGTTTCTGTTTTACTCCACCTTGCAGCAGGCAGCCTTGCTGGACAAACCAATGTCAGGTTTTATACTGAAGCAGGTGAGTACAATGTATCCCGGGGCATGTATATAAGATCAGCAGTTATCCCGGGCCTCGCGATAAAGAGGAACCTCATTGAGGCAGGGCTTGAAACGAATGTTTATTTCCCGTCCAAACCGGCTATTTCGGGATTCTCGCTGCGCACATCAAAAATCTTCACCGGCGAAAAAACAAAATTTTCTATTGAATTATTCTGGATTACAAATTTCTCCTCCACCCTTCTCTCTGAAAAAATGTGGGGGGCGGACTGCAAAATGTCCAGGAATCATTTTGAAATGACCCTTGGGATAAACTTCGACTGGTACTCCTTCAACAGGAAAGCAGAAAAGCTTTATTCAATTGACCGGGATGCGGCAACAGTGCATGAAACCTTCAATGCTCTTTATTCATTCACATACCGATTCCGTGGAATCGACAGTAAATGGAACCTGGGGCTGACAATTACCGACTACGATTATTTCGGAATAAACCAGGAGACAAATCCCATCCTCAGAATCGGATTCAATTATAAAGTTTCCAGGCATCTGAACCTTGTTGCAGAAGGAAACTACTTATGTGCCGGCATCACAAATTTTGCATTCGGATATTTCGGTTTCAATTTAAAAACGGGGGTAATATGGAATTTCTGAAATTAAGAACAGGTATGGTGCTGCTTTTTGCAGCATTGATCTTCACATCATGCTCGAAAAATGCCGGTTCCTTCTCAATGAATGAATCCGTGGAAGGAAGGGTTGAACAGTCGCTTGAATGGAACAGGCAGCACCGGTCTGTCACAATAAATGTTGCATCGGACAATTATGAGATCTTTTGCATGGGCGACAGCCATGTTGGCACTACAAGGAATCTCGACAGGTTTTTCAATACGGCGAGGAAGCAGGAAGCTACCGCTGTTCTGATGGCTGGTGATCTTTGTTCAGGCAGGGAGGAGGATTATAAAGCTCTTATGCAGCACATTCCTTTCAGTGATTCACTTCCGGTTTTTGCCGTAACAGGCAATCATGACCTTCATTATGCGGGATGGGACACATATTTTTCCGATTTTGGCTCGTCGACATATTTCTTTTCTGTAAAGTCGCCTGCGGATTCCGATCTGTACATATGCCTCGACACGGGCGACGGGACACTGGGCAGGGAGCAGTACTACTGGTTGCGTAATTTGCTAACCAGCTTAAGAAGTTCTTACAGAAGATGCATCGCGATTACCCACACAAATTTTTTCAGGCACAGGCAGGCTGAAAGCACAAGCCCGCTTCCAGAGGAGATCATGGCGCTTGAAGAGCTCTTCACCGAAAATCATGTAGACATGGTGATTACAGGGCATGATCACAGGAAAGACGACAGGCTTTTTGGTGTTACAAGGTATATTGTGATGGATCCTCTCGAAGATAAGGCGGACAATGCCGGTTACTTTGTACTGAAAATTTCAGGAGGTACTATAAACTATGAATTCGTCAGCATAAAGGATTAACACTGTGGGTCCGGCTGGTCCCAAATACTTTAGATCAATCATGGCATATTTTTTGTGCCTGATATAGTTAAAATCCTCGTCTATGAAATCATGGTATATAAGCTATCCGGTTCTGGTAATTGTTTTCAGCCTGACAAGGGCAACGGCATTCGGCCAGGGCATTGAACCCAGGAACAATCCTGAAAAGGTTCTTCAGTCGGACAGTACATTTTTTTCCACACTGGTTTCCCAGTATGTGAAGTCGATAAATGATGCGGACACATCCCTGGCCCTGGCAATATGGGCTAAGACTGCAGATATATCTCATTTCAACCCGCAGGGTACATTTTACGGTTGGGACGGAGTGAAAAAAGTGTACCGGACCTTCAAGGATAATTTCACATCAAGGAATCTTACATTTTCCGACCTTCGGTATTCCTACAGTAATGAAGTGTCGTGGGTGACATTCAGATGGAAATTCGAAGGGACATTAAAATCGACCAATCAGCTGGCAAGGACCAGGGGGTTAGAGACCCAGGTCTGGAAGAAGGTCAACCACGAATGGAGGCTGGTGCATGTACATTATTCCGAGGTACCCGGGGAATAACGTGTTTAGTTGTGGGTTGTACTGGATTCGAACCAGTGACCCCTACCCTGTCAAGGTAATGCTCTAAACCAACTGAGCTAACAACCCGTATCGGGACAGTAATATCCCGGCGCTGCAAAAATAATAAAATATTTTATTTCTCTTTCGTGCCGATGGCCGCTTCAATTTTGTCGAGCCTTTCCTGAAGTAGCAACACCAGTGATTTATAAGAATTGATTTGTTCCTGCTGCTGTTGTATTGCTTTAACGAGAACTGATGTCAGCTGCCCGTATGACATGGTCATATCACCTTCCAATCCATAAATAATTTCGGGAATTATTTTCTTTACTTCCTGTGCAATGAAACCGATGTCCTGATTTTCCGATCCTTTAAGCCTGTAAGTAACCGGATGCAATGCCAATACCTCATTCAATCCATAATTTATATCCCTGATATCATGTTTTTTTGATATATCCGAAGCATTGGTCCATACTCCGGATAAAGTGAGTGTAGCACCATTCCCGTTGCTTGTCGAACTACCAACTTTAATTGCAGCACCACCCGGGGCGACTCCAAATCCCCAGCCAACTACACTGCCGTTGCCAAATACCATATTGTTACTGGCCGTAACTTTTGCACCGGACCCAATTGCAGTCGCATTTGACAAATTACTCGCGGAGACATCCGCAAAATAACCTACTGCCGTATTATTCGAGCCGGTTGTATTTGTATAAAGTGCACTGTCTCCGATCGCTGTATTTTCAATTCCCGATGTATTACTAAAGAGCGAACTGGAGCCATATGATGTACTTTGTTTTCCTGATATATTATTATAAAGCGCCTTGTATCCATTACCGGTATTGTTGTTCCCGGTTGAGTTTGAATAGAGCGCCCAGGCTCCCGTTCCTGTATTATTATTGGCAGTGGTGTTTAACGCGAGTGCATTGGAACCGGTTGCCGTATTGTAATTCGAGGTTGTACTATTACCAAGAGAGTTATAACCGGTCGATGTATTATAAGTTCCTGTTGTATTTAAAGTAAGCGCAAAAGCGCCGACAGCAGTATTATTCAACCCGCTTGTATTTAACTGAAGAGCGCTGATCCCGGAGGCCGTATTATATATCCCGGTTGTGTTACTGTTCAGTGCAGAGCCACCAATAGCGGTATTACCGCTCCCGGTAGTATTTAGCTTTAGTGCAAATAAACCAATGGCCACATTGCCACTTCCCGTGGTATTTGAAAAAAGGGCCCTGGACCCAATTGCTATATTATTGCTCCCGGTTGAATTATATGGAAGTGACCAATACCCGACAGCTGTATTATCATATCCTGTCGTGTTTGATTCAAGTGCATAGTTGCCATAAGCCGTATTTTCATACCCGGTTGTGTTTGCACCAAGTGCAAGTGCACCAGTAGCTGTATTATCATACCCGGTTGTATTTGAAGCTAATGCAACTTCTCCAATTGCTATGTTATAATCCCCGCTTAAATTTGAATATAGTGCACTTGGACCAAATGCTAAATTTTTTGATCCGGTGGTATTTGAATAAAGTGCATTGGTGCCAATGGCGGTGTTTAAATACCCTGTTATATTCTTATATCCAGCCATTGCCCCGATGAAAGTATTAAATCCTCCTTCTGTATTGGCATATCCTGCCCTTCCACCAAGGAAAGTGTTATCTGAACCTGTTGTATTTGAATAACCTGTACTGTCACCGTAAAAGCTATTATAATAACCAGTGGTATTTTTTGTCCCGGAAATAAATCCGACAAAAGTGTTCATCGAGCCATTGTTTGAATAGCCGGCCAGGTTACCAATGAAGACATTATAATTCCCGGTTGTATTTGAATATCCTGCTCTATAACCCATGAATGAATTCGATGTGCCACTATTAATGAAATATCCCGACTGATAACCCAGTACCGAGTTATAAAGTCCTGATGTAATGTTGCTTCCGGCCTGGTGACCAATAAAATAATTCGACGGAGTAAGCCTGAGATAACCCAAAGTATTTCCCGATAGCAGGTTACTTACCCCAAAACCTTTTAGCGTATCAGCAGTCAGAATCCTTGTACTGTCAT
>Ga0335071_10001585_pt1 | contig 24464 bp, 26 predicted proteins | sample Lox_Sample_15_FD_206724 | JGI IMG/M metagenome (GOLD analysis project Ga0335071, IMG submission 206724) | Soil microbial communities from Loxahatchee National Wildlife Refuge, Florida, United States - Lox_Sample_1.5 | ecosystem: Environmental > Terrestrial > Soil > Wetlands | place: USA... | reverse complement strand
ACCGTGCTCGATGTTGCGAGCCGCGCCGAAGAACCGCTTGGGCGGGTAGAGCGCCGATGAGTCGACGCCGCCGGAGAGGATGCGGCCGCTGGCGGGGGCGGCGAGGTTGTACGCCCTCCCGAGCCGAGTCATCGAGTCCAGCAGGACGACGACGTCGTGACCGAGCTCGACGAGGCGCTTCGCGCGCTCGATGGCCAGCTCGGCCACGGTCGTGTGGTCCTCCGCGGGACGGTCGAAGGTCGAGGCGATGACCTCGCCCTTCACCGTGCGCTGCATGTCGGTGACCTCTTCCGGCCGCTCGTCGACGAGGACGACCATGAGGTGGCACTCAGGGTTGTTGCGCGTGATCGCGTTGGCGATCGCCTGCAGGACCATGGTCTTGCCGGCCTTCGGCGGGCTGACGATGAGCCCGCGCTGACCCTTGCCGATCGGCGCGACCAGGTCGATGACCCGGGTCGTCAGGTTGGAGGGCTCGGTCTCGAGGCGCAGGCGCTGCTGCGGGTACAGCGGGGTCAGCTTGGCGAACTCGACCCGTTCGCGTGCGCTCTCGGGCTCGGCGCCGTTGACGCTGTCGAGGCGGACGAGGGCGTTGAACTTGTCCCGTCGCTCGCCCTCGCGCTGCTGGCGGACCGCGCCGGTGACGGCATCGCCTTTGCGCAGCCCGTAGCGGCGCACCTGGGCCAAGGAGACGTACACGTCGTTCGGTCCGGGCAGGTAGCCGCTGGTGCGCACGAACGCGTAGCTGTCCAGGACGTCGAGGATGCCGGCGACGGGGATGAGCACGTCGTCGTCGTTGATCACGGGCTCGCCGGACCCGTCGGTCCCGCCGAAGCGCTCGCGGTCACGTCCGCGGCCACGGTCGCGGTTGCGTCCACGACGTCGCCGGCCGCGGTTGCCGTCGTAGTACTCCTCGTCGCGCTGGGCGCCGGTCTGGCCCTGTCGCTCGCGCTGCTCGCCAGTACGGTCGCGCTGTCCGTCGCTGCGCGACTCGGCGCGCTCCCGGGGCGCCCGGCCGGTCTCGGCGGCCTGCTCAGGGGAGTGGTCAGGGGTGGCCGAGGGCTGCTCGGTCGGCTCCACGCCAGGCTGGCTCTCGTCGCGCTCACGGGGTGCGTGCCCGTTGCGGGCCGGCGCGGGGGGCGCAGCCGGTTCGTTGCTGCTGGGGCTGCCGCCTCGGGCAGCAGTGATGGCCTCGACGAGCTGCGCCTTGCGCAGCTTGGAGGCTCCGGGGATGCCGAGCTCGCCCGCGATCTGCTGCAACTCGGACAGGACCATGCCGTTGAGGCCGCCCGTACGGCGCTTGGGACGCTCGGTCGGGGCATCGGTGGTGATGGTGTCGCTCACTCACGTTCCTTCAATGGAGCGGAAAGGATGCAGACGCCGACGCGCACGAACGGGGCTCGGCCTCGTCAGGGAAGCGCGCTCCACCGGGGGACGATGCCGGAGGGGAAGGGCTCGCGGCGCTGTCCGGGGGTGGTGACGAAGAACACCGGCTCTACGGCGTCGGGTGCACGGGAAGGATAACACCTCGACCGAGCGGCCTTGTTCCACGCGAGGCGCGTGCGGCCGAGAGTGTCGGTCCGTGTCGTGCCCCTAGGTGATCGACGCCTCGCGACGCGGACTGAAGCCCCTCCGCTGCTAGCCCCTGAAGCCCTCGGCGCTGACCCCGGTCGACACCTCGAGCGGGAACGCCGACCACCCGGCGGGAGCGAGGGCCTCCACTGCGCCGACCGAGGAGTCCTCGGCGAGCGCGAGCACGCTCGGGCCGGCCCCGGACACCACGGCGGGCACGCCCTTGGCGCGCAGCTTCGCCACCAACCCGGCCGTTCGCGGCATCGCGGCAGCGCGCTGCGGCTGATGGAGCCGGTCCTGCGTGGCGTCGAGCAGCAGGTCCGGGCGGCGTCCGAGCGCGTGCACGAGCAGCGCCGCCCGCGCGACGTTGAAGGCGGCGTCACCGTGGGTCACGACCTCCGGCAGCAAGCGGCGCGCCTTGCTCGTCGCGAGGCGCTTCGTGGGGACGAGCACGACGGGGCGGACGGCCGAGTCGACCGAGAGGCGCACGGCACGCGACCTGCCGTCCTCGGTCCATGCCAGGGTGAAGCCGCCGAGCAGGGCCGCGGCCACGTTGTCGGCGTGCCCCTCCATCGCCGCGGCGATGTCGAGCAAGGCATCGTCGGGCAGCCGCTCCTCGCCTCCGACGGTGAGCCAGCGCGCCGCCACGAGCCCGGACACGATCGCCGCGGCGGACGAGCCGAGCCCGCGCCCGTGAGGGATCCGGTTGGCACACACGACCCCCAGCCCGCGCGGCTGGCCCCCCATGTGGCGAAACGCGCGCCGCATGGCCTTGACCACCAGGTGTCGCTCGTCGACGCGCAGCTCGCCGGCGCCCTCCCCCGCGATCTCCACCCGCAGGCCGGGCTGGTCCGAGACCTGCACGACGACGTCGTCGTAGAGCGCCAGCGCGAGGCCGAACGCGTCGAAGCCGGGACCGAGGTTGGCAGCCGTCGCGGGCACGCGGACGCGCACGGGCTGGGCCCGGAACATCGGGGCGGACACGCGCCGGCTCAGTCCACGAGCCCGAGGAGCTCGGCGGCGGCCTTGGCCTCCACCGGGACGGTGACCGGTGCCGGCGCGCCAGCGATGGCCCAGTCCGGGTCCTTCAGCCCGTGCCCGGTGACCGTGCACACCACGGTCTGGCCTGGGTCGAGGGCGCCGCGGGCGTGCTGCTGCAGCAGGCCCGCGACGGACGCCGCCGACGCCGGCTCGACGAAGACGCCCTCCCGCGAGGCGAGCAGCCGGTACGCCCGCAGGATGTCGCGGTCGGTGACGGCCGCGATGAGGCCGGCGGACTCATCGCGGGCGGCCACCGCCGAGGCCCAGGACGCGGGGTTGCCGATCCGGATCGCCGTGGCGATGGTCGAGGGCCGGGCGACGGGGGCACCGGCGACGATGGGCGCGGCACCGGCCGCCTGGAAGCCCCACATCCGCGGGCGGCGCGACGCCTGTCCGTCGGCGGCGTACTCCACATAACCGCGCCAGTAGGCCGTGATGTTGCCCGCGTTCCCGACGGGGAGCAGGTGCACGTCCGGCGCGTCGCCGAGGGCGTCCACGATCTCGAACGCCGCCGTCTTCTGGCCCTCGATCCGCGCCGGGTTGACGCTGTTGACCAGGGCCACCGGGTAGTGCTCAGACAGCTCGCGAGCCAGGTTCAGGCAGTCGTCGAAGTTGCCTTCGACCTGCAGCAGCCGGGCGCCGTGCGCCAGCGCCTGTGACATCTTGCCCAAGGCGATCTTGCCCTCCGGCACGAGGACGGCGCACACCATGCCCGCCCGAACCGCGTAGGCGGCGGCGGAGGCGCTCGTGTTGCCGGTCGAGGCGCAGATGACGGCCTGCGCGCCCGCCTCCTTGGCCTTGGAGATGGCCACCGTCATGCCGCGGTCCTTGAAAGAGCCGGTCGGGTTGGCTCCCTCCACCTTCAGCTGAACGTCGCACCCGGTCAGCTCCGAGAGGGTGATCGCGGGCACGAGGGGCGTGCCGCCCTCGCGCAGGGTGACCACGGGCGTCTGCGGGCCGACCGGCAGCCGGTCGCGGTACTCCTCGATCACCCCTCGCCACTGGTGGGTGCGCCGCGCGGCGGGCGCGGCCAGCGTGACGTCGGTCATCGGTCGTCCCCCTCCACGCGCAGCACACTCGCCACCTCGCGCACCACGTCCAGTCCGCGCAGCTCCTCGACCACCCTGGACAGGTGAGCCTCGGTGGCCCGATGCGTCACGATCACGAGGGCGGCGTCGTCGCCCCGGCCGTCCTGGCGAAGCGTCTCGATCGACACGTCGTGGCGGGCGAAGGCCTGGGCGACCACGGCGAGCACGCCCGCCTTGTCCGCGACGTCGAGGGAGATGTAGTAGCGGGTCTCGGCGGCCCCGAGCGGGCGCGGCTCGAGATCGGCGTACGCGCTCTCGCGAGGGCCGCGGCCCCCGGACAACCGGTTGCGCCCGACCGCCACGAGGTCACCGAGCACGGCGCTCGCGGTCGGCGCCCCACCGGCACCGCGCCCATAGAACATCAGCTGGCCGGCCGACTCGGACTCGACGAAGACGGCGTTGTAGGCCTCGCGCACCCCGGCGAGAGGATGCGCGCGGGACACCATCGAGGGGTGCACGCGCACGCTGATCCCGCGCAGGTCGGGGGTGCGCTCGCAGATCGCCAGCAGCTTCACCACGTGGTCCATCGCGCGCGCCGCCGCGACGTCGGCGGCCTTGACGTGGCGGATGCCCTCGCAGTGGACGTCGTCGAGGGTCACCCGGGTGTGGAAGGCGAGGCCGGCGAGGATCGCCGCCTTGGCCGCGGCGTCGTGGCCGTCCACGTCGGCGGTCGGGTCCGCCTCGGCGTACCCCAGCGACTGCGCCTCGGCGAGGGCCTCCTCGAAGCTCGCTCCGCTCTCGTCCATCTTGGTGAGGATGTAGTTCGTGGTGCCGTTGACGATCCCGAGGACGCGCCACACGTTGTCGCCGGCCAGGGACTCGCGCAGCGGGCGTAGCAACGGGATCGCGCCGGCGACGCTCGCCTCGTAGTAGAGGTCGACGCCGTGCGCGTCAGCCGTGGCGTGCAGCTCAGCGCCGTGGGTGGCGAGCAGCGCCTTGTTCGCGGTGACCACGCTGGCGCCGCGACCCATCGCCGCGAGGATCAGGGTGCGGGCCGGCTCGATACCGCCCATCACCTCGATGACGATGTCGACGTCGCGGCGGGCCACGAGGGCGTCGAGGTCGGTCGTCAGCAGCGCGGGGTCCAGTCCCGGACGCTCCCCGGGACGGCGTACGCCGATCCCGACCAGCTCGAAGGGCGCCCCGACCCGCGCCGCGAGGTCCCCGGACTGGCTGGTGAGCAGCCGGGCCACCTGGCTGCCGACGGCCCCTGCCCCCAGCAGTGCCACACGCAGCGGCCGGTCGCCCATCCGTCGCCTCCTCCCGTGCCAGCCCAGCCCGACGCTCGACCCTGTCAGCGAGATCCTCCCACGACCTCGACCGGCTCAGCCGAGGTCGGTGGCGAGCAGGTCGTCGGTCGTCTCGCGTCGGACGAGCAGCCGATGAGACCCGTCGGCGGCCACGCTCACCACCGGCGGGCGCGGCAGGAAGTTGTAGTTGCTGGCCATGCTGCGGCAGTACGCGCCCGTGGCGGCGACGGCGAGCAGGTCGCCGGGGCGTACGTCCGCAGGGAGCCAGGCGTCGCGGACCACGATGTCGCCGCTCTCGCAGTGCTTGCCGACCACCCGCGTGAGCGTGGGCGCGGCGTCGGAGGCCCGGTTGGCGAGCGTGCACGTGTAGTCCGCGTCGTAGAGCGCCGTGCGCACGTTGTCGCTCATCCCGCCGTCGACGGAGACGTACGTGCGTCGCAGCCCTCCGTCGAGGTCGAGGGGCTTCACCGTCCCCACCTCGTAGAGGGTGAGCACCGCGGGGCCGATGACGGCGCGTCCCGGTTCGACGGTCAGCCGCGGCAGCGGGAGGGAGTGCCCCGCGGCCTCGCGCTCGACGATCGACCGCAGCCGGGTCGCGATCTGTGCGGGCGTCATGGGGTCGTCGCCCGCCACGTAGGCGATCCCCAGGCCGCCGCCGAGGTCGACCTCGGGAAGCGCCAGGCCGTGCACGTCACGGATGCGGGCCAGCAGGTCGAGGACACGGTGGGCGCTGACCTCGAAGGCCGAGGTGTCGAAGATCTGCGACCCGATGTGGGAGTGGATGCCCACGAGCTCCAGGCCGGGGACGGCGAGCACCGCCGCCACGGCCTGCTCGGCCGAGCCGGAGGAGACGGAGAAGCCGAACTTCTGGTCCTCGTGGGCAGTCGCGACGAACTCGTGGGTGTGGGCCTCGACTCCGACGGTGGCGCGGACGAGGACCCGCTGCCGCCGGCCGGACCCGGCGGTCAGCATCGCGAGCCGCTCGATCTCGTCGGAGGAGTCCACGACGATGCGGCCGACCTCGAGCTCGAGCGCGCGAGCGAGCTCGGCGTCGGACTTGTTGTTCCCGTGCATCGTGATCCGGGCGGGGTCGAAGCCGGCGCGAACGGCGAGCTCCAGCTCGCCGCCGGTGCACACGTCCAGTCCGAGACCCTCCTCGGCCACCCACCGCGCCATGGCCAGGCAGAGGAACGCCTTGCCCGCGTAGTAGACGTCGGCGCCGGCGAAGGCCTCCCGCCAGGCGCTCATACGGGCGCGGACGTCGGCCTCGTCGAGGAGAAGGGCCGGCGTCCCGTACGCCCGCCCGAGCGCCGCGAGCGGCGTCCCTCTCAGCGCGAGCGAGCCGTCGGCGTCGCGGGACAGGCCGGCGGACCAGACGCCGGGCGCCAGCGCCGCGAGGTCGGACGGCACCGGTGGGGCGCCTGCCTCGTGCAGCACCTCGGCGTGCCTCGGGCCGGCGGGATGGGCGGGCATGCGTCGAGGGTAATGACGCCGAGGCAACGGACGGCCCCCGGACCTGGTCCGCCGCCCCGCCGTTGCGGGAGGGCGAGTCGGCTGGACGGGCCGACGGTCCGGGGGCCGGGTGACTGCCTGGGAGTCGCCGCCGCCGAGGCGGCATTGACAAGCAGTGTCCGAAGTACGGCGGCTAGCGGACAGCCACCTCACATGTCCGAGGACTATGCATGCGTCGGACCACCTCCCTTCCTGTGTAGGACCAGGGTAGGCGAGGTCGCCGAAAGCGCCACCTCGATTTGGCGCCGTGTCGAGCCGGCCTCACATGCGCTCGGGCGCGCTCACTCCGAGCAGCGTGAGGCCGTTGACCACCACCTGGCGGGTCGCGTCGTTCAGCCACAGCCGCGCCCGCATCAGGTCGCTGACCGGCTCGTCGCCGCGGGGCAGGATGCGGCAGGCGTCGTAGAAGCGGTGGTAGGTACCCGCCAACTCCTCCAGGTACCGGGCCACCCGGTGGGGCTCCCGCAGCTCGGCAGCCGAGGCCACCACGCGCGGGTACTCGGCGAGCACGCCGAGCAGGTCGCTCTCGCGCTCGTGGTCGAGCAGGTCCGGTCGGAACGCCTCGCGGTCCCCGCGCTCGACGCCCAGGGCGGCGGCGTTGCGGTGGACGGCCGCGGTCCGCGCGGCGACGTACTGCACGTAGTAGACCGGGTTGTCGTTGGTGTGCCGGGCGAGCAGGTCGAGGTCGATGTCGAGCGGGGAGTCGCTCGAGGCGCGGGCGAGGGCGTAGCGCCCGGCGTCCACGCCGACCGCATCGACCAGGTCCTCCATCGTGACGACGGTCCCCGCCCGCTTGCTCATCCGCAGCGGCTGGCCGTCCTTGAGCAGGTTGACCATCTGCCCGATGAGGATCTCGAGGTTGACCCCCGGGGTGTCGCCGAAGGCGGCGCACATGGCCATCATCCGGCCGACGTAGCCGTGGTGGTCGGCCCCCAGCATGATGATCACGCGCTCGAAGCCACGCTCACGCTTGTCCAGGTAGTAGGCCAGGTCCCCGGAGATGTACGCCGGCTCGCCGTTGCTGCGGATCACCACCCGGTCGCGGTCGTCGCCGAGGTCGGTGGTGCGCAGCCAGACCGCGCCCTCCTTCTCGTAGATGCGGCCGAGCTCGCGAAGCCTCGCGATGGCGCGCTCGACGGCACCCGACGCGTGCAGGTCGTTCTCGTGGAAGTAGACGTCGAAGTCCACGCCGAAGTCGTGCAGCGAGGACTTGATCTCGGCGAACATGAGCTCCACACCGACCTCGCGGAAGACCTCCTGCGGGTCCGCCGCCGACAGCGCGTCCGGCCTGAGCAGCAGGACCTGTGCCGCGATCTCGTCGATGTAGGACCCGCCATAGCCGTCCTCGGGCACCGGCTCGCCCTTGGCACGGGCGAGGAGGGAACGGGCGAAGCGGTCGATCTGCGCCCCGTGGTCGTTGAAGTAGTACTCGCGCTCGACCAGGGCGCCCTGCGCCGCGAGCACCCGTGCGAGGGAGTCCCCTACGGCGGCCCAGCGCACCCCGCCCATGTGGATCGGGCCGGTCGGGTTGGCGGACACGAACTCGAGGTTGATCCGCTGGCCGGCGAGGGCGTCGCTCGTGCCGTACGCCGTGCCGGCGAGGACGATGGCGCGGGCCAGCTCGCCCTGCGCGGCCGGTTCGAGGACGACGTTGAGGAAGCCCGGGCCTGCGACGTCGACCGACTTCACCCCCGGCGTCGCGGCCAGGCGGCGGGCGAGCACCTCGGCCACCGTCCGAGGCGGCGCGCCGGCGGCCTTGGCGAGGACGAGCGCCACGTTGGTGGCGTAGTCCCCGTGCTCCTTGACCTTCGGGCGCTCGACATGCACCTCGGCCGGAACCGCATCGTCGGGCAGGGTGAGCTCGCCGGCGGCGACGGCGGCGAGGACCGCGGAGCGAACGGCGGCGGCCAGGTCGGCTGGGGTCACGAGGGGAGGGTACCCAGCGCGCCGATGCGCTTGGCCGCCCCGAGGACGTAGTCGAGGAAGGCCTGTGCCACCGGAAGGCGGCGAGCCCGCGTCGACCAGGCGATCCCCACCGCGCGGGACGCGCCAGGGTCGTCGAGCTCGACAGCGCGCACACCGGGGGCGGCGTGCACGACGGGGCCGCGGGCGGGGACGATGGCGACGCCCAGGCCGGCGGCCACGAAGCCCTCGACGGTGGGCAGGTCGTCGCCCTCGAAGGCGACCTTGGGCTCGAAGCCAGCTGCTCGGCACAGCTGGTCGCAGGTCTCGCGCAGGGCGTAGGTCCGCCGCAGCATGACGAACCAATCGTCGCGCAGAGCAGCCACGCCGACGCGCCGGCGCCCGCTGAGGGGATGGCCGTCCGGCACCACGAGCTGCAGCGGCTCCACGAGGAGCGGACGCCACCGCAGGTCCGGTCCGGTCGCCGGTACCGTCGTCAGCTCCACGTCCACCGACTCGTCGAGCAGTCGTGGCGCGCCCACCTCGTCCCGGATCTGGTGCAGCTCGAAGGAGACGCCGGGGTGCGCCGCGCGGAAGCCGGCAAGCAGTCGCGGGATCAACCACGTGCCCAGCGAGAGCTGGTAGGCGAGGGAGACCGTCCCGGTGTCCGGGGACGCCAGCGCCGCCACCGCGGCCAGACCGTCGTCGAGCTCGGTCAGCGCCCGGTCGACGTAGCCCTTGAACGCCGCGCCGGCCCGGGTCATCCGCAACGTGCGGCCGTGGCGGGCCAGCAGGGGCGCGCCGACCTCACGGTCGAGGCGGGACAGGGCGCGGGACAGCCCGGACTGGGTGATCGCCTCGAGGTCGCTGACCTCGGTCAGCGTCGTCCCGTCGGCGACGGAGGAGAACCAGCGCAGCACCGACGTCTCCACATTCATGATGATAGAGCATGGATTATGACGGACTCAGTCATTGGACGCATGGGTTGTTCGGCGGGACCCTGGAGGCGAGCTGGAAGGAGGCTCCCATGACGATCACTCGAACCCTCCGTGGTCCGGTCGACGGCCTGCTGCGCCGAGCGGTGGGCCGGCGCGAGGACGCATCAGGGGAGGCGGCCGAGCGCCGGCGAGAGCTCGCCGGGCTGGAGTCGTTCACCACGCACGCCGATCTGCTCGAGCTGGCCGCGATCCTCGACCGCTACCCGGACGAGGTCAGCGAGCCGATCCGCCGCAGCCTCACCTGGCAGGCGCTCGCCTGAGGGTGCTTTGGGCGAGCCGGGCGCGGGTGAACGCGTTCGGATCTTCGCCTGCGGGCTGGTACCGTCGCTGAGCTACGGCCCCCGTAGCTCAGGGGATAGAGCATCGGCCTCCGGAGCCGGGTGCGCAGGTTCGAATCCTGCCGGGGGCACGGACCGCGTCCGTGCACCTCGAAGAGGGCGGACCGCTGCGGGACACTGCTCGGGTGACGGGCGAGGAGGTCGGCGGGCCGGACGTGGGCGTCCGGCGGGCCGAGCTCGTCGCGCTGCTGTCGCTCGGAACGGACCTGGGACTCGGCCAGCCCATGGAGCACATGATCCGGGCGTGCCTGATCGCCCTGCGGCTCGGCGAGCACGTGGGGATCAGCGACCAGCAGCGCACCGTTGTCTACTACTCAGGCCTGCTGGCCTGGGTGGGCTGCCATACCGATGCCTACGAGCAGGCCAAGTGGTTCGGCGACGACATCTGCTCGAGAGGCGACGCGCACTACGCCTTCGACATGGGCCGGGCCGGCCCCACTCTCGCGTTCCTGGCGCGACACGTCGGTGGCCAGGGCCAGTCACTCGCCGCACGGACGCGAACCGGAGTGGCCTTCGTCGCAGACGGTCGACGGGACCTGCTCGCCATGGCCGAGAACCACTACCGCGCGGCCGATCTGCTGGCCTCGCGGCTGGGCCTCGGCGACGACGTGAGGGAGTCACTGCGCGAGACCTACGAGCGTTGGGACGGCAAGGGAGCCTTCCAGCTCCGGGGCGAGGAGATCGCGACGGCCTCACGCCTGATCAACCTCGCCGACGTCGTCGAGGTCTTCGGGCGGGCCGGCGGGGTCGAGGCTGCCGTCGCGGTGGCCCGAGACCGACGGGGCGGCCAGTTCGACCCGGAGCTCGTCGACACTTTCTGCGACCTGGCGCCGATCCTGCTGAGTGAGGTGGACGTCACCCCGAGCTGGGACGCGGTCATCGCGTCGGAACCGGCCCTCGAGAGCTGGATCGCCGGGGACGCCCTCGACTCGGCGCTGGCCGCGGTGGGCGAGTTCGCGGAGCTCAAGTCGCCGTGGACGATGGGCCACGCCCCCTCGGTTGCGGAGCTGAGCGAACAGGCCGCGGTCGGGCTCGGGCTCCCGGAAGCGGACGTGACGCTGGTGCGTCGCGCCGGCCTGGTGCAGGACCTCGGCCGGCTCGGCGTGCCCAACCAGATCTGGGACAAGCCCGGACCGCTGTCCCATGCCGAGGTCGAGCGTGTCCGGCTGCACCCGCACCTGACCGAGCGGATGCTCGCCTTCTCGTCCGGTCTGTCGGAGCTCGGCAGCCTCGCGGTTCAGCATCACGAGCGCCTCGACGGGTCGGGCTACCCGCGCGGGCTCGCGGGCGACCAGATCAGCACCGGTGGGCGGCTGCTCGCGGTCGCCGACGCCTATCAGGCGATGACCCAGCCGCGGCCGCATCGGATGGCGATGACGCCCGATGCGGCGGCCGCAGAGCTTCGCGGTGAGGTGAAGGCGGGTCGACTCGACGGAGACGCCGTCGACGGAGTGCTGCGTGCGGCGGGGCACCGGGTGCGACGGCAGCGCGAGTGGCCGGCCGGCCTCACCCGGCGTGAGGTGGAGGTGCTGCGGCTGGTGACCCGCGGGTTGTCGAACAAGCAGATCGCCACAACCCTGCGCATCACCCCCAAGACCGCCGGCAGTCACGTCGAGCACATCTACGCCAAGACGGGTGCGACCAACCGCGCCCAGGCGAGCGTCTTCGCCATGCGCCACGGGCTGATGGCCGACCGCCTGGCACCTGAGGTCCGCTGACGCGGCTGGCGGGAACGTCCGGCGAATGCCCGATGACCGGCCACGCCAGCACACCTAACGTCCCCGACGTGACCGCACAGACGACCGCCGAGGCCCGTACCGTCCAGGCGAACGGCATCGGCATCCACTACATCGAACAGGGTGGGGGCGACCCCCTCGTGCTCCTGCACGGCGGAGTGGTCTCGACCAACCCGCTGTGGGCCGGCATCCCGATCGCCTATGCCTCGCACATGGCGGCACTCGCCGCACACTTCCGAGTGATCGCGCCGGACACCCGCGGGTGCGGACGCACCCGGCACACCGGGGGACCGATGACCTTCGACGTCCTGGCGGACGACGTCGCGGCACTTATCGATGCGCTCGGACTCGAACGTGCAGCCGTTGTCGGCTTCAGCGAGGGTGGGATCACCGCGACCATCCTCGGCATCCGGCACCCGGCGGCGGTGAGCGCGATCGTCAACGACGCGGGCTTCGACGTCTTCGACCCAGCGGCGCCCACCGCAGCGATGATGCGCCAGATCCTCGGCGGCAGCCCCGACGCCACGGAGCCGAACCCTGACGTTGCCGCGCGCCAGTTCGAGGCATCTGAGCAGATGCGCCCGATCTTCGAGCTCATGAAGCGCGATCAGGACTCAGGCCAGGGCGAAGGCCATTGGCGCACCTACCTGCGACTGACCTGGGAAAGGGTGGCCACCTTCCCCGGCTACACGAACTCCGACCTGGCGAGGGTCACGGCACCTACGTTGATCCTCTGCGGGGACCGCGACGAGTTCTGCCCGGTCGAGCAAGCCGTAGCGGCCTACCGGAGCCTCCCGGACGGGGAGCTCGCGATCCTCCCCGGCCACGGCCACTACCTCCCGCCGGCCGCGATCGAGACGACGATCGATTTCCTCGGCCGCCGGGCGAGCTCCGGGATGTGATCGATGGCCACCGTCCACGTCACGCTGTCGAGCCAGCTCGCGCCTCAGGTCGTGCTCGCGGCCGGCCGCGACTTCTCGGCCCGGCGCGCGGACGTCTTCCCGGCGGTCTCCACCGACCACCTCGAGGTCCACAACCTCCATCCGGACTCGGCCGACGTCACCGAGGGCACGCCCACGGGGATCGGCCTCAACTGGGAACGTTGCCGCTACGACTGGGCGACGCCGGGCGTCGTGACGGCCACCGTGGTCGACTCGAACGTGTACGAGCCGAGCAGCAGCCGCTGGGTGCTACGCGTCGAGCCCGACTCCTCAGGCAGCGTGATCGAGATGGTCTGGGTCCGCGAGTTCCGCTCCGGGCCCCGCGGACGAATGTTCGGGACCCTGTTCCGGCTTCTCGGCAAGCGCGTCTTCACCCACTACGCCGAGGAGGTCCTGCGCAACCTCGAATCCCTGGAGATCGCCGGACGGTAGGCGCGTCCGGCGGCGCGGTGGCATCCATGGCCCCCGGGCAATAGAACAGGGCCATGGATATCCCGCTGGAGGCGCGAAGCGTCGAGATCACCGGATCAGGGTCGGACCGCATCGAGGCGTATCTGGCCCGACCCCTGGGGCGGACGGGGTACGGCGGCGTCGTGGTGATCCACCACATGCCGGGCTACGACGCGGCCACCAAGGAGATCACCCGTCGCTTCGCCAGCCTCGGCTACGCCGCCGTCTGCCCCAACCTGTACTCGCGGGAGGCGCCGGGTGCGGAGCCGGACGACGCGGCCGCGACGGTCCGCGCGCTCGGCGGCGTGCCGGACGAGCGTCTCGTGGGTGACGTCGCAGGCGCGGCGGCGTACCTGCGATCCCTCGACGGCGCCGCCGGGCGGGTCGGTGTGATCGGCTACTGCTCGGGGGGCCGACAGGCCTTCCTCGCCGCCTGCAGCCTCGACCTGCAGGCGGCCGTGGACTGCTACGGCGCGTTCGTGGTGGAGCCCGTACGCGACGGCCTGCCGCCGTTCCGCCCGCTGCTGGACCGCGCCGCGGACCTCGCCTGCCCGCTGCTGGGCCTGTTCGGCGCCGAGGACGCCCACCCGGCGCCCGAGCACACGGCGACGCTCGCGGCCGAGCTCGATCGGCTCGGCAAGTCCTACGACTTCCACACCTACGAGGGGGCGGGGCACGGCTTCTTCGCCGTCGACCGGGTGAGCTACCGGCCCGAGGCGGCCGTCGACGGGTGGCGGCGCATCGACAGGTTCTTCCGCACCACCCTCGAGGCGGCTGCCTGATGTGCACCTACCGCACGGAGGTCGTCGACCTCGAGGGCAGCGGGAAGGGACCCGCCGGCTGGTTCCGCTTCACCCGGGCCAGCGTGTACGTCGACCACCCCTACCACGCGCCGGCGGTGCACACGCTGAACATCGACCTGGCCGACCCCGCTCAGGGGCCGTCCGCGCGCATCGCCCTGGAACTGAGCGAAGATGCGGCTCGCATGCTGGTCGCGGCGATCGAGACCGCCCTCGCCGCGGCGCCGGCCGGCCTCGCGGCGAGCCCGGTCAGGGACCGCTGAAGCTCGCCACGAGGTCGGCCAGCTCCAGCCCGTCGAGGTCGACCCACACCGGATCGACTGCCACCGCATGGTCGGTGGCCAGCCGTCCGTAGACGAGCCGGATCAACGCCTCGGCCGGCATCCGCAGCCGGCCCTGGACCTCACCGCTGTCCCAGGCGCGCATGTCGCCGGTCTCCCCCAGGTCGAGCAGCAGGACGCGGTCGGGGTCGGTCGTGTCGACCCGGATCCTGGCCGGCTCGTGCGGGAGCGCGGTCCGGCGGGTGATGGGGCCAAGGTGATCGACCAGCAGCGGCACGGCGTCGCCCGCCAGCCTCGCGCCGGGGTCGAGGGCGACCGCGACGTCCCAGCTGTGCACCGTGTGCTCGAACAGCCGCATCCTCAGCAGCCCCGCATAGTCGGTGTCGCCGTCCCACATGTGCAGGCGCCAGGCCTCTCGGCGCTGCTCTCCCAGGCCGGAGAAGCGGGCCAGCAGCGCCTGGTCGGCCACCAGCGCGTCGCGGACCGCGTCGGCGGGCGGCTTGGCCCCCCATGCCGCCCAGACGGGGCGGATCCGGTCCAGCCCGGGCAGCGGCCGCTCCTCCAGCCCCGCGTCGAGGAACAGGCCGAAGACCTCGGCGCTGGAGCCGAGATGGGACACCACCTGAGCGAGGCACCACTCGCGCGGGTACGCCGGCCGGTCCAGCTCGGCCTCGGCCAGCGGCTCCACGAGCTCACGCAGCCGGGCGTGCGAGGCCGCGAGCACGTCGAGCAGGGCCGTGGTCCGTCTGCTGCTTCCGCTTCCGATCATGACGGATCGAGCCTACGGGGTCGCCTCGCTGCGGTCCTCGATCTCCCAGGCATGGTCCAGGACGTGCCACACCACGCGCCGCACCGCATAGCGCACCGGCCAGAGCTTCTCGCCCGTCGGCGCGCCTGACCGCGCGCTCCTGACAGCCGCCACCAGAGCGGCGTGCAGGACGGGGCGCTCCCGCGACTCGGCCGTGGTCAGGCGCAGCCCCGCCCGGCGGGCGTACGCGGCCTCGGCGTCCCACACGTGGGCGAGGATGGCGTCGCGGTCCCGACCGCCCCCGCGCGGACCCTTGCGCAGCACCGGCGGCGCGGTCCGCCCCACCTCCACCAGGTAGGCCCAAGCCGCCACCATGAGGTCGGCGAGCCCGTTCGCCTCCGCAGCGGTGAGGTCGGCCCTCTCGAGCGCGGCGACGGCGCCGGGCACTCCGAAGTCGGTGCCAGCGTCGCCAGGCAACGTCTCGACGACGTCGAAGGAGCCCGGCGGGTCGAAGGGCAGACCCGCCGCCACGACGACGGGAGCGTAGCGGGGCGCGTACGCCGCCAGCGTCTCGACCGCAGCCTCCGCGGAGCGGGCGCTGCGCGACCACCCCGGCCAGTCCAGGGCGCTGGCGAAGGTGCGCCGCCGACCCACCTCGAGGACCGTGACCACTCCGCTCACGGCGGGCTCGTCTCGACCTCGGACTCCGGTCTGGCCAGCGCGGCCCGGCGGTCCCTGGCGGCTCGGCGCAACCCGGGGACCGCCGCCACCGATCCCGCGAGCATGCCGAGGGCGGCGATCGTCAGACCCTCCGTACCGGTCCAGGGGACCAGCCCGATCGCGCCTCCGCCGACCCAGGCGAGCTGGAGGGCCGTCTCCGAGCGCGCGAAGGCGGAGTTGCGGATGCGTTCGTCGACATCGCGCTGGATCACCGCGTCGAGCCCCAGCTTGGCCAGCGCGGCGAGCAGAGTCCCGGCGAAGGCGACGACCAGGGCGACCGTCTTGGAATAGGTCAGCGCACCCAGGGTGAGCACGATCACGGAGGTGACCAAGCTCGAGGTGACGAGCAGTTCCGGGCGTCGCCGGCCGAGCCGGTTGCCGATGAGGATCCCCGCGGACTGCCCCACGAGCACCGCGAAGGCGAGCAGCGCAAGCCCGCCCTTGGCCGCGTGCCCGTGGCCGGCGCTGAGCCGAAACGCCAGGAAGATGACGAGGAAGCCGGCGAGCGCCCGCAGAGGGAGGGCTCCGCGCAACGCGGCGGGCATCCCCCCGAGGCTGCCCTGGCGCCGCTGCGCCCCGAGGGTCTGCAGCGGCAGCCCGGTGGCCGGCCGCTCCCCCGCATTGGAATCGACCGCCTTGGGCAGCCGGAGGGACAGCACCACGCTGACGGCGTACACGACGGCGGCCACCCGCAGGAGCCCGGTCACGCCGACGAGGGCGTTGATGCCGACACCGACGGGGACGGCGACCCCGGCGCCCACGGCCATCAGCAGGGAGACCCGGGAGTTGGCGGTCAGCAGCGTCACCCCCTCGGGAAGAGCTCGGGGGACCACCGCCGCCTTGGCGATCCCGAAGGCCCTCGAGGAGACCAGGAAGAACAGCGCGAGCGGGTAGAGCTCGACGGTCCCGGTCCTCGTGGCGAGGAACCAGGCGACCGCCACGCGGGCCGCGAGGGTGATCGCCAGTCCCAGCCGGCGACTGTGCAGGCGGTCGAGCAGCGGCCCGATCACCGGGGCCAGGACGGCGAAGGGCGCCATGGTCACGAGCAGATAGAGGCCGACATGGCCACGGGCCTGGCCGAGGGGCACGTCGAAGAAGACCGTGTTGGCAAGGGCAACCGCCACGAAGGCGTCAGCCGCCGCATTGATCGCGCAGAGCTCGACCAGGTCGGCGAGCCCGGATGCCCCAGCACCGCCGGCACGCAGCCGCCCACGCGCCGCCCGGGTCACGCGGAGGGCGCCGCGCGTGCCGGCCCGTGCCCCCCGTCCGATCGACCTGAAGCCACGGACCAGGGCGTTCTCCCGTGTGGGTCCGGCCTCCGGCACACCTCCAGTATCGGCGAGCGGCTCAGGGTGCGAGGTGTTCCTCGCGCCAGTCGACGAGGGCGTCGATCCCGACGGGTTCGACGCCGATGCCCGGTCCGGTCGGGACGTCGATGCGCCCGTCGTGCAGGACGAACGCCTCGGTGATGTCCCGCGCGTAGTAGCGGTCGGACGCGCTGGTGTCCCCTGGCAGGGTGAACCCGGGCAGGGCCGCGAGCGCGAGGTTGGCGGCCCGACCGATCCCGGTCTCGAGCATGCCCCCGCACCAGACCGGGACCCCGGCCGAGCGGCACAGGTCGTGGATCGCGATCGACTCCAGGTAGCCCCCGACGCGCCCCGGCTTGATGTTGATCACCCCGGCGGCACCGAGGGTGATCGCGGTGTCCGCACCGGCGACCGACACGACGGACTCGTCGAGGCACACCGGGGTGCGCATGAGCTGCGCCAGCCGCGCATGGCCGATCAGGTCGTCCTCGGGCAGGGGCTGCTCGACGAGCAGGAGGTCATAGGCGTCGAGCTGCGCGAGGTGAGGAAGGTCGTCGCGCCGGTAGGCGGCGTTCGCGTCGACCTGGAGCGGCATCGCGGGCCAGCGCTCCCGGACCCGGGCCACGGGGTCCAGGTCCCACCCCGGTTGGATCTTCAGCTTGATCCGGCGGTAGCCCGCGTCGACGTACTCCCCGACCTCGGCGAGCAGCGAGCCCATCGGGTCCGCCTCGTCCTCGGTGGGGATCCCCACCGACACCCCGCAGTCCACGCGGTCCCGGACGGCCCCCAGGTAGGCGGCGAGCGGGCGGCCCTCCTCGCGCAGCTGCGCGTCCAGGACGGCCGTCTCGACAGCGGCCTTGGACATCGGGTGGCCACGCACCGGGCCCATGGCAGCCTTGGCGGCGACGGCGTCGGTCACCGTCCAGACGCGCGGCAGGAGGTGGTCGCGGATCAACGGCACGCACGCGTCGACGTACTCGGAGGAGTACCCGGGCCAGGTCGGGGCCACGCACTCACCCCAGCCGTCGACACCGCCCTCGGTACGGACCCGAACGAGCAGGGCGTCGCGATCGAGCTCGAGGTCGAAGGAGGTGCGGAACGGCCGCACCAGCGGCAGGCGAACCCGCAGCAGCTCCACGGCGGCGATGCGCATCACGGCACCGGGCCCAGGACGTAGTGGCCCTCGCTGGTGACGCCGGCGATCGGGCGGCCGGCCCCAAGGGCGGGCTCGAGCACCGCACGCACGGCGAGGCGCCAGCGCAGCCCGAGATCGGCGTCGAGCGCACGCAGCGCGGTGATGTCAGGGGGGACGGGCACGAGCAGCACCTCCTCATCGGACCAAGCTTCCTCGTTCACCTGGGGCAGGCCGTGGCGGATGTAGAGCGCGTCCACCGCGCCTGACTCCCGCAGCTCCTCGACCGAGAGCGGGGCCAGCAGCCCGGCCGCCGCCTCCGCCGCTCGCTGCGAGGAGAGCTGCCAGCACACGAGAAGCCGGTCGGTACGGTCGCCGGAGTTGAGCGCGTCCGGCATGGCCCCGTAGAAGTCGGGGAGGTATGCCGTCACGTCCGCGCCGAGCCGGACCAGGTTGAACCGAGCGTTGCGGCGTACCAGCGGGTCGTAGGTCCAGCGGATCTCCTCGATGTCGCCGGCGAGGCACCACTCCCGCTGGTGCTGCTTCAGCGCCGACCCGACGTGCAGGTCGCGTGCCTCCGGGGAGACCGCCGCCATGTGCGAGTGCAGATACGTCACCCACTCGCCGCTCTGCTCGTCGCGGTGCCGGCCGAGCAGGGCCACCGTCGCGCCGACGAGCTGGTCGGCGCCGTCGTAGGCCGCCCCGACGTGACCACCGGAGAAGTCGATGGCCCGGATCAGGTTCGAGGTGACCTGGGTCCCCTCCTCGGGGCTGGGCCACACCGCGTCGCAGAGTGCACGCACCGCGTCGAGCTCCTCGAGCTCGTGGACCGTCCGGACCGTGACCTGCACGCCGCGGAGTCTCGCACACCGCTAGTTTCGGTCTCGTGGCTCGACGCTGGCACAGCGAGGGGAGCGATCCCGACTACCGGTTCTCCCTCGCCAACGAACGCACCTTCCTCGCCTGGGTCCGCACCGCGCTGGCCCTGCTCGCCGGCGCGGTCGGCATCGTCCAGCTCGCGACGAACCTCGGCCCGGACTGGGTACGGCGCACCGTGGGCGGCGTGCTGGCCGCGACCGGCATCGTGGTCGCCGGGCTCGCGTACTGGCACTGGAAGGCCAACGAGCGGGCGATGCGGACCGGCGCGCCCCTGCCGTACACGCCGGTGCTGGCGCTGCTCGGCGTGGTCCTGACCGGCGTCGCGGTGACGGTGCTGCTGCTGGTGGTCTTCGGCTGAGTGCCTACCCGCGGACCAGCTCCACGACCGTGAGCGCGGACAGGAGCGCCAAGACGATGCCGGCGACACGACGCACGAGGGCCACATCGACGGCGCGGACCAGCCCACGACCGGCCCAGATCGCGACCGCGGCGATCCCGGACAGCGCGGCGAAGGCGCCCAACCACACGGCGGCGCGGTCGTCGTAGCGGGCTGCGAAGTTCGCCGTCGTGATCTGGGTGATGTCGCCGAACTCGCCGACGAAGATCACCCCGAAGGACGCCAGGAAGGCCGTGCGCGCCAGCTTCAGCCTCCCCCCCGCTTCTGCGACCGCCTCCTCTGCCGACTCCTCGGCCTCGGCCTCGGTCTCGTCCTCCGACCCGAGGAGCAGGTACGCCGACCCGGCCGCGAAGAGCACCGCGACGACGAGGAGGACCAGCCGGTGCGGCAGGAGGGTGACCAATCGTCCGGCGATCACCGCGATCGTGACGTGGACGGCGAAGGCCGCGGCGACCCCGAGCCAGACCCACAGCGGCCGGAACCTGGTCCCGAGCACGAGGGAGGCGAAGAGGCTCTTGTCCGGCAGCTCCGCCATCAGGGTCACCCCGAAGACGGTGAGGAGCACGCCCAGGTCCACCGGGCTCACCCTACGGAGGGGTTCGCCTCGACCGCCCGGTCGACATCGAGCAGCGGTGCGCCGTGCTTGACAGCGCAACCATCCGCCAGGGACCGTAGGCCCATGACCCGCGCAGGAGAGCTCCTGGTGGCGCGCGTGCACGTGGACCTGGTCCGGCACGCCAGCGCCCGCTGTCGCCTGGTCTGATCGCCCTCGCCGCAGCCGGCTGACCTGACGCCGGCCCTGATGTCGAGGCGCGCCTGCCCGCGCCGGCACGCGTCCGCGTGCCCGGCGCTGTGTGGCGCCGACCGCTGAGCGGGCGCTCATCGCGCCGTCCCGGGTCGGACGCAGCATCCCCGTCCAACGATGGAAACAGGAGATCCCCATGTCCGTGACCGACGAGTACCTCGAGAACAACCGTCGCTACGCCGAGACCTTCAGCGGACCACTGCCGCTCCCGCCCTCCCGGCAGGTTGCGGTCGTGGCGTGCATGGACGCGCGGTTGGACGTGTACCGGATCCTCGGACTGGCCGAGGGCGAGGCGCACGTCATCCGCAACGCCGGCGGAGTCGTGACCGACGACGAGATCCGCTCGCTCGCGATCAGCCAGCGCCTGCTCGGCACCAACGAGATCATCCTCATCCACCACACCGACTGCGGGATGCTCACCTTCACCGACGACGGCTTCCGAGCCACGATCCAGGAGGAGACGGGCATCAAGCCTCCGTGGGCCGCGGAGGCGTTCGCCGACCTGCAGACCGACGTCCGCCAGTCGATCGCCCGCATCAAGGCGAGTCCCTTCATCCCCCTCACCGACTCGGTCCGCGGCTTCGTCTTCGACGTCGCGACCGGTCGCCTCGACGAAGTCCTCTGACGCCGGGTGGCCCGCCGCGGCCACCCCCAACCCCGGGAAGGTTGTTCTCGATGACCTCCGCACACACCGCGGACCGCTCCGCCGATCCCGTCCACGCGGAGCAGCGCTCCGCGGTGGTGGCCATCAAGGCCGATCAGCGCCTCGCCTACGTCGATGGTCAGCCGCTCGAGCTGACCTACCTGGAGTACGAGTTGCTCGCCCATCTGGTTGCCCACCCGCTGCGCGTGCACTCCCGCGCCCAGCTCCTCCGCCTGGTCTGGGGCTGGTCCACGCCGCTGCCCTCGCGGACCGTCGATACCCACATCGCCCGGCTTCGCACCAAGCTCGGGCCGCTGCGTTCCAGCATCGAGACCGTGCACCGCGTCGGGTACCGCTACCGCCCCGCCGCCCTGGCGCGGACGGGGAGCGCGGCATGAGCATCCTCGAGACGGCGCCGCTGGCCGCGATCGCGCCCTTCGCCAAGCCGCCACAGGCGGCCCGGGCGCTGGCCGGTGAGCCGAGGCTGTGGGAGCCCCTCGTCCGCTTCGACCCCACCACTCGCGTCCACGAGCGCCTGCTCGTCGCTCCCGGCTGGGAGGCGTGGGTGCTCACGTGGCTGCCCGGGCAGGGAACCGCCATCCACGACCACGGCGGGTCGGCGGGCGCGTTCGTCGTCGTGAGAGGCGCGCTGACGGAGGAGACGTACGGGTTCCGCCGGGCCGACGACCCGCCCGTGCGACGGCTCGACGTCGGCCGGCTGCGAACGTTCTCCGCCCGTCACGTCCACCGCGTGACCAACACCGGGACCGAGCCCGCGGTGAGTGTGCACGTGTACTCACCGGCCATCGCGACGATGACGACCTACTCGGTGGTCGGGACCTCCCTCGCGACCCTGGGGATCGAGCGGGCGGGGGTGGACTGGTGAGCACGATGACGTCGGCGCGCTCGATCGAGGCCGTGCTTGCCCAGGCACGGAGCAGGCTGGTGCGCCTGGAACCGGCTGCGGCGGCCGAGGCGTTGGCCGAGGGCGCGGTGCTGGTCGACATCCGCCCGGTCGCGCAGCGCGAGTGCCACGGCGAGGTCCCGGGCGCCTTGATCGTGGAGCGCAACGTCCTGGAGTGGCGCTTCGACCCGACGAGCGACGCGCGGCTGCCGGTCGCGGCCTACGACCTGCACGTGGTGATCCTCTGCCAGGAGGGTTACACCTCCTCGTTGGCCGCTGCGGCGTTGCAGGACCTCGGGATCCGCCGGGCCACGGACGTGGCGGGCGGGTTCTCGGCGTGGCGTCGCGCGGGCCTCCCGACCATCCCCGGCGGCAGCCTCGCCTCCTTCCCTGCGGAGCAGCGCTCCGCCGACTCCCTGGCCTGAGCCGAGCGAGTCTCGGCCGGTTCAGATCCTCGGCAGGCGGCCCGCCGCGCGAGCCTCGGCCAACGTGGGCGCCTCGGCGTCACGTGGCGACAGCACGTACGGGGCGGCCTCGGCGGGCCACGGCAGCGCGAGCTCGGCGTCAAAGGGCGTGATGGCGAACTCGTGCTCGGGCGAGTACGGCGAGGAGCACAGGTAGGCCACCGTCGCGCTCCCGGTCAGGGCCAGGAACGCGTGGCCGAGGCCCGCCGGAAGGTAAGCCGCGTTGCGCAGCTGGTCGTCCAGGCGCAGCGCGTCATGGGTGCCGAAGGCATCGGAGCCGAGGCGCAGGTCGACGACCACGTCGAGCACGGCGCCCGCCGTACAGGTCACGTACTTTGCCTGGCCCCCAGGCACGACCGAGTAGTGCAGTCCCCGCAGCGTCCCCCGTCGTGACAGCGACACGTTCATCTGGGCGAGGGGGAAGGCGCCGCCCACGGCCTCGGCGAACGGCACGCCGGCGTAGACCTCCGCGAAGCTGCCCCGCTCGTCGGCGCGGACCGTCGGGGTGAACTCCCACGCGCCCGCGACCGCCAAGGGTCGGGCCGCGCTCACCGGCCCTCCTCCAGCAGGCCGAGCAGGTAGGTGCCGTAGCCGCTTGGTCGCAGCGGCAGGGCGAGCTCCCTCAGGGCGTCGTCGTCGATCCACCCGTTGCGCCACGCCACCTCTTCCACACAGCCGACCTTGAGCCCCTGCCGGTCCTCGAGGGTCCGGACGAAGCTCCCGGCGTCGTGCAGCGAGTCGAAGGTGCCGGTGTCCAGCCAGGCGGTACCACGGGGAAGCACCGTGACAGCCAGCCGTCCCTCGCGCCGATAGCGCTCATTCACGTCGGTGATCTCGAGTTCCCCTCGAGCCGAGGGCGTGATCGTGCGCGCGATGTCCACGACGTCCGCGGCGTAGAAGTACAGGCCGGGCACGGCGTAGGAGCTGCGCGGACGCGCCGGCTTCTCCTCGATGGACAGCACGCGGCCATCGGGGTCGAACTCGACGACGCCGTACGAGGAGGGGTCGGCGACCCGGTAGGCGAAGACGTGCCCGCCCGGCGGGTCGGTGAGCTGGGCGAGGCTGGTCCCGAGACCCGGGCCGTGGAAGACGTTGTCACCGAGGACGAGCGCGGCGGCTGCCCCGTCGAGGAAGTCCGCGGCGATGAGGAACGCCTGGGCGAGCCCGTCGGGGCGCTCCTGCACGGCGTACTCGAGGCGCATGCCCAGCTCCGACCCGTCCCCGAGAAGTCGCCTGAACGCGGCCGCGTCGTCGGCGGTGGTGATCACCACGACCTCGCGGATGCCGGCAGCCATGAGCGTCGAGAGGGGGTAGTGGACCATCGGCTTGTCGTAGACCGGCAGGAGCTGCTTGCTGACCCCTCGCGTCAGCGGCGACAGCCGGCTCCCGGTCCCGCCGGCGAGGACGATGCCTCTCACAGCCGGCCACGCCGCATGCTCACCCGAGGCAGGCTAGTGCCAGGTGCCGCCGTCGCCCCGGACCACGAGCGTGCGTCGACCCGAGCCGATTCATGCCCGTCTCAGTAGGCTGGCCGCCGTGCGGATCTTCGTGACGGGGGGAGCGGGCTTCATCGGCTCCCACTACGTCCGCACGATGCTCGGCGGCGGCTACCCCGGCTGGGAGGACGCCGAGGTGACCGTCTACGACGCGCTGACCTACGCAGGGAACCGCGCCAACCTCGCGTCCGTCGCCGACCATCCGCGGTTTCGCTTCGTGCGCGGTGACGTCTGCGACGTCGCGGCACTCGACGCGACGATTCCCGGCCACCAGGTCGTGGTGAACTTCGCTGCCGAGACCCATGTCGACCGCAGCATCGACGGGCCGGCCGCCTTCGTCCTGACCAACGTGGTCGGGACGCAGACGCTGCTGGACGCCTGCTTGCGTCACGGGGTGGAGCGGGTCGTGCACGTCGGGACCGACGAGGTCTACGGATCGATCGACGTCGGCGCGTGGACCGAGGAGGCACCCCTCCTGCCCAACTCGCCGTACGCCGCGTCGAAGGCCGGTGCCGAGCTCATGGTCCGCGCCTACCACCGGACGTACGGCCTCAACGTGTCGAGCACGCGCTGCTCCAACAACTACGGCCCGTACCAGTTCCCCGAGAAGCTCATCCCCCTGTTCGTCACCAGGCTGCTCGAGCACCGGACGGTGCCGCTGTACGGCGACGGCGGCAACGTCCGTGACTGGCTGCACGTCGACGACCACTGCCAGGGCGTCCAGCTCGTGGTGGAGCACGGGGTCGCGGGAGCGGCGTACAACATCGGCGGAGGCGAGGAGCTGTCCAACAAGGCGCTCACCCAGCGGATCCTCGACGCGATGGGCGCGGGGTGGGACCAGGTCGAGTACGTCGCGGACCGCCCGGGGCACGACCGCCGCTACGCACTCGACGACGCACGTGTGCGCGCCCTCGGCTACCGCCCGCGGCACACCTTCGCCGACGGGCTGGCCGAGACCATCGAGTGGTACCGCACGAACCAGGCATGGTGGCGCCCGCTGCTGGTGGGGGTACCGTGAGGGGCGCCCGCTGGCTGGTGACCGGGGCGGGTGGCCAGGTCGGCA
>Ga0335071_10001584_pt1 | contig 24474 bp, 26 predicted proteins | sample Lox_Sample_15_FD_206724 | JGI IMG/M metagenome (GOLD analysis project Ga0335071, IMG submission 206724) | Soil microbial communities from Loxahatchee National Wildlife Refuge, Florida, United States - Lox_Sample_1.5 | ecosystem: Environmental > Terrestrial > Soil > Wetlands | place: USA... | reverse complement strand
ACCGTGTCCACCACCAGCGTGTCGCCTTCCCAGTGCCCGGCCGACCAACCCATCCAGCTGTCGACAGGAGCGGGGCCGGGGTTATCCATATATATGGTTCGGACCGCGCCGTCGTATTCGTAGGACATGAGGATGGTCTTCGGGGTCTGCACGACTTGGAACGGATAGGGCATGTAGGTGGCGCGGGGCACTCCCGGCAAATAGCATTTCACTTCGGGGTCCATCTTCAACCGGTCCGCGTAGTTCTGCTGCTTGGTTTTCAAGGCGTCCGGAAGATAGGGGATTTCGCCGCCTTCGACGACCCCTAGCCCGGCCGGCTCCGCGCCGGTAGCGCCCAGAGCGACCACTTGGCCCGCCTGCGCGGCGTGGGGGGCGATATCCCAGTTGGCCGTGTTCATGACCTGCCAGATCCCGTTGAGGTTCGGTTTGCCGTCGGGGGTGCGGGGCGGCTTAAATGACTGGGCGGAGGCCGCACCTGCCAAAGCCAGGACTGCGATGCCTGCCATCACTACATTGCTACAGGCGCTTGACCGAGTTCGCATTGTTCTTGTCTCCAAATCGTTACATTCGGCGTTTCCGATCCTACATTTCAGGCAATGGGAATGTCAACTGAAGATTGCGAGCGGGGCGGGTGTTGGCGGCGCTACTTCCGGCCGCGGTTCCAATTGGCGAGGAACGATTCGGAGGCGAGCTCTTCGAGCAGGCGGCCCTGCTCGTAGTTCCATTCTTCGAGTTTGCGTTCTTTCAATTCTTCGAGCAGGCGGGCGCGGCGTTTGGCTTCGTTGTAGTTCTTGCGTTGGGCGGCCAATTCGCGCTGGCATTTCATCAGCTCGAGCGCCAGGATCTCGGCTTCGCGGCGGAGACGCAGGCCGTAAACGGTGACGCTGCGGAGATCGGTGCCGGTGACGTCCGGCATGGTACCGGGCGATTCGGCGACTTCCGTCCTGTGGAGGCTCATGGCAGCTCGACGAGCTTGCAGGTGCTGTTCCTGCTGCACCAGTCGCTTGAGCTTGGCTTCCTCCGCCGCCAGCTCCAGGACGCGCCAGCGAAGCACCTTATCGAGAGAGAATTGGAAGCGCGCCATCCGGAGAGTCCTAGGCGAGCGCGGCCGCGAGATTGCCTAAGCCAACGAGCGTTTCATCCAGCGGCCAGAAGCTGTGAGCGTCCTGCCGCAGGAAGTTCAAGATCTCGGGGCGAAGGCGGATGGCAGCATCCAACTTCGGATTGCTGCCGGCGGTATAGGCTCCGAGTTGGATCAAGTCCTGCGAATCGTGATAGAGCGCCAGGGCCTCGCGTACTTTCTGAATATTGGCCTGCTGCTCGGGCGAAGCGATCCGGGAGGTGAGGCGGCTGATGGAGTGGCGGATGTCGATGGCCGGATAGTGTCCTGCCACGGCCAATTCGCGAGACAGGATGAAGTGGCCGTCCAGAATGCCGCGCACCGCGTCGCAGATGGGCTCGTTGAAATCGTCGCCTTCGACCAGAACGGTGAAGAAGCCAGTGATGGAGCCTTTCTTGAAATGGCCGGAGCGCTCGAAGATTTTGGGGAGCAGCGCGAAGACGGAGGGCGTGTAGCCCTTCTGGCTGGGCGGTTCGCCGGCGGCCAACCCGATTTCACGCTGGGCCATGGCGAGGCGGGTGACAGAGTCGACCACCAGGAGGACGTTCTTGCCCTGGTCGCGGAAATATTCGGCCACAGCCAGCGCCACGAAGCAGGCGCGAATGCGGAGCGGCGCCGGGCGATCGCTGGTGGCAACGACCACCACGGAGCGGCTTCGTCCCTCCGGACCCAGCTCGTTTTCCAGAAAGGCGCGGACTTCGCGGTTGCGTTCACCCACCAGGGCGATCACGGTAACATCGGCGTTGTTGTGCCGCGCCATGGCTCCGAGCAGCGTGCTCTTGCCGACGCCGCTTCCACCAAAGATGCCGACTCGCTGGCCTTGACCGCAAGGAAGCAGGCCGTCGATGGCGCGGATGCCGGTTACCAGGGGTTCCACAATGTGCTCGCGGTCTAGAGGCCGGGGCGCGGGTGTATAAAGAGGATAGGTTTCGGAGGCGTGGATGGGCGGGCCATCGTCCATCGGTTTGCCGAATCCATCGAGAACCCTGCCCAGCAAACCGTGACCAACGCGTAGCAAGGCGTCGTCGCGGCGCGCGATGACTCGGTCGCCCGGCTGCAGGCCGTCGATTTCTTCGAGTGGCATAGAGAGCACCCGCTCGTTGCGGAATCCGATAACTTGCGAGCGGATGGAGCGGCCGGAGGCGGTCCGAATTTCGCAAAAGTCGCCGACGGAGACAACCGGGCCACGCGAGGCGACCAGCAGGCCGACCATTTCGGTGACTTCACCGACCCAGGGCAGCATCTCAATCTCGGGCACATGCGGGATTAGGCCGCCGATCGTGGAGTTCAGGGACGGAGCCATTTTATCGCTCCAGGCGGTCGATCAGCCCGCGTTCGATTTCACGCAGCTGTGTGTCGACCGAAGCGTCCAGGATGCCTTGCGAGGTTTCGAAGAGCACTTCACCGGGGGCTAAGGAGGGATCGGGCGTCATCACCAGATTCTTGGGCGAACCGCTTTGCTCCAGAATCTTACGCACCAGAGCCTCGAGAGTGGGGTGCATCCGCACGCGGTTGAGTTCGCGCGATTGCAGTTTCAGGTAAGCAGCTTTCACCAGGCCGGAAAGCGCGTCGGGGTCGATAGAGACTTCACGGTGGATGATTCGGCCGGCGATGGAAATGGCAAGGCGGACCAGCTCCTGATTGGTCTGCTCCCGGATATCTTCGCGCAGGCTGGCGAGCGACAGCAGCGCTTGCGCCAACCCGGCCACCGCGGGGCGAACCTGTTCTTCAGTTTGTTGCCGTCCGGCCGTGAGGCCTTCGGCATAAGCTTCGTGGCGCGCCTGATCGACGGCGCGCTGCAATTCGGCCCGGCTGTTGGTTTTCGTATCGCTGGATGGGGTTACGATCTTCCAGAGTACGGGCGCCGCCGATTGGTCTCCGGGGACAATCTTAGACGACATACCCGTCGCCCCCGCCGCCCTTGAGGCTGACCGCACCTTCGTTCTCCAGCTGCCGCACGACGGCCAGTATCTGCTGCTGCGCGGCCTCCACGTCGCGGATCTTCACGGGCCCGGCGGCCTCCATGTCCTCGCGCATCATTTCGGCGCCGCGCTGGGACATACACTGCAGGAAGTGCTGCTTCATCTGGTCGCTGGTGCCTTTCAGGGCTACCACAAGCAGTTTTCGGTCGATCTTGGCGACGACTTCCTTCATGGCCATGGCGTCGAGCAGGAGCAGGTCTTCGAAGGTGAACATGAAGTGCCGGATGGCATCCACCAGCGGCTGCTCGTCCTGCATGTTGCCCAGGATCTCGTCGCTGATCGAGGAGTCCATGCGGTTCAGGATTTCGGCAACCGAGCGAGGCCCGCCATGCACTTCGGTCTTCAGTTCTCCCAGGGCCTTCAGCTTTTCGCTGATGACCGTGGAGATCCTCGCCACCACGTCCGGCGAGACGCGGTCGAGCTGCGCGATTCGCAGTGTAACGTCGGCGCGCAGGTCCGGCCGGATGTTGGCCAACAGCGACGCCGCCTGCGAGGCGGCCAGATGAGACAGGATCAGGGCGATGGTCTGGGGATGCTCGCCTTCGATGAACCGGCTGAGTTGCAGAGGATCCGCTTTTTGAAGCGATTCGATGTTCTTGTTGAAACGGGCGCCGGTCTTTGGCAAATGCTCCGCGATGCGCTTGGCGCCTTCCGGGCCAAAAGCGTTGGAGAGCATTTTCTTGGCGAACTCGAAACCGCCGCGGCCGCCGCGCGCCTGGGTGGCGAGCTGGAAGAACTCTTCGAGCACCGATTCGCGCTGGTTCGGCGCGACCGCGTCGAGCCGGGCGATCGCCTTACTCACCGACTTCACTTCTTCTTCGTTGAGCTGCTTGAGGACTTCGCTGCCGATGCTCTCGCCCAAGGCCACCAGCACGATGGCCGCTTTCTGGGATCCCGAGATCTTGGTGGTATTGGTTTCGCTCTGCATGGCCGCCTATCAGACTGCGTCGCCTTCCGCCAGCCAGTTCCGCAAGATGTTGGCCCAGGCTTCGGGATTGTTCTTACCGCTTTCCTGGAGCTGCGTGAGGAGCACTTCGGTTCGCGAAGGCATGAGCGCCGGCAGGCGCTGCATTTCGCCGGCGGGGGGCGCCGATGGGATCGCTGCCACGGGAGCGCTCTCAGCCGCGGCTGGACTGGGTAAAACTTCACGCGTTTCGACCGTTGATCCATGCTTGCGGCCTCGCGTGAGGGCAAAGATGATCAGACCCAGAAGCAGGACGGCACCACCGGCCGATCCGTAGAGAACAGCAGGCTTCTTCTTTAGCGCCTCGAGAGAGAGCGGATCTTCCGGTTTCTTTGGCGGGCCTGGGGGTAGAGCCGAGGGAGGCTCGGCGTTGACGGCCGTATCGAAAGGTAGCGTCTCCACGGTGAGCTGATCGCCGCGCTGCTGGTCCAGACCCACCAGAGTGCCCACCAGGGTTTGAATTGCTTTCAGCTTGTCTTGATCCGCAGGTAGAACCACGCGGTGCATTTGGGCGCCTTGGCCCTCCCACTTGAAGCCCTGGTCCACCAATACGGCGATGGACAGGCGTTTGACGGTGCCCTGGGGCAGCTTCATGTGTTTGGTCACGCGGCTGGATTGATAGGTGATGCTCTCACTGCGGCGGTTGGATCCGCTGGTGTTGCCGCCCACGCGCGGCGAGGCAGCGGGCGCCTGTGCCTGCGCAGTTTGACCGGTTCCGTTGGCCGCGTTCGCCGGTGCAGGGGCCGCTGGCGTGGTTTGAGCGGTGGCTGGCGCGGGTGGCGCCGGCTGCAGCGTCGGCAGATTCGAGGCGGTCCCGGGGATGGTGGGAGCGGCGCGCGAGACCGTGCTGACGTCTTCGGTCTTCTGCGATGACAACATCACGGACTTGCTGGGGTCGTAAGTTTCCTCGCTCTGCTCGCCGCTGGTCATATCGATGTCGGCGGAAACGCCCGTGCGGAACTTGTCGGCGCCCAGGAGCGGTTCGAGCGTGTTACTGATTTTCACCACGAGATCGTGTTCGAGAGCCTGCTTGTAATCCAACGCCGCCTCGGAAGGCTGCACGCCGTCGATGAGTCCATCGCGGCGCGCGCGGCTGAGCAGGTTGCCGTTCATGTCGACCACGGAGATGGCTTCCGGCGTCAAGCCCTCGACGGCGCTCGAAACCAGGTTGGTGATTGCGTTCACGTTGGGCATGGACAGGCGAGTGCCGGGCCGTAGCCCCACCAGCACGCTGGCCTTGGCAGGCTCCTGGGCTTCGGTGAAGACCGAGTCCTTGGGGAGTGTCACGTGGACGCGCGCCTGCTGCACTTCCGAGATGGCCATGATGGAACGTTCCAGTTCGCCTTCCAGGGCGCGGCGATAGTTGACGTGCTCGGCGAAGTCCGTGATTCCGAAATTCGTTTTGTCGAAGATCTCAAACCCGATGCGGCCTGTTTTGGGCAGGCCGGAGCCGGCCATTTCCAGTCGCAGTTCGGGAACCCTGTCCTCGGGCACCAGCAGAGCGGTTCCGTTGTCGGCGACCTTGTAGTCGATGCCACCTTCATGCAGCTTCTGCACGATGGCACTGGCGTCTTCCGGAGACAGGTTCGTGTAGAGAGGGCGCAGGCCATTTTCCCGCTGCCAGCGCGAGAACCAGGTCACGCCGCCCGCGACAGCCAGGGCCGCGATCAGGATGGTCAGGATCTGGCGCGGGGCAAGCGCGGCGAGGAGCTTTTTCACTTGGTCCATGGTGAGTGAGCAGTGTCAGAATGGTCCGGCTTCAGACCTGCATTCGCATGATCTCCTGATACGCGGCGACTGCCTTGCTGCGGACCTGCAGGGCCAGTTCGAACTCCAGGCTGGCTCGCTGGCTGGCGAGGGCTACGGAGTGGAGTTCCTCGTTGCCGCCTCCCAGAAAATTGTCGACGGCCTGCTGCGACTGTACCTGAGACTGTTCGACGCGCCCAATCATGTTCTCCAGCATAGAGTGGAAACCGCCGGCCGCAGCGCTTTTGCCGGCCGCATCCACCTGGGGCGTCTGGGGCAGGCTGATCGTTCGAATGGGAGAGATTGGAGAGGCCATGGAATTTAGCGGAACAGGTCGAGCGATTTTTGAATCATGTCCTTTACCACCGAGACCGCGGCCACGTTGGCCTCATAGCTGCGCGATGCGCCCATCAGGTCGACCATGTCTTCCGCCGGATTGATTCTTGGAAAGGCGACGTAACCGTTCTGGTCAGCGTCGGGATGTCCCGGCTGGTAGCGCATCTCCGGCGGACTGTCGTCCACAACCGTGTCGCTGACGGTGACGCCGGACACGTTGGCGTCAAGCGCCGAATTGAGTTCTGAAGAGAACGCTCCGACCGAGTTGTCCTCGGCGAAAGCGACGTCTTTGCGCCGGTACGGCCCACCCTCCGGAGTACGCGTGGTCTCCGCGTTGGCAAGGTTTTCCACCAGGAGCTCGGCGCGCGTGCGCTGCGCCGACATGCCCGAGGCGCTGACCGATAGTGTATTGAACAGGCTCATGCGCTGGCCTTGTCGGCTTCGATGGCCAGGCGGACCGTACTCAGTTCGGAGCGAACGAGGTTGGCGGCCACGGAGAAGCGGAGATCGTTTTCGGCAAGATTGCGGGCTTCGCGGTCCATGTCCACGTTGTTGCCGTCGTTCTTGGTCTTCAGACCCGAGACTTCGATGATGTTCGGCTCGGACCCGGAGAGCTGGCTTTCGAACTCGGCGCGGAAGTCGATGTCCTTGGTGTGATAACCGGGAGTGTCCGTATTGGCGATATTGGAGGCGGTCAGCTTTTGACGCGCGCTGACGAGGTTCATGTACCGCTCAATACCCGAGCCGACACCTTCCAACATGACAGCCATCGCACTGCAATCCGGCTGCCAGGCAACGACGCGTGGTTTGTCAGCAGCTTATCGAAACGGTGCGTCCGAACTATGACGCTCGAGCGTTGAGAATTCGACGGTTGCTCAAGCGTGCACTTCGATGGCGGAGGATTGGCCCTGAGCTGCGGCCGCGGCTTTGTAGCGGCTGGCGGTCTCGACGATGGCGAGGTGCTGAGAGGTGAGGGCGCGCTGCACGAGGGTCATTTCGCGGGCCCAGGCGAGGAGTTCGCAGGCCTGGCGGGGGATATCGGAAGACGCGCGGTCGCCTTCCGGAAGAGCGAGCCAGAGCGCCTGCAAGGCCTCGCTATATTCCTGGACCAGTTGTCCCGCGCGGGCGTGATCGCCCGCCAGCACCGCCGACCGAAGCTCGCTCGCGATACTATCCGACAGTCGAGGCATACTGGTTGTTGCTGGTGCTGTACTGGAACATTCCCTGCAGGAACGTGGTCTGCTGCTGCAAGGTGGCGATGAGCGCGTTGGCGGCGGCCATCTGGGCCTGGAGGTTCTGCTGGAGCGTGACCAGACGGTTTTGATCGGCTGTGATCTCCTGCTGATCCTGTTGGACGCGGCTTTGTAAGCTGGCCGTGTCGCTGGCCAGGACACCGGAAATGGGATCGGTGATGGAAGTCAGCGTGTCCGAGGCATACTGCAGAAACCCACCGCTGTTCGGATCGCCCAGGAACGACAAGGCGTCATTGACCTGCGAAGCCGACAGGCCGTTGAGAACACTGGAATCGAAAGTCAGGGTGCCTTGCTGGGTAAACTCTACACCGAGCTGGGTCAATGAAGTGATGGACCCGCTCGAACCCGCATAGCTGCCCAATTGATACAGCGCCTGCTGCATGGCGAGCACCGAGCCGTCGCCCACCAACGCGCCTCCGCCCTGGCCGAAATTCTTTTGGAGTTCGCCGACGGCGGCATTGTACGCGTTTACGAACGAAGAAAGCGCGCTGGATACGGAACTGAGACTGGGCGCGACGGTGATATCGGTGGTTCCGGTGTTTTCCAGAGTCACGTTCAGGCCGGGCGCGACGGTGACAGTAGAGGAGTTGGTCGAGATCCCCGAGGGGGGCTGGCCATCCACCTGATACGAAGCGTTCTGGCCCGTGGTGAGTGAGCTCATCAGGTCCGTGCTGCCGTCGTTGAGTTGCATCGAGACATCCGCCAGCGCCGTGCTTTGAAGCACCAGGCGGTAATCCGGCGACGAGGGAGTTCCCAGGTTGACCACCACGGCTTGCACCGGGGCTCCGGAGGCATTGATGGAAGAGGCCAGCGAGTTGAGCGTCTGAGTGGGAGGCTGAATGGTGTAGCCGATTCCGTCCACGGTGAGCGTAAACACGGTGCTCTGGCTGATGTCGTCGACGGAGGGATCGGCAACGGGGGATGGTGTGGCGTCGCTGAGAGCGCTGGAAGTGCTGCCGGCGTTGAGGACGTCCACTGTGTAGGTACCGGGCAGCGCGCCGGCGGTTACGCTGGCTTGAGCGACAGAAGAATCCGACACGGAGGCAGCCATGGCGTTACTGGTGCCGGATCCGAGGGTGGTGAGAGAAGTCTGGAGGCTGCTAAACAGGTTTCCCAGCGTCGTAAGTTCGCTGATCTGGGAGTTGGCCGTGCTTTGATCGGACTGCAGCATCTGCATGGGCAGAGAGGCAATTTGCAGAGCCCGATTGACGGAATTCTGCAGGTCCGTGGCGAACGTGCTGGATCCCGTAGTGCTGGTGAGAGGAGTGGATATCGCGTTAACGAGTGAACTGGTGCTCATCGTAACCTCCCCAATAAAAACACGGAAAGGGGCCGTTCTTGGTTAAGATCGGCCCTGACCGCGTCGAGCTTTAGCCCCGGAACTACTGGAGCAACTTCAGTAACGCCGCCGGCATGGCATTGGCCTGGGCCAGAGCGGCGATGGACGACTGCTGGAGGGTCTGCGCCTTGGCCAGGTTGGCGGCTTCGGCGGCGATGTCGGCGTCCTTGATCGAGGACTCCGCGGCGGTCAGGTTGGTGACCTGGGAGTTGGCCAGGTTGGTGGCGTAGTTCAACAGGTTCTCGCCGGAACCGACCGCGCCCTGAACCGTACCGAGGTTGCTGATGGCCGTCTGAATCGTACCCAGAGCGGTGGTGGCGTTGCCAGCGGTGTCGACCGCAGCGCCGGTGAGGCCCAGGCCGGTGACGTCAACGCCGTTACCGCCGTTGGTCAAGTCCACCGAGACCTGGTTGTCAGTCGCAGTTCCCGTGTCGCCGCCGCCAATGAAGATCGCCAGCGCCGTGGTGTTGTACTGCGAAGAACCGATGGTGCCGGTGTTGGACGTGGTACCGCCGGTCGCCAAACCGATGTTGCCGGCCTGGCGCGTGATTTCCGTCAGCACCGACTGGAACTCATTGTTCAAAGTCGTGCGATTTCCGGCAAAGGTGCCGCTGGCCGATTCGGTGGCCAGGGTCTGCAGCCGGTCCAGCAGGTTGGCGATGTTGTTCAGACCGCCGTCGATAATCTGAAGGATGCTCGTGCCGTTGCTGGCGTTGATGACGCCCTGCTGCAGTTCGGCGACGTTGGCTTGCAACTGGTTCGCGACGGCGAGGCCGGCGGCATCGTCTCCGGAGGAGTTGATGCGGAAACCGGAGGTCAATTGCTGAATCGTTTTGCTCTCAAAATTGCTGTTCAGTGAAAGTTGTTCTTGCGCGAACAGCGACGTGACGTTCGTTTGAAGTGAGATCATAGTTTATCCTCTTTCATCCCTTCGTTCGGCTACTTGCCGAATCACGCCATTGTCCAGCGTGCAGTATTCTTGTCGAGCAGGCCGGGCGGATTTTCAGTTTTTTTTTCGAGCCGGCAGTGGGTGGCCTAAGCTGTCGAAAGACCGACGCTTAGTGTCCCGCTCCGGCGGCCTGGGCGCCGGGAGCGGCTTTTCGCGGGCCTTTCGGGGCCTCCTCGGGCTGGATTTGGAGGCTGCTGACGATCACCACGTCCACGCGGCGATTCCGGGCGCGGCCCTCGGGGGTATCGTTGGTGTCAATGGGCACGGTTTCAGCCCGTCCCACCACCGAAAACCGGTCGCGGGGCAGTTGGTAGGTGTCGCAGAGGGTGTCCAGGACCGCAATGGCGCGGGCGCAGGACAGCTCCCAGTTGCTCTTGAACCGGGCGTTGTGGATGGGCAGGGCGTCGGTATGGCCCTCGAGTTGAATCGGGTTGGGCACTGCCTGGACGATGGCGGCCAGCTTTTTCAGCGTAGGCATGCTGTCCGACGCCAGGACATCTTCGCCGGACGGAAAGAATGCCGATTGCCGAAGGCTGATCACCAGGCCTCGCGGTTCCAGGCGGACCTCCAGCTTGCCTTCTTTGATCTCCTGCTCCAGCTCTTTGTTCAAGCGCTGCAGCGAGGGCATCAGCTCGACGACGTTCTCCGGAGGGGATTCGCGGAGGGCGTGCTGGGCGCCGCCGGGTCCCTTCATCATCGCGTTGCCCTGGCCCTTATCGTCCACGGTTCCGCCCAGGATTTTGGCGACGGCGGGCGGGACTCCGATGGTGTGGCCGTCGTCGAGCGCTTTCTGTACTGCTTCGGAGACCTGGCGGGCGCGGGCTTTGTCGGTCTGCGACGAGGCGAACATCACGACGAAGAAAGCGAACAACAGCGTGATGAAGTCAGCGTAGGAGACCAGCCACCGCTCGTGATTCTCAGGATCGGATTGGCCGTGCTTCTTAGGCATTCGCCTTTCCCTGCGCCGCCATGGGTTGGCGAGCCGTGCTGCCGCGGGCGGCGGACCTCTCCGGCGATTGGGCTTCCCCTTCGGAAAACGCTTCCAACTTGACACGGATGAGTTTCGGATTCAGCCCTTCGATGATGCTGCAGACTCCTTCCAGCATGAGCTCCTTGATATGCAGCGTGTGGTGCAGCCGGGCCTTGATCTTGTTGGCTACCGGAAGAAAGAACAGATTCGCCGAGGCGACACCGTAGACCGTAGCGACAAACGCGACCGCGATGCCGCGGCCGACCTCCTCGATGTTTTCCAGGTGCTTCATGACCTGGATCAAACCCAGTACCGCTCCGATGATGCCAATGGTAGGAGCGTAGCCGCCGGCGGCTTCGTAGACCTTGGCCACCGCTTCCCCGTTGCGCTGCTGGAGCGAAAGATCCAGTTCCATCATCTTGCGCAGGTCGTGCAGATCCGTGCCGTCCACGCTCAGCGAAATGGCCTTCCGGAGAAACGGATCTTCGATCCTTTCCAGATCGTTCTCGAGTGAGATGATGCTGTTCTTGCGCGCCTTGGTGGCGTACCCAATGATCTCTTCGATCACCTGCTCGGGAGATTCCACTCGTTCCAGGAACACATTGCCCAGGGATTTGGCGGCGCGCAACAGTGTTTTCCAGGGCGTGGTGACCATGACTGCGCCCATGGTGCCGCCCAGCACGATCATCAGCGCGGTCACTTGCGCGATGTCGGTGAGCTTTCCGCCCTCCAGCGTCAGTCCGCCCAAGATACCGCCCATCGCCAGAAGCAGTCCGCCAAGAGTGGCGATATCGGGCCTGGTGGATTTCATGCTTGCCATGCTTGTCCCTACTTGCTCCAGGAAACAGCCGCCCGGTTCTCGGAGCCATGCTCGGAGTGGGCGTCTTTCAGCGGACAAAGACTGCCGGCCAGGATGGACCTGCGATACTGAATGACCTTTTCCACCACTTCCTCCGCAGGCTCCAGGACCAGGAACTTCTGACCTGTGGTCAGGGCCACTACCGTGTCCGGCGCGGCTTCCAGGTGCTCGATGAGTTCGGCATTGACGATCAGCGGCACATGGTTCAGCCTGGTGAGCTGTATCATGGGTTACTCCAAACTATGGCGGCTCGCTGATCTATCGGCCAGCTCCTAACAAACGTTTATGCCTTTTATTGTCAAGTTCTCCTGCGCCTTCGGCCGGTAAAGAGTTGCCGCCAGGCGGCCGATGGTAAAGAAAAGGCAAAGCCGGAAACATGGAACCCAACTGGACCAAGGCGGAGTTCAAAAGCTACAGTAAGCTGCAAGGCATTCCCGGGGACCTGGTTCGTATGGCCAACGAAGCGCTGGCCCGCGAGCTGGCAGTGAATCTTTCGGCCTTTCTGAGGACCACGATCACAACCGCATACCAAAGCGGCGGCGAGATCCCCTTCGGTGAATTTCCGGTGGATGGATCGTGCTTCGGCCTGGCGGTGGTTCGCCCCGCCGATCGCAAGCTGCTGCTGGGAATGCAGTATTCGGTGCTGTATCCGCTGGTCGGGATCGCTTTGGGCGCCAAGGCGGGGAGTTTTTCCTCGCCGGACCGGAAGCCCACGGAAATCGAGCTACAGATTGTCAGCCTTTTATTCCGGCTGATTTTGGCGGAGGCGTACCGGAGCTGGGCTCCGCTTATGGCTTCGCCGCTGGAAACCGTCACCATGGAGATTGAGGCCGCCCCGGCCCGTGCACTGGCGCCAACCGAGCCTGTGTTCGCCGCCCGCTTCGAACTGGGGCTCGGCGAGGCAAGCGGGCAGGTAACGCTGGTAGCGCCGCCCGATCTGTTCTCTAGGGCTGTTGCGCAGGAATTTGGCGTCCCGCTGGAGAGGCCGGATCCCGGCTCCTCGGAACTAAATCTGGACCGCATGATGGCGGGGAAAGTCTCGCTGGCGGTCTGGCTGGAAGGGTCGCAAATGCGCCTCGGTGACCTGCTGCAGCTCCGGGAAGGGCAGGTAGTGCGGTTGGACCATCCGGTGGAGCGGCGGGCTCTGGCCACTTTGAACGGCATGGCGCGTTTTAACGGACAGATCGTCAGTACCGGCCAGCGCCGCGCGTTCCAAGTGGAAGACTTCACCGGCTGACGCCCGTGCGAGCCAGGTGTTCCAGGACGCGTACGGCAGCCCGAATCTGGCCCTGGCGGCCGCAGCGTAGAGACTCGGCGGCACCTTCCAATAGATCCATCTTCTCCATCTCCAGGGTGTCCCGGCGGTCGAGTGCCGCGGCTCCGGCCGCATAGGCCAGTTCCCTTTCCAGGACACCTTCCGGGCCGCTCTTCCAGGCAACCAGGATTCTTCCGGCGAGATGAGCCGCGGTTTCGGGAGCGCAGTTCGGCATGGCCATACGGGATCCGTATCGTAGAAGCCGGGCGAGGGATTGAAGAAATTTTCAAGAGGGGTGAAAAGAAAACGGCGGCGGGGGCCCAACTGCACCCTCCCGCCGCCGAGCTTGGAGCCAGATTGGCTGGCCGTTACTGAATCGCCATCGTTACGCCAGACTGGCTGGTGTAGGTTGTGGTCCCGCTCTTGACCGAAACCACGACCGGGCTGGTATCGCTGGAAGCGGCTTTGGTTGGGACCGTAACGTTGATCTGATAGAGACCATCCACCGAGTCAGCGACCCAGCCTGCGTAGGTCACCGTGGCGGACTGGCCGCCAATGGTCACCGAAACAGCGCCCTTGGTAGCGAAACAGGGCGGGAAGTGGCCGCTGGTGAGCTGGCTGGACAAGATGACGGCGCCATCGATGCCATCGTTGCCCACCGTGCCCGGCAGCGTCGTCCCCGGAAGTACCCAGCCTGCGGACAGGTTGGTATTGACCGTGGCGAAGTAGCTGGTGGTACCCGTGGTGGCGGCAATGCAAGAAGTCGGGAAGACCGCCGCCTTTGTGCTGGCTGTATTGGCCGAGGTGCTATCCGGCGCGCCCATGCCCGAGAGATACAGCAGGACCGTGCCGCCTTTCGCGGCCTTGGTGGAGTTGCTGGAATTGGAGTTCACCGTATAGTTGCTCAACAGGATCGCGCCCTGGCCCTGGCCGGAGGCGCCGATCGTAAAGAGACCGGGGTTGGCCGGAACCACGTTGGCGATAAACGCAGTGCTGGAGTTTCCGTTGTAGTTCACTAAGATCTGCACCTGGCCGACGCCTGCGACTGCGGCGGGAACCATGGCGTTGATCTGGTTGTTCGTGGCGAACAGCAGCCGGGCATCCTGGATCAGATTGCCGCTGCCATCGTTGAAAGTAACCGTGACCGCGTGGGAGTTGGCGGTGAGGCTGTTTGGATACTTGGAGTAGGTGTCCACCGAGCCCAGCACCGGAGTGCCGGCAGTAGGACCGAAGTTGTCTCCAAAGATGGTGATCAGCTCGTAGGGCGCCACGTTGGGATTGCTCCCGGTGGCGGCTTCCACCAACGAAGCGGCGTCGGTCACCGTGTAGATGATCGGATTATTGGTTACAGTCAGCGTCTGGGTTTGCGCAGTTCCCAGGTTTCCGTTCTGGATGGTGAGGGTAACGGCCTGTGCCGCACTCAGAATCGCATTGTTGGACGCGTCCTTGGCAGGTATGGTGAGGACCAGGGTCGACGGATTGGAAACAGCGACCGCACCACCAGTAATGGTGGTCAAGTCGGTAGGTCCGTGACCGCCGTAGGTGACCTTCACCGCTGTTTTCTTCGCGGAGTAACCGCCGGTGGTGCCGAAGTAGTTTCCGCTGACAACGACGGTCAGCGTGCCGGAAGCCAGAACGGGAGTCTGTGACGGGAAGATCGAGGTCACCACAGCGGGCGGCTCGTCGATCACGATATTGATGGTGATTACCTGGGCCGTGCCGCCGGCGGGAGTGACGGTCACCGTGCCGCTGAGGGTCACCGCACCGGACGTAAGCCCCGAGACCGCGTTGTTCAGCGTGTCGGAAAGGAAATTCACGGTGACGGCAGCGCCAAAGTTATAAGCGATACCGCTGGTCACGCTGGTCGAAATCCAGCTGGGAGAAGTGGGCGCTGTTACGGCGGGGGCCACTGTGAACGAAATCGGCTCGTTGCTGGAGGCGACCGTCAATGTTTCGGTCGGTATCGCGGTGCCGGGAGTCCAGTGAATGGTCTTTGTGGCCGTCGTCGTAGTGTTATCGGTCAGCGCGCCGGCCGAGTCCGTCACCGACATGGTTGAGGTCGGGTCACTCACGACCAGCGTGACCGGTAAGACCAGGTCGGCGAAGCCGCTGGCTTTCACATGGACGCTGGCGTTATAGCTGCCCGAGGCCAACGTGCTGGCGCCGCTCGGCAGTGCGTTGAAATTGATGGTAGCGCCGGAGGCATCGGCGGTACCGGTGACATTGTCCAGCGTCAGCCAGAAGGGGACCGACGTTGTATCCACAAAAAACGAGGTGCTGTTCGTGGCCTTGAACACGACTGGGACGGCCGTACCGGCGCCGGTCCCAACAACATACGACACGGAAACCGAGTTCGGCGTAGCCGTCAGTGGCGTAGCCGGAGTGGTGGCTTGCAGCATGCCGGCACAGACCAGCAGAGCGAACATGGCCAAAACTGTTTTCGATGCGAGAACTTTTGACATCACGTCATCCTTTCGTAATTCTTCTGTACGGGCTTGCTGCCATGCACTGCAATGGCGTGCTCGAGTACATGCTTATATCGGAGGGTGGGGCGCTAAGTTTAAGGGTTTTTTCGCGAATACAGCGCGAATTAGAGCCTCGGACGCAATAGTACCGGGGGGGCTCGAAAAGGAACGCGTTTGGGGGTAGTCACGCAGCGAAGAGCTGCGAGTTCTTCGGTTTGCTACGGCGTTTACTGAACTGGCAGGTAGTCAAACAGCGTAGACCGTGGCCGCTGTGCTTCGGCCGCCATCGCTGCATTGAGACCCGTGGTGGCTTGCGTAAGTTCTACGGTGACCGACGGGATATCGGCGTCCTGAAGGTTGCTGAGTTGCGTCTGGTCCTGCAATTGAAACTTGTTGGCCAGATTCAGCGAGGTAGCGACGCGGTTTTCGACCGAACCATAGAAAGCCTGCTGTTGGTTCAGGTAATTGTACGCGGTCTGCAGCGTGCTCAGTGCCGTCTCCACATTGCTGCTGTTGCCGCTCTGGAGAGCCTGCGTCAGTCCGGCAAGTGCGGCGAATACATTTTGCGGCGTCGGATTGTCGCCGCTGTCGCGGTTGTCGAACAGATCCTGCGCTGTCATGGAAGCCTGGAAGGTGACGCCGGTGGGATCCTGGATCTGCTGGGTGGCCTGAGTCGTGATGAGCCGGTCGACACCGGTCGGGCTGGAAGTGTCCACCTGATAGGCCGGCGAGTGGGGCTGGTCGCCGCTGAAGATGTAGACGCCGTTCACTTGGGTGCGGCTGAGCGTTACGATTTGCCCTTCGATGCCTTGTACTTGCGGAGCTAACTGCTGTAGCTGAGTTGCGGAAGTAGTGTTGGACGCGCCTTGCGTCCCGATTGAGATCGCCTGCTGCATCAATTGCAGCGCCGACTGAATGCTGGAATCAGCCGTATTTACCTGATCCTGCACGTTGGTCAGGTTTTGGATGAACTGGTTCTGCTGGCCCAGATCGGCGCGGGTTTCGAAGATGTCGGATAGTTCCTGCGGCGCGTCGGAGGCTTGATTGACACGTAATCCGGTGGACAATTGATTCTGGGCATCGGCGATTCGAGCTTCTAAATCGTTCAGTGATGCCAGGAATTGCTGGTTGGCCGGGCTCAGTCCGCTAATCATGGAAACACCTCATTTTGGCCTACTGGACCATGTTTATGATCGATTGAGTCAATTGATCGATTACGGTCACGATTTTGCTGGCTGCTTGATAGGAACTTTGCAATTGCACGAGACGGATAGCTTCTTCGTCGATGTTGACGCCGGATAGCTGCTGCCGTAGATTCTGGGTATTCGCGAGCAGCTGCGTCTGGGCGGTGACCTGCGTGCTCGCGTTACTGGCTGCGTTCCCTACCTGAGCGGCCAGGGAAGAGAAATATTGGGTGAAGTTCATGCCATTGATCACCCCGTTGGACGGACTGTCGAGGGACGCCAGCTGCAGCGCCGCGCCATTGGATACGAACGGCGGTCCAGGGCTGGCCGCGGCAAGTTGATCGGGCGTCAAAGACGAATTTTCGGTAAGGCTGGCGGCGATGCCGGCCGGGGAACTGGGGTTATAGCTGAACAGCGGCTGGCCGGCCTGGTAGGGCGGCGTAACGGTTGTGGAACCGGACTCCAATACGTTGTTTACGGCATCCGCCAAACTCTTAGCGAGCGTATTGAGGCCGCCAACCTGCTGCCCTCCTCCGGCCAGAGACGGCAAAATGCTGTTTTGGATCTGGATGAGCCCACCCAGGCTTCCGGAGGTAACCTGCGATGTGATGTCATAGCCGTTCGAATCGACGATCTCGACATTCGGCGGAGCGCCCGGATTGCCTGCATTGGAAGCCGTGTTGTCAATTGCCTTAATGGGAAAAGCCTGGGTACCGATGACAAGCGGCGACTGTCCGCCAAGCAGAACAGTAACCGTATTTCCAAGCCCGGGCAGCACCTGGATGGGAACCTGGCTGGCCAAGTCATCCAAAGCGCTGTACAGTTGGGCGTCCAGACCTGCGTCCGGCTGACCTTCCTTCGTGATGTTGAGGTTATACGACTGGATGGTGGCGGCGTCCTGATTGATTTGAGCTACGGTCGACTGTGTGCTGCTGTTGGTCGCAAGGCGGATCTGGCCCAGCTGAGCGGCGGTCTGTTGAAACGCGGTTGCGGTTTGCTGGGCCGCGCTGAGAACGGAGCTTTGGTAGTCAGCGTTGGTCGGATCGGTGCTCCACTGCGAAAAGCTCTGGAACAGCTGATTCAATGCGGAAGGAATCGGGCTGTTGCCGGAAACGTCGAATACGGTTTGTAAGGGGCCGAGGGAGGTTTGCAATTGCTGAAACTGCCCCAGCAGGGACTCTTGCTGCTGAACCGCAGTTTCGGCGTATTGATTGCGTGTATCGGTGGTGATTTCCGTAACGCCGCCGCTCGATCCGCCTTCGGTTTCGAAATTTTGCGACTGCAGCACCGGTACTTGCGCGGCGTAGCCGGGGCTGTTGGCATTGGTGACGTTGTTTTGCGTTACATTAATCGCCCGCTCGAACGACTGGAGAGCGTTTGCCACAGAGCCTAGGGATGAGAATAAACTGCCCATAGCGCGTTATCCTTCCACGGTCACCTTCTTCACCAAAATCAAGGGCGCGGCCTGGCCGCGATCGGTATAACCTCCGCGGCGGGTACGTACGCCTTGCAACCAGCCTGCCAACATGCGGTCTGCCTGCGCCAGGAAACGAGCCAGGACCGCGACCTCTTCCTGCAGCTCTTCGACTTCCGTGCGAATTTCCAGATCCGGAAGGAGGCTCTTGTTCAGCAGAGCAGCCACGCATCCCAAGTGAATCTCTACTTCCCGCAGCAGGATCACCGCTTGATCGATCATCTCCGCCGAGGGCTGGGAGAGAAGCTGCTTGATGCTGCGCATGCTTGCACGTGCAGCCTCAAGGTACTCGCGGACATCGCCAGGTGCGTGTTCCATAGCAGTCCTGGGACGCCGTTAGTCTCCGGCAAGGTGGGCATTGATAATCGCCCGGCTGGTGGCTTGGGCATCGACCTGATACTGATTGCTGTCAATGAGACTTTTGAGCTGCTGGACGCGCGCAGCGCGATCGGAGGCGCCTGCGGTCAGAGCTTGCTGCACGATGTCGCCGGGCGTGGAGAGCGAGATGGAGTCGCTGGAGGTCTTCTGCTGCACCTGGCCCTGCGAAGGCGCGCCGGGGCCAACACCTTGCGATGCACGGGTTTGGCCCAGATCCATCCTCGAAACGTCCGGATTTGTTCCATTCTTGATGATCATGGCTTCCTCACCTTCGGGTCATGTGCCGTATCGCAGCTTTCCCACCTGGCATTTAACTTTTTTCCGCGGCCGGCACCGCGCCTTCCTCGTGCGGCTGCATGACAATCTGATGGACCTTCACCATCAGGTCGACTTCCCCTTTGGGCACCCGAAGCGTGTCGGCGATGCGGCCGGGCGCCTGGCCCAAACGATGCATTTTCAAGGCTTTCGTACGGAGAGAGCCGTCCAGGACATTGGCCGTGGTAGTCCAAGCGGATTCGCTCGCGCCCGAGTCGACCTGCCGGATCTGGTTCTGCAAGTCGTTCAGCGTGGCGGCCAAGCGCGCGTTTTCCGCCTGAAGCGCCGCATCCCGCGCCGATGTTTCGCGCCGCAGGCGGCGGACGCTTTGACTGACGCCCAGCAGCACGCCCAGCACGATCACCAGGTTGCCGGCCACAGTCAAATAGGGGAGTAAAGTCAGTAGCATGTGATTCACCTAAGTTGGTTGGAGAGATTCAGCAAGTCCGTGTCCTGTCCCTCCGCCTCTGTTTTCTGGCCGCGAGTGGCCATCCTCGTGATCCTTACGCCGTAGTTACCATCCACGACGACGACTTCTCCGTGCGCAATGACGCGGTCATTGACGATAATTTCCACCGGATCGTCGGGCGTGCAATCCAATTCCACGACGGCGCCGCTTCCCAGCCGCACGATGTCTTGCAGGCGAAGTTCTGTTCGCCCGAGCAGAATGCGGATCGGAAGCTTCACGCCCATCAACAACGGCGCGGCCGAAAGCACTCCGCTCGAGCCGGGAGAGGCTGGAGTCTCGGTGCCGGCCGGCGTTTCGCCGGTGGTAGTGGTTTGTCCGGTGGTCTCTTCCTGCTGGCTCATCTAGAGGATTCCTCGCGTGCTCGGCCATTTCTTGGCGACATAGGTCCGCAGCCGCAGCACGGCCTGCGATTTGAGCTGGCAGACGCGCGTCGTGTGAATGCCCAGGATCTCGGCAATTTCGTGCAGATTTTGTTCTTCCTTGTAGTACAGGGTGAGGATCGTGCGCTCCAGGCGCGGCATCTTGTTCACCGCATCCACCAGCAGCTTTTCCAACTCCGCACGCTCCAGAATCCGCGTTGGAAGGCTCTCTTCATCATGCGCTACATAGCGGAGCAGCTTGCTTTCCGAGAACCCGTCGGCAATTTCATCCAGACTCCCCAGGCTGACGCCCTGTAATTCGCCCAGCATCTCCTGGTATTGGGCCAGGGGCACTTTCAGCTCAGCCGCGATTTCTTCTTCCGTGGGGATGCGCTGCAAGCGCTGCTCGGTGGCCGCGATTGCAGCTTCGATTTCCTTCAAGCGTTTGCGCTTGTGCACCGGGATGCCGTCCAGCCCGCGGATGCTGTCGAGGATCGAGCCCCGAATGCGGTGTTCGGCGTAGGTCTTCAGCTTCACGTTAAACTTCGGGTCGTAGCTGTCAACGGCGTTGATCAGGCCGATGACACCTGCCGAAACCAAGTCGTCCAAAGCGACTGCGCCGGCGATCTTTTCGTGGATGCGCATCGCGATCCACCGCACGTGTGGAAGATGCTCCAGGATCAGACGCTCCCGTTCGCTAGATTCCAGAGCTGGTGGGGGTGCGTACTGTGCCATGTTAGTCAAGAAATTCGTTGCCATCTATGCCGCTGAAACCGCCTCCGCTGCCGGGCGTGCCAGGAACCCGGTCAGCAGCTTCTGCACGCCGGCCGGCTCAATATCTTCGGGAATGCCCTGTCCGGTAGTGAAGTAGGAGAGCGGTTTGCCGGTCTCCAAAGTAGTCGAAAGGACCGCTCCAAGGGAGCCGGTCTCGTCAAGCTTTGTGAACAGCAGAAAGTCCGCCTGGAACGGTGCGTACCGCCGGACGGCGGTCGCCAGATCCGTGCGTTTCATGGAGGCGGGCAAAACCAGATGGAGCGCCTTGCTGCTGAACTTCGCCAGGCACTCGGCGATTTCGGCGGCCGATTCCGGTTCGGAATCAGGGAAAGCCGGCGTGTCGATCAACACCACGCTTTTCCGTTGTGCCTCTTGAACCGCTTCTTCGAACTCTTCGGTTGTAGTGGCCGCGACAAATCCCGCGCCGAGAATTCCCGCCAGAGTGCGCAGCTTTTCCTGCGCCGCCACGCGATTCGGATCCACTGAGACGATGCGAAGGGGCAGACGGCGGCCGAGCACTTCCCGAACCGCGACCTTCACCAGTGTGGCGGTCTTGCCGGCGCCCGCAGGTCCCGCGAAGGCAAGGATAGAGCCCGGCTGCAACGCGCTGCCAGCGATGTTAACGGAGCACAGGATCTTATTGGCGATGATTTCGGTTACCAGTTCGCGAAGCGGCTTGCCGTGCGTCACGGTCCGTTCCCGCGTTGCCTGCGCTTCCGAGACGATTGAGCGCGCTACAGGCAGTGCCAGGTCGAGCGCTACCAGTTCGTTGGAAAGCTCGTCGGATTCGGATATGGCCAGTGGCTGCTGGGCAGTGCCCAATTGCAGCGTGCGCTTGATGTCCTCAAGCTGTGCGCGTAGATTCTGCAGTTCGGTGCTCAGCTCAGCTGACGGCGGCGTGGCGGGACGCACCGGCGCGCGATGCTTCGATCGGGACGGCGCCTGTTGTGACGCAGGAACGGCCGATCCATGCACCCCGAAGACGACCTCGTACGCGCCCAGGTGGCGAGCTTCCGGCGCGGCCCGGCGGGAAGTGATCAGCATCGCCTCCTGGCCCAGCTCCTGCCGCGCCTCCTGAATGGCTTGCTCCACCGACCCCGCAAAGTACGACTTGATTCTCATCGAAGAGGTGTCTTGTTCCATGCGTTCCTCATCCAATCCAACCGAGGGACTTCACTTTGACTTCCGGCGGAACCTCGCTGTGCGAGAGCACGGTTACGTCCGGAAAGGCGTTTTCCAGAAGCTGCTTGACGAAATACCGGATGGACGGATTCGTCAGAATGATAGCCGAAGAATTGGACTTTTCGAGCTTGCGTGTGACGCGGCTCACCAGATCCCGGGCCGACTGAGGCGCCAGGCCAAGCACGCTGTTGTGCTCGCTATGCTCGACGGCCGATTCCACCGCTTGTTCGGAGGTTGCTTCCACCAGGAAGGCCGGTATCTCGCCGTGCGGCGTGACATGCGAGCTGACAATGGCGCGCCGGATTGCCTGGCGCACATACTCGGTCAACAACACCGGATTCTTGGTCATCTGCGCTCCTTCGCTGAGCGCCTCCAGAATCGTGACGGAGTCGCGAATCGGGACTCGCTCCCGTAATAGATTCTGAAGAACGCGCTGAACCACCGACAAGGTCAGCATTTTTGGCACCAAATCCTCCACCACTTTCGGATTCGTCTGCGCGACGCGGTCGCAAAAGTTCTTCGTGTCTTGCCGATTGAACAGTTCGTGTGCGTGGCGGCGGACAATTTCCGTGAGGTGTGTGGCGAGAACGCTGACGTCGTCCACCACCGTATACCCGCGGCTGCGAGCGTATGCGGCGCGCTCGCTGGGGATCCAGAGAGCGGACAGATGGAAGGCCGGGTCCTGCGTGGGCTTGCCTTCGACGCTGCCATCCACGCCGGCGGCAGGAATGGCTAACTCATGTCCCGCCAGCAGTTCGTAGCGCGCCATCTCGACGCCCTTGATGAGGATCGCGTACTCGCGCGAGCGCAGGGCGAGGTTGTCGTTCACTTTGACGGGCGGCAGATAGTAACCCAATTGCGAAGCCAGGGTCCTACGGATGCCGGAGATTCTCTGCAGCAGGGGCGACGCGGGGCCGCCGTCAACCAGCTTTACCAGGCCCAGGCCGACTTCCACGGTGAGTGGGTCCACCTGCAGCAGAGCTTCGATATTTTCCTTGGCTGGCTTCTCGGCGGAATCCGTCGAAGTTGCGACGGAAGCGTCGTTTTTTCGTCGTTTTTGCCAGGCGACCACGCCGAGCCCGCCGCCCAGCAGCAGGAACGGTATAGTAGGCAGACCGGGGAACAGAGCGAGTGCCGTGAGCACGCCGCTCGCCAGCAGCAGCGGTTCGGACTTGCCGAACACCTGGCTCTGGAACTGGGCCCCCAGCTTGGTGTCGGAACTGGCGCGTGTGATCACCAGGCCGCCGGAAACCGAGATCATCAAGGCGGGAATCACAGTGACCAGGCCGTCGCCGATGGTGAGCACGGTGTAGGTCTCGAGTGCGTGCCCCAGATCCATGCGATGCTGCAGCACACCGATCAGAAAACCGGCGATGATGTTCACGCCCGTGATGATGATGCTGGCGACCGCGTCGCGCTGGGTAAATCGCGAGGCGCCGTCCATGGCGCCGTAGAATTCCGCTTCCGTGCTGAGTTCTTTTCTGCGGCGGCGCGCCTCGGATTCGTCAATCAGGCCGCCGTTCAGGTCGGCGTCAATCGACATTTGCTTGCCGGGGAGAGCATCCAAGGTGAAGCGCGCAGTAACTTCCGAGATGCGGACGGAACCATGGTTGATCACCACGTACTGGATGGCGATGAGCACACAGAAAATCACAGCGCCGATGATGTAGTTGCCGCCGACGACAAAACTGCCGAACGCTTCGATCACGTGCCCGGCGGCCGCTGTGCCCGTGTTGCCGTTCAGCAAGATGAGACGCGACGACGACACATTCAAAGCCAGCCGGAACAGAGTGAGCAGCAGCAGAACCGTGGGGAAAACGCTGAACTCCACCGGGCGGCCGATGTACATCGCCACCATCATCACGATGACCGACATCATCAGATCCAGGACGATAAGAACATCGAGGATGAAACCAGGGAGCGGCGTGATTAGTGCCACCACGATCGCCAGTACGGCGACCGGAACCGCCAGCTCGCCCAGGTTGGCGAAGCGATCCGCCTTCGAGGGGCTTGCGGCGGCGGGCGGCGGTGCAGTGATGGCGCGCGCTTGGGCCATAAGAAATCTAGGCGCACACTTCCAGGGATTTGAATTTGGAGATCAGCGTGGTGCGTTTCATCTGCAGCATGCTGGCGGCGCGAGCTTTGTTGCCGCCGGATTTGGCCAGCGCCCGCTCCAGCAGGCGGCGCTCGATCCCGGCGATCAGCTCTTCGAAGTTGATGCCGGTTTCAGGCACGTCCAGATTGGAGAGCGGACCGATTTCGGCGGCTCGCACTTCGGCGGGAAGATCGAAATCGCCGGGATACAGGACCGTGCGTGCACCGCTCAAGGCTACTGCTGACTCGAGAGCGTGCTCGAGCTGACGCACATTTCCGGGCCACGCATATCGGGCCAGGTGCTCCAGAGCCTGAGGGGACAGGGTTTTTCTCCATGCCGGTTCGTGCTCTGCGATCTTGTCCAGAAAATGCACCGCCAATTCCGGGATGTCCGAAGGCCGCTCTCGGAGCGAGGGCATCCGCAGTGCGACGACGTTCAGGCGGTAGTACAGATCTTCGCGGAAGCGCCGGCTAGCCACGGCTTCCAGCAGGTTGGTGTTGGAGGCCGCGATTACGCGGACGTCGATGGAAATCGGCTCCGAACTACCAATGCGCTGGAGTTCCCGTTCTTGCAGAACGCGCAAGAGCTTAGCCTGCAAAGGCAACGGCATTTCTCCGATTTCGTCGAGGAAGATGGTGCTGCGGTGGGCCTGTTCAAAAAGGCCCACGCGAGCGTTCACGGCGCCCGTGAAGGCTCCCCGCGTGTGGCCGAACAGCTCCGCTTCGAGCAGATGATCCGGAAGCGCCGCACAGTTCACCGCAACCATGCGGGAGGCCGAGCGATTGCTGGCCATGTGGAGAGCCCTCGCGACAACCTCCTTGCCGGTTCCGGTCTCGCCGGTGATGAGGACGGTGGACCTCCGGTTTCCGACCAACTCGATAATTTCAGTAACTTCCTGCATTGCGCTGCTGGAGCCGACCAGTGTCGCGCGCCAGTCTCGGGGCTGGGATCCCGTGGAGATTACATTGGCGCTACGATGCCTGACTGCCTGCAACACTACCTCTCG